>Ga0255336_101002_pt1 | contig 27003 bp, 26 predicted proteins | sample MeOH1_35cm_T3_17_FD_189102 | JGI IMG/M metagenome (GOLD analysis project Ga0255336, IMG submission 189102) | Sandy soil microbial communities from University of British Columbia, Vancouver, Canada - MeOH1_35cm_T3_179 | ecosystem: Engineered > Artificial ecosystem > Sand microcosm > Unclassified ...
CCACCTTCGCGAACCCCACGCTGAAGAACGAGATGGTGCTCGAAGACGGCAAGGTGAAGGCGGGTTCGCTGGCGCGCATCGAGCCCGAGGGCAAGGTCACGCGCATGTGGGAAGCGATCGAAACCTATATGGAGCGCAAGCAGCCGTTGATCGTGATTGCCGGGGCCGATTATGGCCAGGGTTCGTCGCGTGACTGGGCGGCGAAGGGCGTGCGTCTTGCCGGCACGGAAGCGATCGTCGCCGAAGGGTTCGAGCGCATTCACCGCACGAATCTGGTGGGCATGGGCGTGCTGCCGCTGGAGTTCAAGCCTGGTGTAAACCGGCTCACGCTCGGTATCGACGGCACGGAAACCTTCGACGTGATCGGCGAGCGCAAGCCGCGCACGGACCTCACGCTGGTGATTCATCGCAAGAACGGCGAGCGCGTGGAAGTGCCGGTCACGTGCCGGCTCGATACTGCCGAAGAGGTCTCGATCTACGAAGCCGGCGGTGTGCTGCAACGTTTTGCGCAGGACTTCCTCGAATCGACGAAAGCGGCCGCTTGAGGCCGCCTGGTTTTCAGATCGCTTGAAGCAGCGAACGTTTTAACGCGGGACAGGGCGATACGGCGCGGCATGCCGTACGCCCTCTGCCGGAAGTCCCCTTGGGGACCGTCCGCCCACATCAGGACACGACTTTCATGGCCCACCAACCTCAGATCAAGATTGCCGCCACCTATATGCGCGGCGGCACCAGCAAAGGTGTGTTTTTCCGCTTGCAGGATTTGCCCGAGGCCGCTCAGGTGCCGGGCGCCGCGCGCGATGCGCTGTTGATGCGTGTGATCGGCAGCCCCGATCCGTACGGCAAGCAGATCGACGGCATGGGCGGCGCGACGTCGAGCACCAGCAAGACGGTGATCATCGCCAAAAGCAGCCGGCCCGATCACGACGTGGATTACCTGTTCGGGCAGGTGTCGATCGACAAGGCGTTCGTCGACTGGAGCGGCAATTGCGGCAATCTTTCGGCCGCCGTGGGACCGTTTGCGATCAGCGCGGGTCTCGTCGACCGGAGCCGGATTCCGCGCGACGGCGTGGCGACCGTGCGCATCTGGCAGGCGAACATCGGCAAGACGATCATCGGGCATGTGCCGATGACCAATGGCGCCGTGCAGGAAACCGGCGATTTCGAACTCGACGGTGTCACGTTTCCGGCCGCTGAAGTGCAACTCGAATTCATGGATCCGGCCGCGGAAGAAGAGGGCGCGGGCGGCTCGATGTTTCCGACCGGCAACCTGGTCGACGACCTCGAAGTGCCGGGTGTCGGCACGCTGAAGGCGACCATGATCAACGCGGGTATTCCGACCATTTTCGTGGATGCGGAATCGATCGGCTACAAGGGCACGGAATTGCAGGACGCCATCAATAGCGACGAAAAAGCGCTGGCGATGTTCGAAACCATTCGCGCGCACGGCGCGCTGCGCATGGGGCTGATCAAGCATCTCGACGAGATCGCGACGCGCCAGCACACGCCTAAGGTCGCGTTCGTTGCGAAGCCGGCCGACTATGTGGCGTCGAGCGGCAAGCGCATCAGCGCGGGTGACGTCGATCTGCTGGTGCGGGCGATGTCGATGGGCAAACTGCATCACGCGATGATGGGCACGGCCGCGGTGGCGATCGGCACGGCGGCGGCGATTTCGGGCACGCTGGTGAATCTCGCGGCGGGCGGCGGGGCGAAGAAGTCGGTGCGCTTCGGGCATCCTTCGGGAACCTTGCGGGTTGGCGCCGAGGCGAGCGAGAGCGGCGGAGAGTGGACGGTCACGAAGGCGATCATGAGCCGCAGCGCGCGGGTGTTGATGGAAGGCTGGGTGCGGGTGCCGCAGGAGAGGTGAGGAGCTTGCCGGCGCCGTCAGCATCATATCGACGATTCGCCGGCACGCGAGCTTGCGGACCTCCCGATTTCGTCCAGAAAGGACGAAGTCGGGAAGGAAAGCGGGTTTGGAGGTGCTGGGGCGAGGTAGCGGAAATCGGACCTGGGCGGCACGCCCGCTCACTTCACCCCGTGCTTCGCCTGCCATCCCTTCATAAACGCGATTTCTTCGTGCTGTGCCTTGATGATGTTCCTTGCCAGCCGCTTCAGCTCCGGATCCTTGCCGTATTTCAACTCGACCTGCGCCATTTCAATCGCGCCCTGATGATGCGGAATCATGTGCGCGACAAAATCCTTGTCGGTGTTGCCCGTGTAGTCGGCGCTCATGTCCTGCATCATTTTGTCGTCGGCGGCCTTGAACGCTTGCGTCGACTCGCCGGTGCCGGCGTCCGCCGAACCGGACATATCCATGCCGGGCATGGCCGCCGGTTGCTGGGCGTGGACGGGCGCGGCAGCGACAGCAAACGCAAAGCCGCCGACGAGACAGAGGGCACGAAAGGCGCGAAGGTTTTTCATAGCGGATGTCCATTGGGAAAAGGTTGTCTCGAACGACGCTGATGCAGGCAAGCGAAAACGGCGGCGTGCTCCCGCTTCCGCTTCCCGGCGGCGATCCTATCAGGTGGTCAGGCTTTCAGGTGATCAGGTTCTCAGCGACGGATGAAAGCCCGCCGCTTCGATGGCCTCGATGAATTGCGCGGGTGCCAGCGTCGACATGACCTTGACGATTTTAACGGGGAGATCGACTTCGAGCTTTGCAGCCGGGTCGAGACTCGTGACAGCACGTGTGATGGCGTTGGCGCACCCGCCGCACGACATGTCCGGGACGGTGAATTCCATTTCCTACCTCCGATGAGAAGTCATGGCTTAAGCGTGAACCTTCCCACGGCGGTAAGGTCAAGCGTCTTTTTGCGGGCAGGTCGAAACCGTATCGCCGCACTAAAAGCGGGCACACGCGGCGTGGTCCCGGTCATACGATTTCCCGGAACCGCATGCTAGACTTCGTACCCATGTCCTGCTGGCGCAAACTCTTCATCGTCGTGCTGCTTGCGCTGAGCCTTCCGGTTCAGTCGTTCGCGGCCCTCTCCATGAAATGCGAGTCTTCGCATTACGTGGGCGATGGGGCGCCCACGCATCACGAGCATGCCGGTTCAATGGCTCAACATCATGACCATGCCGGGATGGAGGCCGCTCAAGCCGACCCTATCGCCGGTGCTCACCTTCAGCATTACAACCCGGGCAGCAGCGAGCATCACGTGCACGCTTGCTCCGCCTGCGCGTCCTGCTGTTTCGGCGGCGCGTTGCCGATCACGCCGGCGGCCTCTCTGTCCGCTAGCGCCATTCAGTTCGCTGTTCCTCTGCCTCCCGCTGTGCGCGTCGCGTCGTTTCTGACCGACGGCGTCGAACGTCCTCCCCGACTTCCTCTCGTCTAGTTCTCTCGCAGCCCCGCGCTGCGGTGTTCCATTTCGTCTCGATGGCGGCCGTGTGTCGTCCATCGGCACGGTCTACGACGAGACTATCCATGCGAATGTTCATTGCGGCGCTGCTCGGCGCGACGGCATATCTGCCGGCGCTCGTGCACGCCATGCCCATATTTCCCGATCCAGCGGATGCGGCCGTATCCGTGCCTGCGGTCGAGGTGCCGTCCGCCCTGGCCGATTATCGGCCGTACCGCGAGCAGCAAACAACGAGTTGGCAGGCGCTCAATCGCGCGGTGACCAATCCTTCTGATGGCGCTGGAATGAGCCACGGCACGATGCATTCGGGCGTCGATTCGGGCGTCAATCCGGGTATCGCCGAAGCCAAAGACGATGCCCACGGCTCCCACCACGAAGGGGCGGCAAAATGAAGCCGCGCCTGTTCCCTTTTCCCCGTGCGATTGCAATCGCCATTGCAGCGGCATTGCTCGCCGGCTGCACGACATTCTCAAAAGACGGCGGGTTTGGCGCCGTGTCGACCGCGGCCTCGGAGCGGCTTGGCAAAGACGCCGTGCAGATAAAAACGGATGAAGATCGACGCACCGCCGCCAGCCGCACGCAAGAACTGCTGTCCACGCCGCTCAGCATGGACGACGCGGTCCAGATCGCACTGCTGAACAACCGCGGTCTGCAGGCTTCGTATAGCGAGCTCGGCATCGCTGAAGCGGACCTCGTTCAGGCAGGCCGCCTGCCGAATCCCGGCTTCTCGTTCAGCCGCACGCATGGTGGCGATGACCTGAGTATCAGCCGCACATTCACGCTCGGCGTGCTACGGGTGCTGACAATGCCGCTGACGACGCGCATCGAAAGCCGCCGTTTCGAGCAGACCCGCTTGCTCACCGCGGACGCCATGCTCAAAGTCGCCGCCGATGCCCGGCGCGCCTACATCAACGCAGTTGCGGCCGGGCAATCGGCGGTCTACGCGGAGCAGGTGAAGGACTCGGCCGAGGCCAGCGCCGAACTCGCGTCACGCATGCAGCAGGCCGGCAATTTCAGCAAGCTCGATTACGCGCGCGAGCAGGCCTTTTACGCGGAAACGATGGCGCAAGTAGCAAGAGCGCGACAACAGTTGGTGTCCGCGCGAGAAAAGTTGACTCGCGCGATGGGGCTCTGGGGTTCGCAAGCACAGTACAAACTGCCTGCGCGTCTCCCCGATCTGCCAGCCACGCGCCCCGAACTGCACGATCTGGAAGCCTTCGCAATGCAGAACCGGCTCGACATCCAGGCCGCGAAGCTGCAAACGCAAAGCGTAGCCGGTGCACTGGGCTTGAGCAAGGCGACGCGTTTCATCAATGCGCTGGACGTCGGCTATCAGAACAATTTCACGACTTCGGACGGCCGCGAGCAGGGCTATGAGATCAGCGTCGAGATTCCCGTTTTCGACTGGGGCAGCGCCAAAGTGGCGCGTGCGGAAGCGATCTACATGCAGTCGGTGAATCGCCTTGCCGGGACCGCGATCGACGCGCGCTCCGAAGTGCGCGAATCGTATTCGGCCTACGTGTCCGGCTACGACCTGGCGAAGCACTATCGGGACGAAGTCGTGCCGGTGCGCAAAACCATCTCCGATGAACTGCTGCTTCGCTACAACGGCATGCTCGCGAGCGTGTTCGAACTGCTGGCCGATTCACGCGAGCAGATCGGCGCGGTGAATAGCGCTATCGACGCGCTGAAAGACTACTGGCTCGCGCAAACCGATTTGCAACAGGCGCTCGGCGGCCGGTTGCCGGTTGCTGCTATCGCGACGCCGCTCGCATTCACGACGCAAGCGGCGTCGTCCACTGAATCGGAAGGTCAATGACATGGTGTCACGTCGACATTTTATCGGCGGCTCGGGAGCCGCTTTGCTAGGCGCCGCGCTGGTCAGCAAGGCCGGCGCCGCGTCGCTGCCCGAAGCGCCCACGATGGCCACGGCCGCCATGCAGGCGCCGCGCGCGCCGTCGAATGGCCGGCCTTACACGCCGGTCGCCACGCTCAACGGATGGTCGCTGCCGTGGCGCATGAAGAACGGCTGGAAGGAGTTTCATCTGACCGCGGAACCGGTGGTGCGCGAACTCGCGCCGGGCATGAACGCGAATCTATGGGGTTACAACGGCCAGGCGCCTGGGCCGACCATCGAGGCGGTTGAAGGCGACAAGGTGCGCATTTTCGTGACCAACCGGTTGCCGGAGCACACCACGGTCCACTGGCACGGCATGCTGCTGCCGTGCGGCATGGATGGCGTGGGCGGCCTCACGCAGCCGCACATTCCGCCGGGCAAGACGTTCGTGTACGAATTCCGGCTGGAAAAGCCCGGCACCTTCATGTATCACCCGCACGCCGACGAGATGGTGCAGATGGCAATGGGCATGATGGGCATGTTCATCGTTCATCCGAAAGATCCGGGCGTGATGCAGGTGGACCGCGACTTCGTGTTCGTCATGTCCGCCTACGATATCGATCCGGGCAGCTTCACGCCGCGCGTGAACGAGATGACCGACTTCAATATGTGGACATGGAACGCGCGCGTGTTTCCGGGCATCGATCCGTTGCCGGTGCGTGCGGGCGATCGCGTGCGTATCCGCGTCGGCAATCTGACGATGACCAATCACCCGATTCATCTGCACGGCTATCACTTCGAAGTAGTGGGCACGGACGGCGGCTGGATTCCGCCTTCCGCGCGCTGGCCCGAGGTCACGGCCGATATCGCAGTCGGGCAGATGCGTGCTATCGAGTTCACGGCGAATCGTCCGGGCGACTGGGCGTTTCATTGCCACAAGTCGCATCACACGATGAACGCGATGGGGCATCAGTTTCCGAACATGATCGGCGTGCCGCAGAAAGACCTGGCGAAACGTATCAACCGGCTGGTGCCCGACTATATGGCGATGGGTAGCACGGGCGGTTCGATGGGCGCAATGGAAATGCCGCTGCCCGACAACACACTGCCGATGATGACCGGCACCGGACCATTCGGCGCGCTCGAAATGGGCGGCATGTTCACGGTGGTGAAAGTACGCGAAGGGTTAGGGCGAGACGATTACCGCGATCCGGGCTGGTTCGCGCATCCCAAGGGAACAGTGGCTTATGAATATACCGGCGAGTTGCCGGACGGTTGATGTCGTGACGAACATATTTAACTTTGGCGAGGGTGAGATGAAGAATGTATTGATTTCGATGATGACGGTTTGCATGCTGACGATTTCCGCTTCGAGCTATGCGGCGGAACCGGCGAGCCATGCAGCGGCGAGTGCGGACGGCGCTCAGGTGGGCGGTGACGCGAAGGCCGGTATGTCGCATGGCGAGGTCAGGAAAGTGGATCTGGCTGCCGGCAAGCTGACCATCAGGCATGGTCCTTTGGAAAACCTCGGCATGGATGCGATGACCATGGCGTTCAAGGTGAAAGATCCGGCAATGCTCTCGCAGGTCAAGTCCGGAGATAGCATCGACTTCGTCGCTGAAGAGGTGGACGGGGCGCTGACGGTGATGAAACTGGAGAAGCGATAGCGGGCCCGGCATGCCTGCCCGGCCCCGCTGAGCCAGACGGCAAGCGTTTCCCGGACGGCAAGGCAGCTTGGGCAGGCATGGTCGAGGTCTCTCACGGGAAGTCTTACCGCCTCTTTTGTGCGGTAGCTCACCAAGTCGAGCCGAACTTACTCGACGCGCGCTTTTGAAATGTTATTCTCGGGCGTCGTGAACTTCATTGTGCACAGACGCGGGCGACTTCAAAGAATACCTAGATCCCATCAGGAGACGGGCATGCTGAGAAAGGTAGTCGATCGGGCGAAAAAGATCCGACGCAGCGAGGGGTTCAAGCATTCCGTGGCCACACCACGTCGCATTTCGCTTCATGCTACACAGCGTTTGAACAGGGGAATCTTTGCCATTGAAATTCAGGAGAACTCCGGTTTTTTCTCCGTGATGCAAATGGTCCTGTTTATCCTGATGTATTGCGAAGAGAAATGCCTGTCGCCGTGCATTAGTGCTCGCGGTGGGCTCTACGGCGATCCTGAAGGAAAGATGGACTGGTTCTCGGCCTTCTTCGATTCCATGCATGGCGAGGCCACGGCGTCGCTCACCCGCAAGGTGAGAAAGTCTACGGTTCGCGATCTCGTGCAACTGGGATTTCGTCAACGCTACGAGGCCCGGCTTCAACTCGGGAGCGCCAGCGAGCTATTCTTCGCACATTACCGGCCAGCGGGCCATATTCAGGACGAGGTCGACACCATCTGCCGGCAACTCGAAATCGGCATGTCGACGCTCGGCGCGCATTTCAGAGGCACGGACAAGACGCTGGAAGCCATTCCGGTTTCATGGAGCGATTTCTGTCGCCACATGGAAACGACGCTCGCTGAAAACCCGCACCTCACTAACATTTTCGTTTCAAGCGACGAACAGGCCTTTCTCGACTTCTTCGTTGCCTGGCCATTTCGCAAGCCGGTCAAGGTGGCGCCCGCGAAATTGCTCGCGAGCGGCAACACGCCGGTTCATTTCAGCGGCTACCCTGGGCTCGAAATCGGTCGTGAAGCATTGGTCTGCAGTCTGCTGTTATCCCGTTGCGGATATCTGGTGAAGACGCCATCGTATCTATCGGCATGGTCCCGAATATTCAACCCGTCGCTGCCGGTGAAACTCGTATCGCCGCCGCGGCCGGATGCATTCTGGTTTCCGGACAGCCGGCTCTGGCTCGAACAGGTGGCGCAAGACAAAGCGGCCTGAAAACGGACGCTTTCTGCTGTCTCGCGGTCGTGACATTGATCGGAAGATTGACGGGCATATAATCAAAGCCCGCGAGATCTATCGTGACTGCAAAGAGGCCTTCAGCATGTACATTGCCATGAACCGTTTCAAAGTGACGCCCGGATCCGAAGCCGCTTTCGAACATCTCTGGACAACGCGCGATACGCATCTGAAAGAGGTGCCGGGCTTCGTGGAATTTCATCTTCTGAAGGGGCCGCAGAAGGAAGATCACGTTCTGTATTCCAGCCATACGATATGGAACGACTACGCGTCCTTCGAAGGCTGGACGAAATCCGAGGCCTTTCGCGCGGCGCATCGCAACGCCGGTGGAGACAACCGGGTGCTCTATCTCGGACATCCGGAATTCGAAGGCTTCGAGGTCATTCAGACCGTCAAATGAACGCGTGACTTCGGCTATTGGGCCGCGTACGTCACCCAAGGGGCGCCTTGCGTTGGGTTTCGTTCGCGGCCGCGAGCGCAGTTCAAAACCGGCGATCCGTTCATGGTGGGCGCTCGTGCACGACGGCACCAGCAGGACGACCTAGCCGCGCCCGCCGAGGTCGGCGAAAGTCACACTGCGTGCCTCGCACGCATCGGTAAAAACCGTGTCGTAGCTCGAGAAAAACACCGTGCGCGTTTGCGCGAGGGTTCTGAACAGATCAACCAGTACGGCGCGCGCGGCGGCGTCGAGTCCCCCGACGGGTTCGTCCGCGATCAGAACGCGGGTCTCACCGAGCACGGCAGCAGTCAGGAAAATCTTCTTGCGCGTACCGAACGACATCTGCTCGAAGCGTTTGTCGAGATGCGGCGTCAGGCCGAAGCGGTCCGCGAGGTCCAGGGTATCGCCCGTTACCGCGGTTTTTCTCGCCGATGCCACCTTGTTCAAATATTCGCGACCGGTCTGATCCGGATAGGTCATGCAGTCTTCGGGCACGTAAGTGAGCACGGATTTCGCGGCGAGCGGCGCAGTGCGCAACGAATGGCCGCCGAGCCACACCTCGCCGGCGTCGGGCTCGATCGTGCCCGCAAGGAGGCCGAGTAAGGTCGATTTGCCGCTGCCGGACTCATCGTTCAACGCCACGCATCCGGAGGTGATGTCGTCATGCAGTCCCTGAAAGATGAGGCGTTCGCCGTAGCGCTTGCTGAGGTTTTCGAATCGAAGCATGGGTTGGAGCGTGTGCCGGGTGTCTTTTACAGGGTAGCGTGGCGCAAGTGTAGCAGCGTGGGTGGCCTCCGCCGTCGCCTCGAAGCCGCGTCGGAGTAAGAGCATGTAAGCCTGTAGTAGACCAGGGGCTGAAAGAACCCGCTGCATGACGTAAAGTTGCGCCCGCCTGGGCCGTTAGAATAGCAACCTCGTTTTTCTCGCCACCTTCCTGAATACCTCGACGGATTCGTCGATTGCACCTCATGCACACTGCTGCCGGCAAAGCGGTTCCACTATCCCGCGCAGAACTCGGGCGTATCGTTGCCGCCATCGTGATCGGCAATGGTTTCGTCGCCTATGACTTTACCGTCTATAGCTTTGCGGCTGTCGCGATCGGCAATCTGTTCTTTCCGTCGCACGATCCCGCGTCGTCGCTGTTGCTCTCGCTCGCCACCTTTGGCGCGGGCTTTGTGATGCGTCCGCTCGGCGCGATCATGATCGGCCACATTGCCGACAGCCGTGGCCGTAAAGCCGGCCTCACCGCATCGCTCGCCTTGATGACGCTCGGCACATGGCTGATCGCGTGCCTGCCGGGTTACGCCTCGATCGGTCCGACCGCGACCGTGCTGATGGTGCTCACGCGCCTGATGCAGGGGCTCGCGGCGGGCGGCGAAATCGGCCCGGCGTCGGCGTCGCTGATGGAGTCGGCCGGCTACCGGCATCGCTGTTTCATGGTCAGCTGGCGTGGCGCCAGCCAGGGCGCGGCCGCTTTCGCCGCCGCGCTGGTCGGCGCGAGCACCACTGCGCTGCTGTCGCCCGCCGCCATGCATGCATGGGGCTGGCGCATTCCGTTCGTGCTGGGCGGGCTGATCGGCCCGGTCGGCTGGTATCTGCGGCGCCGGATGCCGGCAGCGGCGCCGCAGCAGCGTACGCGGCTCAGCCCGCGGCGTCTGTTCGCGGAGCACATGCGCCCGCTCGTCTGCGGACTTCTGATGATGGCGGCGCCTTCGGTGAGCATCTACGTCACTGTGTTCTACATGCCGGCCTACCTGGTCCGTACATTGCACCGGCCGCCGACCATCAGCCTGCTGACGGCCTGTCTGTCCGGCCTCGTGATTCTCGTGGTGACGCCGCTGATCGGGCTCGCGGCCGACCGGCTCGCGAGCCGCAAGACGCTGCAGTACGTATCGCTCGTGGCTTCGCTGGCGGCGGCCTGGCCCGCTTTTTGGGCGCTGACGCACGGCGCGGGCAATCTCGTGTCGCTCGTGATCATCACGGCTTACGTGGCGCTCGCGGTGAACAACGCCGGTGCCGGTTCGGTGCTGATGATGGAGGCGTTCCCCGCTCACCGGCGCGCGGCCGGATTGTCGGTGATCTACAGCTTCGGCGTGGTCCTGTTCGGTGGATTTTCACCGTTTCTGGTGACGTGGCTCATCAACCGGAGCGGCGATCCGATGGTTCCGGCGTGGTATCTGATGGGCGCGACCGCGTTCACGCTCGCGGCGCTGAAGGCGTTTCCAGAGCAGACGGAAGCGGGCGTCCGCGCCGCCAGCGTTGCGCCGCCGCTCGCCTGAGCGCTAGGCCGCGCTGCGCAATTGCCGTAGGTCGAATGCGCGGGCGCGCATGTCTTGCGGACTCATGTCGAAAGCGCGGCGAAAGGCGCGGGTGAAGTCGGAGGCGCTCTGAAAGCCGAGGCCGAAAGCGATTTCCGTCACCTGAAGGTGCGGGTAACGAACTAGTTCGTCCGCCGCCTCCCGCAGGCGCCGATGGCGAATGTAGGCGCCAAGACCGCCTTCATGCTCGAACCAGCGATAGATCGTCGCGCGTTTCAACTGCAGCGCCTGGACCACGCTGGTCGGCGTGAGGTCGCCCTGATGCAGATTGGCCTCGATATAGCGGCGTACCCGGCCCATCACCGCAGCTTGCAGCGCGGCGCGGCCCGTGCCGCTCAGGCGCGCGTTCTTGCGAAACGTGCCTACCATCAACTGCGCGCCCGCGTGCAGCGCCTCGACGGCGCTGGCCGGATCGAGGTTGGGAATTTCGCGGGCGAGAGCCGTCATATGATCCAGCACGACGCCGGTCAGCGGCGAGCCCTGCTGGACGATACGGCCGTGAATCGCGGCGCCGTCGCGCAACTCCTCGTCCACCACGGCGGCCGGCACGAACAGGCTCAGGAGGCGGCATTCAGGGCGTTCGGCGCGAAACGGCTGGTTCAGGTCGAACGCGACGATGCCCTGCACCGAACCCGGCTCGCTGCGCTTCTTGCGCATGCCGGTCACATGGCCGACTTCCCCTTCCACGAAGAGCTGAAATACGTAATCGCGACGCGAGTCCGTGGACACGCGCGCCACCGAGCGTTCCAGCAGCATCGAATCGGTACTGCAGTCCGTCAGCACCATGCCGCCGACCGCGTATAAATCGATTTCACCGCGAAATCCCCCGGCAACCTGCGCCTTCGACGGCGGCGCGTCGACCACATGTCCCACGCGCTGGCGCCAGGCCAGGAACTGTTCGTCGGGCGCGAGGCCGTGCGTGCTGAAACGGCTTGTCGAAATGGCGGAGCGCGAATGGGCGGCTGCGGCTGCGGCCAGGTGATGCGGCAGTGAGCGCTGATTCATGAATCGATGGCTGCGAGCGAGGAGTGCGGTTTCGGCGAGTATGCGCAATGCATGGGAGATTTATCGCCGTCGCCATAAATTTGAGACGGATGGTCAAGCCTAACAAAAAAGCTGCATTAATGTTGCGCGACTAGATGCAGACCGTTTTCGCCGACGGCGCGGCACGCCGTGGACCGCTGCCGCCGTATCGGAATCGCAACTGCGCATGGAAAGCGCGCCGATCCGCTATCAGCGGCGCGGGGAGCGAAAACAGACTTTGCCGGCAGGCAATTCACGGGGTATCAAGAATGGGCGGCACGGACAGGCGGCCGACCGCGCGGCGTCCGGCCACGCTGGTGGACGGCCAACTGCGGCATCTCGAGAGCGTGGTGGAGTACGTGACGCGTGGGGACGCGTCCGGCGGGCTGCATTCGCTCGACCACGGGTATTGGGAAAAACGCATTCGGGCGCTGGAAGAGACTTACGAACTGATTGCCGCCCAGCGGCAGCGTGTGACGAAACTCCTCGAAAGACTCGCGAGTGACGCGCCGATCGCGCTGAAGCCGCGCACGGCCGCCTGAACCGACCGAAGAACAAGCACGAGAACCGGGGTTGAGCAGAGGAGGACCAGATCGATGCATGCCGGCATCGGTAATAAAAACTGAAGAACCTGAGAGAAAGTGGCGAGGGTGCGAACGGGCCCGCAGAGGCCCGTCGCACATCCGCCCAGCCTGACCTGCAATCGACATTCGCGGCGCGACTCCGTGCTGCGGGGTCGGCCTCCGACGACCTTCTCGCTCATGAGGCGGTGAATGACTTCCGCCAACGGTGCGCATCGCTCGATTAGCGCCGAACAATTCCCTCGCGCACAACGTGATTCCTTCCTGATCGCCCGCAGTATTTTGCGGTGGCGAAAACATGCCGATTGTTGGTCATTCTCCATCGCGTGCAATGGCTTGGCATCTCACGCCGTTTGCTGCGCGGTGCGAGCGCTAGCACTAAATCCATACACAAGGTTGCGCCGGCATCGCCCGTCGAAAAAGAGGGTCCTACTGTAATTCTGACCGCTTTAATTGGGGAGCGGTTAAATGTAGGTATGCAGAATACGCGACGAATTTAGCGCTGATAAACTGTGCGCTGGAGCGGCTCGTGACTGCAATGCGCGCAACGCCCGCTCCCCAGCAATCCGGTAGCCAAAATCGCCGGATAGACGGTAGAAACAGGCTTTTTCCGCGATTTTGAAGAAACGGCGGCACGGCATAATTGACCGTGTTCTGTCCGTTAAAAGGGACGCATGGTTGGGTGTCCTTTCTTCTGGGTCATGCACGGTGTCGCCTCTGTCGATTCCCTTTCGCCAACCTCTGCCCATCTGATTTTGACAAGTATCGGGGCTCGCCTTGAGCCCGTTTTTGGAAGTGACTCATGAAGCCGGGAAAGAACTCGCTTGGTAAAAGACGCACACGCAGACGCAAGATCGCCATGTCGGTGGCGGCAGCACTCATCGGGGGGGTGTTCGCATTCGGCGTGTGGCATTACCAGCAACGCGCGGCGCAGGTCGCGCCGGCGCTGACCGGCGTCGCGAACCAGATGCGCCGCGATGCCTCGGCATGGACGCATGAAGAGAAAGACGCGTCGCAAATGCTGCGCGATATTCACGACGGCCACGTTGCCGCGGTTGGCGTGAGTCCCAACGCGATCCTGATCTCGAGGCGCGACGGCACGAAATACTTCGTCACGGACCACAACGCGACGTTCTCGCATGCGCTTCTGCTCGGCGAACCCAAATCCGGCGAGGCCGCCGCATACCAGCTCGTCTGGCTTCCCGACGCGGACATTCGTACCGGCGGCTCACGCTGGCTGCAGGTGTTCGACCAGACCCGCGACGCCATCAGCGTGCTGCTTCCGCTGCTGTTGATCGGCGGCATGGTGTGGTTCATGCGGCGCGAAATGCGCGGCGGCGCGAGGCTTCTCGACAGGGCGCCCGCGCTGCGTTTCGACGACGTGATCGGCGCGTCTGAAGCGAAGGCGGCACTCGCGGACATTCGCAGCTATCTGTCCGACCCGAAACAGTTCACGTCGATGGGCGTGCGCGCGCCGTGCGGCATTCTCATGGTGGGCGGACCGGGTGTCGGCAAGACGCGCCTCGCTCAGGCGCTGGCGGGCGAGTGCGGCGCGAACTTCATTTCGATCACGGGCAGTTATTTCAGTGCGAAGTACTACGGCGTCGGCATCCAGAAGGTCAAGCATCTGTTCGAACTGGCGCGCAAGAATGCGCCCACGGTGATTTTCATCGACGAAGCGGACGGTCTCGCCAAACGCACGGATACGGGCGGCGGTCCGGTCGAAGCCGAGAGCAACCGCATCATCAATCAGTTGCTGGCGGAGATGGATGGCTTCGCTTCGAACGAAGGGGTCATCATCGTTGCGGCGACCAATCATCCCGACAATCTGGACGAGGCATTGCGCCGGCCCGGCCGCTTCGATCGCACGGTGCAGGTCCGTTTGCCCGATCGCGAAGACCGCGCGAAGATTTTCCGCTTCTATGCCGAGAAGCTGAAGTCGAAGTCCGCGGACATCGACTATGACCAACTGGCGAGACTGACCACGGGCCTGTCGCCGGCAACGGTGGCGATGGTGGTGAATCAGGCGGGGCTCGTCGCGCGCAAATCCGGCGACACCGAAATCGCTTCGAAGCATTTCATGGAGGCGATCAAGATTGCGCGCATCGGCGACGTGAGCGGCGCCGAGCGCGCACTGAGCGAAGACGAACGCACGCGTATCGCCGTGCACGAAGCGGGGCATGGTCTCGTCGCCGCGCTGCTGGGCACGGGAGTGCTGGAAGAAGTCACGATCCTGCCGCGCGGCGGCGCGTTGGGCGTTGCGCTCATCACGAAAGCGCAGGACAAGCACCTGTATCGCGAGAGCGAGATCCGCAATGAAATCCAGGTGCTGCTCGGCGGGCGCAACGCGGAAATTCTCACGTTCTCCGAAGCATCGAGCGGCGCTGCTTCGGATTTGCAGGAAGCTTCGCGCATCAGTCTGGACATGGTGTCGAAATTCGGCTTTAACGCCGAAGGCAACCTGTTCAGCCTTGCGGCACTGCCGTCGCAGTATGCGGGGTTGCAGATGAAGAGTGCGATCGAACACGCGAACGTGCTGCTCAAGGAATTGAACGAGTTGTGCCATGCGCTGCTGCATGCGTACGAACCGGTGCTGCGCGCTATTGCCGACGAACTGCTCGAGCAGGAGACTGTGCCCGGAGAAACCGTGTACCGGTTGATCAGGGAGCACAAAAGCACACTGAAAATCGTCCACGAGCCGGCGGCGGCTTGAACGAATGACTGACTGCGCGGTTGTGTGACATCTCGCGGGCGGCGCCGGCAATCGGCGCCGCCCGTTGTCTTTTGACGATCCGCGCTACGCAAAATCCGACGGCCCGGGCGGTGGAACACCGGCAGGCGTGTCAGTGTCGTCCAACGCCTCGTCCTTGGCTTTATCGGCAGGCGGTGGCGTTTCACCTTTCTTCGGCAGCGGCTGATCGAGACCCGGTTCGACTGGCGTAGGAATGGCGTCGCCAATAGGCTTGGAAACCTCGGTAGGCCGGCTGCCGGGGTCTTCTTCGGCCTGGCGCTCGGGCTCGTGTTCGTTCGGGGAATTGGCCTTGGTTGCCACGAGATCTCTCCGGTTGGTGAGGATGACACCATTGGGCAGCAATGCGCGTACCACGGCCGTTTCGAACCGGCGCAGCGGTCAGGCTTATAAAACGCCCGATTTCCAGATCATCTGCGCCGCGGCGGCCACCACGAATACGAGCACGAGCGCCCGAAACGCGCCGGGCGGCAACCGGTCCCGCAAGGGCCGCACCAGCAGCATTCCCACGATCACCGGCACGCTCGCGCAGGCCGATATGGCCAGATCCGTCCAGCGGGCATGCGCGCCGCCGCTGAATGTCGCGACGAGCGTAATGATCGAAACCACGAGAATGATGGCGATCTGCTTCGCGAACGCTTTACCCGTGGCGCCCGTGGCGATCAGATACATCGCGAGCAAAGGGCCCGGCACCGAAGCGATGCTCTCCATGAGCGCGGCGCCGAAGCCCAGCACGAACCCCGCCGGCTTCGCCCATGTCGGCGACAGCGTAAGCCGCGGGGACGCCAGCAACAGCAATGCCGCGATCATCAGCAACGCGCCAGCAGCCGCTTGCGCGCGATGCGGCGCCAGCGAAATCAGCACGCTCGCCCCGACGATGTTGCCGATCACGGTGCCGATCAGCGGCGCGGCGATGCGCCGGACGGTCGGCAGCAGCTCTCCGCCTTCGAGTGCCTGCGGGATATTGCCGAGGATGATCGGCATCGACAGCAGAAGAACCGCTTCCTTGATCGGCAGGAAGTGGCTGAGGATCGGCATCGCCACGAGCGGCACGCCGATGCTGACCACGCCCTTGACCATGCCGCCCAGCAGGAGCGCGGCGGCAATGCCTAGCAATGCGTAGAAGTCGAGCGCTTGCAGGCTCGCGCCGAGAACGCCGTCGGCGAAAGTGAAATGAGGCATGTCTGAAAAACGCGGGCTGCAAACCGCGAGTTGGAGTCCGCGAGCCGGCGCGCGGATCGGATCGACCGGACAACGCGCGGGCGGTGGCTTGTTGTTATCGTTTGGCCAGTTCGGTCCCGAGTGTCGCGCGAGATTCGAAGCAGCCGGCTAAGTGAGGCCGCATGATACCGCGCCCTCACATGCGCCGCGTGCAAGCGAAACGTAAGACCTGCCGATGTCAGACCGCGTCCGACGCGGTGCGCTCTTCCGTCAATGGCGGCTCGACTCGCTCGTGACGCGACGGCAATGCGGCCGGCGTATACGCCGGCCCCGCCGCACGCCGCGTCTTCAACCGCAGGATCGGTTCCTCGATCAGCCGCCATGACAGAACTGCCATCGTGAGCGCAATCGCAAACGACCCTGCAATGCCCGCGACGTGCGCCCACAAGGGCACCACGCCGCCGAAGAGCGCGGCGGCGTGATGATTGCGCGTGAGGTCGGGGATCAGGTTGTGATAGAGATAAAAGCCATAGCTGATTCGCCCGAAGCTCACCAGCCAGCCCGTTTCGAGCAGGCCGATGATCACCGCGTTGCGGCAGCACGCAATCGAACACACCAGCGCCGCGATGCATAGGCCGTACGCGGCACTGACCGCGGTGAACAGCATGGGGTTGCCCAGCTCGCTCCACATCGGTTCGGTCGCGCAGAAGGCCACGAGCCCGAGGCTCAACGCGAAGAGCGTCGCACCGTGTCCGAGCCACGCTCGCAAGCGGCGCTCTTTGCCCGCGATCATCAAGCCGCCGATTCCGCCCAACGCGAGCAGCCAGAAGTTCGTCAGCGGGTGCGTGTAGATGGTGATGTCCTGCCAATGCGCCGCGCGCATCGCCATTAGCGAAACAAGTCCGGCCACGACGATCACAAGGCACACCGCGCGATGCCGTCTCGAGGCAAGCAGCAACAATAGCGGCGCGAACACGAGATAAAACTGCTCCTCGATCGCGAGGCTCCACAAATGCGAGTAGCGCCCGGGCCAGTAGTGCAGCACCGAGCCGATCCAGATATTGGACAGGTAAGCAAAATGAAACGGCATGCCGCTCGCCAGTTCGGGACTCGCCAGGCCGAACGCCATCAGTACGCACATCACCAGCAGCATCAGGTAGTAAATCGGAAATATGCGCAGGGTCCGGCGAAACAGAAACCGCTTCAATTCGGCGCCGAATCGGCTGGCGCCGTTTTCAATGCGCGTGCGTTGAGCGGAAAGAATGCCGATGATCAGAAATCCGCTCAGCGCGAAGAAGATCCATACGCCGAGATGGCCGATCTCGCCGATGTCGCCGAACAGGCGGTGCTGAAAAAATACCATCAGGACTGCGATCGCACGCAATCCGTCGAAGCCGGCAATTCTGTCGTTCATGTGGTCGTCTTCCAGTGCGAAGGTAGCGCGCGCGGCGCGGCCGTTCTGGACGGTAATGGAAGGACCGGGGCGCTCGGTGACGCTCAGGTCAGCCGCGGCGAATAGAAGGCGTCGCAATGACGCTCGACGTGCCTGCCGATCGCGGATCGGCTGACCGCGTGTCCGGTCCACATGAGTGGCCGCCGTCGAAGGTGGCATCGCTTGAAATGCGCGAGGTCCGACGGGCGTGCATGAAATCATCCTACGATGAAAAAAAGCGAAAAAAATCGTGCATCGCATCCGGCGATTTATTTTCCGCGCCCATTACCGATTGCATTCTCGGCCGGCGCTTTAAAAGCGCAATTCTTGCCGCGAATCGAATAGGCGGAACAGGTGACGACTCAGTATTACCGCATGCCGACAGCCGTATTTCAGATTGCCGCTGCGCGATGTGGAATTAGAGGCCGGTTGTCAGCGCGCGCGGATGGGCCGCGCGGCATCGGCGGGAACGTTTTATTGTCATGGTGTTCCTACGAAAAACGGCGCACGACATGGGTGCGCCATTCCTGCGAGAACCTGAATGGAAACCCGTCGCGGCCGCCTGGGAGGAGATCCCCTTGGGGGACGCTCTATCGAAGTGGATTTCTTCCGCGGCGTGGTGCTGATCGTCATCGTGCTCGACCATATTCCCGGCAGCACGCTCTCGCATCTGATGCTGCACGCCTACGCGCTGTGCGATTCGGCAGAAGTGTTCGTGTTTCTCGGCGGCTATGCGTCGGCGGCGGCTTATACGGCGGTGCTCGCAAAACGTGGCGAGAGTGCGGCGAAGTTGCGCTTTGTCCGGCGGTGCTGGGAAATCTACCGCGCCTATCTGTTGACGGCGGTGCTGACTCTGCTGTCCGGCGCCGTGCTCGCCATGCTGAACCTGAACCGTCCCATGGTCGACCTGACCGGATGGCCGCTTTTCGCGGTTCAGCCGCTGCGTGAAGCGCTTGATATCATGCTGCTGCGGCGCCAGCCTTATCTGTCGAGCGTGCTGCCCATGTATGTGATCTTCGCGCTGTGCGTGCCGTTCGCGGTGCCGCTGGCCCGGCGTTCGCCGCTGCTGGCGCTGGGTTTGAGCGTGGCGATCTGGGCGCTCGCCCGGCCGCTGGCCGCATTGTTCAGCATTGACGAGGTGGCCGACTGGGCTTTTAATCCGTTTGCATGGCAGTTGATGTTCGTGCTCGGAATCCTGTCCCGGGTGCAGCCCGTCAGCGAGCGCTTCCATGCTACCCGCACCGCTCGCTGGTGCACGTGGGGCGCGGCCGTGGCCGTGCTGGCGTTCGCTATCGTCAAACTCTTCGTGCTGACGCAACCGTTGCCCGGCACGTTTAAACAGAACCTTTCTCCCGATCGCGTGATCAATTTCATCGTCATTGCCTGGGTCGCCGCGCAGTTCGTGCGCATGGGCAGCATCGCGTGGCTCGCGCGGCGGTTGCCCGCCGTGGTTACGGTCGGCCGCACCGGGCTCGTGTGTTTCGTGGCGGGCACGCTCGTGTCCCTGATCGTCGATACGGCGACGCCGCACACATTTCATGGCTTTCGCGGGGTGCTGATCGGACTGGGCGGCGATCTCGTCGCCATCGGCGCCGTACTCATGATCGCGCGCGGCTGGCGTGGCTGGAAAGGGCAGCAGACGGGTGCGGCTGCCAATGGCGCAGGTTACGGATGAGGGCGAGTTGGGATCCTGCGCGTGCCGCGCGCGAGTCGCGCGCGGCCATCCAGGTTGCCGGTGCGCTGTTGTGGCTCGCCGCCCACCCGGCGTTCGCCGCGCCCAAAGAGGCGCCGCTCGCCATGCGCTGCGCCGAATTCGCGGGCGCCATTCTGCCGCCCGAACTCATTGCCTTGCCGACCGCCGGTGCGCAGATCGAAAGCGCGGCCATGGTGAGCGCCACCGCGCCGGGCAATCAGCAGGGCGTCGAGTATTGCCGTATCACCGGCCGTATCAAGGGCGTCAAAGCCACCACACCCGACATCCGTTTCGATCTGAATCTGCCGCGACGCTGGAACGGTCGCGCATTGCAGATCGGCGGCGGCGGCTATAACGGCGTTGTGGTCAGCGGAACCGGCGTGATGCCGTTTTCGCCGAATCGCGCGCCGCTCGCGCAGGGGTACGCCACGTTCGGCGACGACTCGGGGCATGTCGGCGATTCGTCGGTCGCGGTCTTCGGTCTTGTCGATGAGGCGGTCACGAATTTCGGCTTTGCGCATCTGAAGAAAACGCACGACGCCGCACTTGCGCTGATTGCCCGCGCATATGGCCGCCCGCCGCAACGGATGTATTTCGCCGGCGGCTCGACCGGCGGCCGCGAAGGCTACACCGTGATGCAGCGTTTTCCTGACGACTACGACGGCGTGATCGCCAATTCGCCCGCACTCAATTTTTCCGGCGTGCGTCTGCTCGGCGTGAAGCTCGGCCAGGCGGAGTACAACACGCCCGGCGGCTTCATCCCGCCGTTGCTGCTCGAACACGTCTATCAACGCACAGTCGCCACGTGTGACCGGCTCGACGGCGCGGCGGACGGCATTGTCAGCGACGTCGCCGCGTGCCGCGAGCGCGAAGCCGACATCATCGCCTCGCTGCGCTGCGCCGGACGCACGCCGTCTCACGATGAATGCCTCACCGACACGCAACTCTCCGCCTTGCTCGTGATGCGCGACGGACTCTCGTTGCCCTACCGTCTGGCCTGGGACGTGAGCGGCTATAGCGGCTACAACATTTTTCAGGGCACGCGTCTGAACGGCCTGCTCGGCCTCGCGCATCAGCCGGAACGCCTGCCGGTGCCGACGTTCTTCGCCAATGGTTATCTGTTCGCGCAGGGCGACGGCTACATCCGCTATTTCGTTGCGCGCGACGCCGGCTTCGACTCGCTCCGGTTCGACCCGCAACACCCCGGAAAATATCGCGCGCAACTGGTCGCGCTGTCGCAGACGATCGGCGCGATGAACCCCGACCTTACGCGTTACATTGCACGCGGCGGCAAGCTCATCACGCTGCAAGGCCTCGCCGACGAAGTCATCAGCCCGAACCAGACCATTAGCTATTACGACACGTTGGTCGAGCGGTTCGGCATCGACCAGGTCAATAATTTCATGCGCTTGTACATGGTGCCGGGATTCCAGCACGGCAGCGGCGTGTTCATTCCATCCGTCGATCTGCTGGGCGCGCTCGATAACTGGGTGACGCGCGGCGCTTCGCCCGAGACCTTGACGGCGACCGATATCGCGGCGCCGACCAATGGCCGCTCACGTCCGCTGTGCCGCTATCCGCTGTTTCCTCGCTACGTCGGCAAGGGCAATGTGAACCTGGCCAGCAGCTTTGTCTGTGCTGAGCCGTGACCGGCAGAGTCTTGCATTGCAAGAAGCGTCGTGGAAATTGAAAAGCCGGTATGCATGGTTGCAGCTCCGGAGCAGGCTCCGGTTGCACAAAGAGAAGGGCGGCGCCACTCAAAGGCGCCGCCGCCCCATTCGAACTCAGCAATTCAAAGCATGCGCGGGACCAGAGTTTACTGGCCGTTTTGCATCGTGCCGCCAGCACCGTTGTTCATGCCATTGCCTGTACCGCTGCGAGTGCCGTTGCTCATGCCGTTACTCATGCCGCTATTGGAACGGTTCGTCGACGGGCTATTCGGCGATGCGCCAGTACCCGTGCCCACGCCACCGCCAGTGCCCGTCACGCCGGGCGTACCGTAGCCCGAATCGCTCGGGCTCTTCATCGATCCGGCGCCCACGCCGGGCGTTGCGATCCCGCCGGCTCCCCCTGTCGTGCCGCCGCCGGCACCCACGCCGGTTCCTCCACCACCTGCCGCGCCGCCACCACCACCCGCACCGCCGCCGGCCTGTGCGTATGCTCCGCCCGATAATGCCATCACGAGCGCCGAAGCAAAAACCATCCTGGTAACGTGTTTCATGGTTGACCTCCATAAGTCGGTTTGATCTCACGCAAGCGCTTGTCGCTCACATGCATGAACTGCCGCAAGCGGTGTGCCTTGCTTGAGCGTGTCCGCTTTAACGCGAAGGCCACGGCAGCATGCTTGATAGCGAGCATGGGCCATTCCTGGCGAATGCCGAAGAAGCGGCAGAAAGGTAGGCATCGGCTGCACATCGCGCCGCTCGCCGAAAAAACCGACCGGGGAGATAGTGTGGAAACGCCGGCGGAACGCGTCTCGCCCAGCCCTGATGGGCTGGCAACCGACCGCCAGCGTTCGCGCGAAGCGGGCTTCGACCGCTATCTGTTGAAGCCAGTGTCGACCGAAGAAATTCAGCGCGTGACTGCCAGCCGCTTTCCGGGCGCGTTGCGCCAGGCGCGCACCCCAGCCTGAACCCCACGTGTTCCCGATGCTGCGCCGCAATGCGCTGCACGCTTTCGCACTTTCCATTACATTGCGGGTGCGGCGGCGCTTCAACACCGCTCCTTCCAATCAAACAACGGTGTCTGCCATCATCGATTCCATGCAGCCAATCGTCTCGGTCACGAACCTGTCGAAAACCTATGCCAGCGGTTTTCATGCACTCAAGAACATCAATCTGGCGATCAACCGTGGGGAAATCTTTGCGTTGCTCGGCCCGAACGGCGCGGGCAAGACGACTCTCATCAGCATTATCTGCGGCATCGTCAAAGCGAGCGAAGGCAGCGTAACGGTGGACGGCCGCGACATTGCGAACGACTATCGCGCCGCGCGCTCGCTGATCGGCCTGGTGCCGCAGGAGTTGACCACCGACGCCTTCGAAACCGTCTGGGCGACCGTGTCGTTCAGCCGCGGCCTGTTCGGCAAGCCGAAAAACCCCGCATACGTCGAAAAGGTGCTGCGCGACCTGTCGCTGTGGGAAAAGCGCGATAGCAAGATCATCACGCTCTCGGGCGGCATGAAGCGCCGCGTGCTGATCGCCAAGGCGCTCTCGCACGAACCGCGCGTGCTGTTCCTCGACGAACCGACTGCCGGCGTGGACGTGGAGTTGCGCCGCGACATGTGGAAACTGGTGCGCTCGCTGGCGCAGAGCGGCGTGACGATCATCCTCACCACGCACTATATCGACGAAGCCGAAGAAATGGCCGACCGCATCGGCGTAATCAACGCGGGCGAAATCATGTTGGTCGAAGAGAAAACGGAGTTGATGCGCAAGCTCGGCAAAAAGCAGTTGACGCTGCAACTGGAGAGCCCGCTCGCGCAAGTGCCGGTTTCGCTCGCCGGCTACGGGCTCGCCGTCGCGAAGGGCGGCAACGAGTTGATCTACACATACGAGGGTGAGGGCGGGCGCACCGACATCATCGCGCTGCTCAAGGCGCTCGACGACGCCGGCATCCGCTTCAAGGATCTGCAGACCACGCAAAGTTCGCTCGAAGACATCTTCGTCAGTCTGCTCCGAGGTGACCAATGAATCTCTACGCAATCCGCGCGATCTACAAGTTCGAGATGGCGCGCACCTGGCGCACGCTGATGCAGAGCATCATCGCGCCGGTGATTTCGACTTCGCTTTATTTCGTCGTGTTCGGCGCGGCGATCGGCTCGCGCATCAAGGAAGTGGACGGCATTAGTTACGGCGCGTTTATCGTGCCGGGTTTGATCATGCTGTCGCTGTTGTCGCAAAGCATTTCGAATGCGTCGTTCGGGATTTACTTTCCGCGCTTTACCGGCACGATCTACGAACTGTTGTCCGCGCCGGTGTCGTACCTGGAAATCGTGGTGAGTTACGTGGGCGCGGCGGCCACCAAATCGATTCTGCTGGGGCTGATCATTCTCGCGACAGCCGGATTGTTCGTGCCGCTGCAGGTGCAGCATCCGTTCTGGATGATCCTGTTTCTCGTACTCACGGCGCTCACGTTCAGTCTGCTGGGTTTTATTATCGGTATCTGGGCGGACAGCTTCGAGAAACTGCAACTGGTGCCGCTTCTGATCATCACACCGCTGACTTTCCTCGGCGGCAGCTTCTACGCGGTCAATATGCTGCCGCCTTTCTGGAGGGTCGTGACGCTGTTCAATCCGATCGTCTATCTGGTCAGCGGATTCCGCTGGAGTTTCTATGGGCTCGCCGACGTGAACGTCGAGGTGAGCCTCGGCATGACGGCGTTGTTCCTCGCGGTGTTTCTGCTGATCGTTGCGTGGATCTTCAAGACCGGCTACCGGCTCAAGAGCTAACCGGGCGGATGGCGAACCGGCGCACGGCCGGTTCGCCATCGTTTCCTGTGCCGACCCCCACCGGCATGCCGGCCACGGCGCTCTTTCCAGCTTAACTTCTACGACACATACGCCTGCGCGACATTGATCAACTGGACGCGGTTGCGCACGTTGAACAACTGCCGCAGACGCCGCAGGTGATAGTCGACGTTATGCGGCGACAGTCCGAGGAAGTACGCGATCTCCTTGTCCCGCTGACCCTGCACGACCGCGCGCAGCACCGCATGCTGCAATTCGCTCAGCGTGACGCGCTGCTGCTGCGCGGGCGCGATGCCGATCACGCTCTTCGCGTGCGTCCAGATGAATTCGTGGATCATGTGCGCGAACATTAGCGTTTCCGCCACGATCGATTCGGTCATCCAGCGGGGATTGCCGGTCTCCGAGTTGAAGCACAGGCTCGCGCTCAACTCAGGTTCGGGCAGCGGCATTTGCGTGAGGATCCCGCTTTTGCGCCCGGTCGCCTCCAGCATGTCGATCAGGCCGCCAAGCCGCTCGCTGCGCATTTGCGCGCGCGGCAGATCGGCGCGCATGTCGGCCGTGTTCCAGAGAAACGGCATACCGGTCGGCGAGGCGAGTGCGACGCGCGGGTCGAGTTCGAAATAACGCTCGCGGAAATAGCGCATGAGCCAGCTCTGCGACTCGTAGCTGGTCAGCACGAACATCGTCTTGTGATGCGCCGACGTGCGCGTGGCCGAATAGCTGAACGAGTCGAAGCCCAGTTGCCTGATGCGCTGCCGCACGAATTCGATGCGGTCCTGCGCGCTGCCAAAGCGCACCAGCGGACTGATGACCGGTGCGGCGCGCCGCGCGGCGGGCGAGGGCGTGCCGATCTCCTCCTCGGTGAAGAGTGTGAGAAAGCCCGTGGGCGCGACGCCTGTTGCAGTGCGGTTGTGTGCCCTGGATGCTTCAGCCGCGTGGGCTGATTTCTCGGGTTGCCGCGTGCCGGCCGGGTAGGCCGGTTGGGCGGCAACCGTCGAGTTGCAAGCTGCCGACGGGTGCCCGGCTTCGCCTTGCGGCGAGCCGGTCAGCCAGTGCGGCAGCGTATCGCATTCGTGTTCCATTAAACGGTAGCTCCAGCGTTCGAAACGCGTGAAAGACGACAAGCTGAATGATTAGCTATTTCCAGAAATTACGGTAGCCGGTTCCTTGCTATCATTTTTGAGTTCTTGCTCCGATAGCGAATTGGCAACACGGGTATGGCGGGGTTCACTCTTCATATGGCACCTCCTGGGAATGGACGTGATGGCACGAATTCCAAAGCTGACAACGACGCTTGCCTACGATCGCTACATGGCAGGCCAGAAACTGGTCTCGAGCGTGAATCGCCCGTGGCGGCACCTCGTGCTGCGCTCGTACCTCGAACCGGTCGAGCAGGAACTGCTGGAAGCGCCCGGCCTCCAGGACCTCACGCTGATGACCCTCGCGAGCGGCGCCGAGCATCTCGAACGCAACCTGAACGGGCGCTGGGAGAGCGCCGATCTGCGGGTGGGCGACGTCTGGTTCGTGCCGCCCGTGCCGATCTCATGGCGCTGGCGTTCGATCAGCGATGAGCCGCTGTCGACCGTCCACTTGCACATCGAGCGCAGTCTGATCGACAGCGTCGCCGATCAGATGGAGCTTGGCGGCTCCCGCGAGCTGTCGCTCGGCGACGCGATGCAGTTTCGCGACCCGGTGGTCGCCGCGATGCTTGCTGCATTGCATCGCGCCGCTGCGGATCCCGCCGACTCGCGTCTCTATGTCGATGCGCTGGTTCACGCGCTTGCCGCGCATCTCTTGCAGCATTATTCGCGCGGCCGCTCTGCGCCGGCGGGATCACCGGCCGGATTGCCGGCGTGCCCGGAACGCCTCGTGCCGCGCCGGATCCGCCGTGTGACCGACTATATCCGCGCCAATCTCGCCGGGGATCTGGCAATCAGCGAACTGGCCGCACAGGCGGGGTTAAGCAGCTTTCACTTTGCGCGCGTGTTTCGCCGCGAGACCGGTGAAACGCCGCATCAGTTCGTCACGCGTTTGCGGCTCGAGGAAGCGGCGCGGCTGCTGTATGCGACCGATCAGACCGTGCTGCAGATCGCGCTTGCGGTTGGTTTCGAGAATGCCAGTCATTTCTCCGTGCAGTTCAAGCGTGACTACGGCGTGACGCCGCTCGCCTACCGGCTGCGCGGCTGAAGTACGGATTGCGCGGCCGGAAGTGGCCGGCTGGTCAGCGGGCAGTGGCGGAACGGCGGCATAAGCGTCAAGACAGCCGGATGAGGGCACCCGGAGCCTTGCCGCTTTCGCCTCCGGGCAATGCCGCAGTGCTGTCGTGCTGTCTTTGACGGCGGACCGCCTTGGGTCGCCGGGAGGGACTGTCCGATGAGCCGCCTTGGGAATCACGCACTTTGCGCAGTGTGCTGCGCATTGCGCGGCTTGCAAACTACGAACTTTCGTGGCGATCGGACAGTGCGACCTGGCATGCGCGTGCCGTCATGGCCGGGCGGGCGCCATCCGCACGGAACGCGGGCTTGGGTTCAATTGGCCCGACCGGCAAAACAGCAACTGTATCTGTCGAAGCCTTGCACAGGACGACAGAATAGTGCGCCCGCTGCCTGGCCCGCCTCGCCTCGCGTCCGACCGACCATTCCATTCAACCCGTCACACTGGAAACCTGGCGATGACCCGACTTCGAATCACCTCCTGCGGCCATGTCTTTACCGCCGAAACCCATCCGGACGCGCCGCATACCGTGGCGGCCTTCCTGAAGCTCCTGCCGTACCGGCAGAAGATCATCCACGTGCGCTGGAGCGGCGAAGGCTGCTGGGTGCCGCTCGGCGACTTCAAGCTCGAGAACGACGGCGTGGCGGTCGGCTTCGAGAACCACACGAGCCATCCGTCGGTCGGCGACATTCTGTTCTACCCTGGCGGCTACAGCGAAACCGAGATCATTCTCGCGTACGGCTCGTGTTGCTTCGCGAGCAAGCTAGGACAACTCGCGGGCAATCACTTTCTGACCATTGTCGAAGGCAAGGAAAGGCTGCGCGAACTCGGC
>Ga0255336_101003_pt1 | contig 26998 bp, 25 predicted proteins | sample MeOH1_35cm_T3_17_FD_189102 | JGI IMG/M metagenome (GOLD analysis project Ga0255336, IMG submission 189102) | Sandy soil microbial communities from University of British Columbia, Vancouver, Canada - MeOH1_35cm_T3_179 | ecosystem: Engineered > Artificial ecosystem > Sand microcosm > Unclassified ...
AAAGAGCTCAGTCTTCGTGATTGGCGGCGATGAACTGATCGAGCAGCCGCACGCCGAAGGCGGTCGCCCCCTTCGGGCAGGTCGGGGCGTCCTTGTCGGCCCAGGCCATGCCGGCGATGTCGAGATGCGCCCAGGCAACGCCCTTCTGCACGAAACGCTGCAGGAACTGCGCGGCGGTGACGCTGCCCGCATTGCGGCTGCCGCTGATATTCTTCATATCGGCGGCGGGCGAATCGATCAGCCGGTCATAGGCCGGGGCCAGCGGCATGCGCCACAACAGCTCGCCAGTCGCCTTGCCGGCGGCGGAGAGCTGGTCCGAGAGGGCATCGTCATTGGTGAACATGCCGGCCTGATGGGTGCCGAGCGCGATCAGGATGGCGCCGGTCAGGGTGGCGAGGTCGATCATCACCGACGGCTTGCAATGCTCCTGCGTGTACCACATGGCGTCGCACAGCACGAGGCGGCCTTCGGCATCGGTATTGAGCACCTCGATGGTCTGGCCCGACATCGAGGTCACGATGTCGCCGGGGCGCTGGGCCTTGCCGTCGGGCATGTTCTCGACGAGGCCGACGACACCGACCACATTGGCCTTGGCCTTGCGGGCAGCGAGGGCACGCATGGCGCCGATGACGGCCGCCGAGCCGCCCATGTCCCACTTCATGTCTTCCATGCCGGCGCCCGGCTTCAGGGAGATGCCGCCGGTATCGAAGGTGACGCCCTTGCCGATAAGGGCGACGGGCTTCTTCTTGCTGTCCTTGGCGCCGTTCCAGCGCATGACCACCAGTTGGCTTTCCCGCTCACTGCCCTGGCCGACACCGAGCAGAGCGCCCATGCCGAGCTTCTTCATGGCGCTCTCGCCCAGCACCTCGACCTCGATGCCGAGGCTCTTCAGGCTGCGCGCCTGTTCCGCCAGGCTTTCCGGATAGATGACATTGCCGGGTTCGGAGACGAGATCGCGGGCGAAATCGACCGCCTCGGCGATCTTGTCCAGCGGGTCGAACAGCTTCTTGGCGGCGGCCGGGTCGCTGGTCAGCACCGTGAACTTCTTCAGGCTCGGCTTCTGCTCCGGCTTTTCCTTGGTCTTGTACTTGTCGAAGCGATAGGCGCGGAGACGCGCGCCATAGGCGATCTGTGCCGCCAATGCGGCTTCGCTCAACGCGCAGCCGGCAGGAGCCTCCACCTGGATCGCCACGTCCTTTTCGCCGACGCTGTTCAGCGCCGCGACGAGGCGACCGCCCACAGCCTGGGCGGCGAGATTGTCGAGCTTATCCGGCGCACCCAGCCCGGTCAGCACAAGGCGCTCCGCCTCGAGTCCCGCTGGCGCCAGGATGGTCAGCATCTCGTCAGCATTGCCTTTGAAGCGGCTGGCGCCCAGCGCCCGGGACAGGGCGCCCTTGCCCAGTTTTTCGATCTGCGTCGCCAACTGCCCCAGCTTGCGCTGTTCCGAGATGACAGCGACCAGGGTTCCTTGGGCCGGTAGCTCCGGCTTGGCAAAGGCAATCTTCATTGTTTCCTCGCTGATTGATGATCGATAGTCGATGGCGCGGAGACGCTCTGCGAGAAGTTATCCACAGGCGTCATGCGCCAGTTGCAGCAGAAATAGCATAGTCACATCAGTCGCGCCACGTTCCCTCGGGCTTTTGATGAGGCTCTGTGATTTGGCTGTAAGGCCATGAAATCAGTGGACGAATTGACCTAAAATGGTAGGTTAGCGCGACTGATAAGGGGATTGCGTTTTGCCTGGGCCTGCTCCAGGACGCAAGCGTTTGGGGGTGGCCGATGACTGACGATAAGACGTCGCCGGCCCGAATTGATAAGGAATGAGTGGTCGATGCGGTCAAGGCTTACCGGCAATCTGTTGCCCCGGCTTGCGCTCGGGCTCTGCCTGACTGTCATCTGCGGCGTCCTCCACACTGCGATAGCGGATGATGAATCGGCCCTTCCGAGTACTGCGCCGCAAAAAAAGGGATTCCTTAAACCGGAAAAGCCGGCGACACCGGAAGTCACTCTGCCCAATGATTCGACGGTGCGGGTGATTGCCGACGAAACCGGCTATGACAAGGATCTCGGTGTCTATGTTGCCCGCGGCCATGTCCAGGTCAGCAAGAATGGCAAGGTCGCCATGGCTGACACGATTGCCTATAACGAGCGCACCAAGCGGATCATCGCTTCCGGCCATGTGGCGATCCTGGAGACGGACGGCAACACGTATTTCGGCACCTATGCCGATATCACCGACGACTTCAACGACGGCTATATGGATGGGTTCCGCGGCCTGATGGCCGACCAGTCGCGCCTCGCCGCCAATAAGATGACGCGGATCGACGCCACTCATACCAGGCTCAATCAGGCTGTCTACACGCCCTGCCTGCCGTGCCAGACCGATCCCAGCCGCTTGCCGGTCTGGCAGGTGAAGGCGACCGAGGTGATCCGTGACACGGATGCCCAGACCATCACCTATCACGATGCCTGGCTGGAAATGTGGGGTGTGCCGGTCTTCTGGACGCCCTGGTTCCGTCATCCGGATATTGGCGTGCAACGGCAATCGGGCCTGTTGTCGTCGGGCTTCGCCTATTCGAAGAAGGGCGGGTTCCAGTTGCGCATCCCCTATTTCCAGACCATCGGCCCCGACAAGGACCTGACCTTGACGCCGATCTTCCGGGTCAACGCCCTGCCCGACAAAAGCCCGGGCGCGGCCGGCATGATCTTGTATCGCCAGCGGGTGACGAACGGCAATTTCTCGCTGGGCGGATCAATGACTATCGAGGATCGCTACAGCGATTCCGGCAACTCCGTTCATGACAATGCCTTCCGCGGCCATATCCAAGGGCAGGGTCTGTTCGATATCGATGAAAACTGGCGCGCCGGCTTCGACTTCAAGAACACCACCGACAAGGACTATCTGCGCCATTATCATTTCGGCGCGACCCGATGGCTGGAAGACAATGCCTATGCCGAGGGCTTCTTCGGCCGGTCCTATGCGTCCGCCGAGACCTATGCGTTCCAGAGCACCAAGGACGAGCTGAACGACGACACGGCGCCCTTCGTCACGCCAAAGCTCGATTACAATTTCGTCAGCGAGCCGATGTGGGCGAATTCGGTGGCTTCTTTCGATGCCGGCACGATGAATATCGTGCGCCGCGATGGCGAGAACCAGTTCCGGCTGTCGGGCGCACCATCCTGGACATTGCCCTATACCAGCCCCTTCGGCGACATCTACCGCCTGACGCTGTCCGTGCAGGGCTCCTTCTACGCCTCGCATCAGATCGATGAGACGGCGGATGATCCCTCCGCGTCGAATTCGTCTTTCACCGGCACGACGGCACGCATCCTGCCGAAGGCTGACTTGCTCTGGCGTTATCCGTTCATCCGCCCCGGCGAGAACTTTACCCAGGTCATCGAGCCGATGGTTCAGATTGTCGCGGCGCCGAGCTTCGGCAATTCCAGCCAGGTTTCGAACGAAGACAGTCGCTTCTTCGAGCTCGATGAGAACCGTTTGTTTTCGGCCAATCGTTTTGTCGGTATCGATCGTTATGACACCGGTTCACGCGTGACTTATGGCCTCAACTGGACCGGTTACTTCAACCAGGATGGCCAGACCAACATCTTTCTCGGCCAGAGCTACCAGTTCATCAAGGGCGAGCACGACCAGGATCTGCAGTCGTCCGGCATTGACCAGTCGTTCTCGGATATCGTCGGCCGCGCCACATTCTCACCCAGTCAGTATTTCGATCTCAGCTACCGTTTCCGCACCGACACGCATGGCTGGGACATGAAACACCAGGAGGTGCAGGTTGGTGCCGGCCCGACGGACTTCCGTGTGAGTGCCGGCTATATCGCCCTCAGCAAGACGGCGGATGATAGTAAAGATCGCGAATTTGCCTCGCTCGGTTTCACCACCCAGTTTGCGAAATACTGGTCAGCCCATGTGGCGGGCACCTACGACCTTCATCAAAGCGAAATTTCATCCGTCGGGGCGGGATTGGCTTATCTCGATGAATGCTTTGGCATGTCGCTCGATCTTACCTATTCCCTGCATAACGGAACTTTGGATGATGGCTATAGCGGCCTGACGACGTTCTTCCAGATCAGTTTCAAGAACCTCGGCAGTATCAAAGGGTAGCTGATCCCGGCTTTCTGCAGGGTGCTGGCCCATTCTCAAGTGTCATAGCGTGAAGTTGGAATGATCAAGTCAACTCGTAAATATCTCGCCGTCTTGGCGATGATCGGCGGCCTTGGTACCTGCGGCCTGTCCTTGCCGGCGCCGGCACAGGAGCAAGCTGACCAATTGAAGATCGCTGCCGTGGTCAATGATGACATCATCACCCAGCTCGATGTTCTGATGCGGTTGCGGATCGCTCTGCTTTCGGCGCGCTTGCCGGATACGTCCGAGGTCGAGCAGCGCTTGCTGCCTCAGGTCCTGCGTCAGTTGGTTGACGATCGCCTGAAGAAGCAGGAAGCGAAGAAGGAAAACATCACCGTCAGCCAGGCGGAAATCGATGACCAGCTCGAGCATATCGCCCAGCGCAACGGCATGACCCGGGAACAGATGCAGCAGCAGCTCGCCTCTTCGGGCGTCCTGATGTCGGCTCTGGCGTCCCAGGTCGAGGCGGAAATGAGTTGGGTGCGCCTGGTACAGACCAAGCTGCGCTCCTCGGTCAATATTTCCGACGAGGAAATCAATGAAGAAATCGCCCGCATGCAGGCCAGTGAAGGTCAGCTCGAATATCGCGTCTCGGAGATCTTCCTGGCCGTCGACAATCCGTCGCAAAGCAGCACTGCCCAGGTTTCGGCCCAGCGGCTGGTCGACCAATTGACGGCCGGCGCCGATTTCGCGTCGCTGGCCAACCAGTTTTCTCAGGATCAGTCAGCGGCCGATGGCGGTGATATTGGCTGGCTGCGCCTGGACGAAATGGATCCGACCTTGGCGGATGCCGTGCGCACGGCCCAGCCCAATCAGGTGCTGGGGCCGGTGCTTGGCATCGGCGGCTTTTTCATCGCCGAAGTGCGGGCGACCCGGCCGGCTGCCGGTGGCACGCTGACCTCGGGCAAGGTCGCGCTGAAGCGCATCCTCTGGTCGCTGCCGGCCAATGCCGCTGACAGTGAAGTCACCAAGGCCACTGACGAAGCCAAAAACGTCGCCAGCGGCATTCGCAGCTGCGATGATGTCGAGAAGGCGGCGGCCAATGCGCCGGATGCCGCTTACAGCGATCTCGGCACGGTGAATGTCGACGAACTGGCGCCGGTCCTGCAGAGCAGCGCCATTAATCAGCCGATCGGCCTGCCGACCCAGCCCACCCGTACCGATCAGGGTGTGGGCCTCTACGTGGTGTGCAGCCGGCAATCGGCTGGCCTGTCGCGCGTCGCCATTGGCGATCGGCTCGGCCGCCAGCGCCTGGAAACCCTGGCGCGCGGCTATCTCAGCGATCTGCGGCGCACCGCCGTCGTCGATATCCGGATGTAAGCCGCGTGCTGCCAGCTCGGACAGCGTCAGGCAGGCCGCAATCGTGATGACGGATGATGGCCTGCCGCCGCTCCGCGAGGTGATCGCCAAATATGACCTCGCGGCCAGGAAATCGCTCGGCCAGAACTTTCTGCTCGATCTCAACCTCACCGGGCGCATCGCCCGGGCTGCGGGCGATCTCAGCACAGGATCGGTGATCGAGATCGGCCCAGGCCCCGGTGGCCTCACGCGGGCATTGCTGATGCATGGCGCCCGCGAAGTGATCGCGATCGAGCGCGATGAGCGCTGCCTGGCGGCATTGGGCGAAATCGCAGCCGCTTATCCCGGGCGCCTGAAGATCATCCCCGGCGATGCCCTGGCGACGGATGTAACCAAGCTTGGAGCGGCGCCACGCCGCATCGTCGCCAATCTGCCCTACAACATCGCCACACCGTTGCTGATCAAGTGGCTGGGCCAGGGGGCGGCCATCACCTCGATGACGCTGATGTTCCAGAAGGAAGTGGTCGAGCGCCTGGTCGCCAAGCCGCGCAGCAAGGATTACGGCCGCCTGAGCGTGCTGACCCAGTGGCTGGCCGAGGCGCGCCGCCTGTTCGACGTGCCGCCCCGTGCCTTCACGCCGCCGCCCAAGGTGACCTCCAGCATTGCCCAGATCGTGCCCCGGCAGCAGCCCGCCTTTCCGGCGCGCCAGGAGGCATTGGAGCGGGTGACCCTCGCGGCCTTCAATCAGCGCCGCAAGATGCTGCGGCAATCGCTGCGCAGCCTCTTCGGCGATGCGGAGAAAGTGCTGACCGAATTGGGATTGGTGCCGACGGCGCGGGCGGAAGAGCTCACCGTCGAGCAATTCTGCCTGTTGGCACGGACCCTGGACGCCGGCCGTCCCGGCCCCGCGCGATAATGCGCGCCGGGATCCAGACGACTATCGGCCCTGACGCAAGCCTTTGACGAATTCCGGCAGACCGACCTGGCGCTGCCGGCGCAGGCGTTCTGCCGTCAGAATGGCCTGCACGCGGTTCACGCTCTCGTCGAGATCGTGATTGATGATGATGTAATCATATTCCGCCCAATGGCTCATTTCATCGGCCGCCTTCGACATGCGGTGCGCGACCACTTCGGCGCTGTCCTGGGCCCGAGCGCGCAGGCGCTGTTCCAGGGTCTGCGTATCCGGCGGCAGGATGAAGACGCTGACGAGGTCCTCGCGCGCAGCCTGGGCCAGCTGCTGGGTGCCCTGCCAGTCGATGTCGAAGAGCACATCCTGTCCCTTGGAGAGGGCGATGTCGACGGCCTGGCGCGGCGTGCCATAATAATTGTCGAAGACCTTGGCATATTCCAGGAACTGGCCGCGATTGATCATCACGTTGAACTCGGTGAGATCGACGAAATGGTAATCGACGCCGCTGACCTCGCCCGGCCGCTTCGGCCGTGTGGTCATCGATACCGACATGGTCAGGCCGTCTTCCAGCGCCAGCAGGCGGCGGGAAATGGTGGTCTTGCCGGCCCCTGATGGTGACGACAGCACGAGCATCAGCCCGCGCCGATGCACCTCGACAAATCCGCCCTGGCCCTTGCTTCCTGTGGTCATCGCCGTCGTCTTTATTCGATGTTCTGAATTTGCTCGCGCAGCTGCTCGATGGTCGCCTTGAGGTCGATGCCGATGGCGGTCAAGGAGAGGTCGGCTGCCTTGGAACAGAGCGTATTGGCTTCGCGGTTGAATTCCTGGCAGAGAAAATCGAGCTTGCGGCCGATCGCGCCGCCTTGGCGCAAGAGATCGCGAACCGCCTGCACATGGGCAGAAAGCCGGTCGAGTTCCTCACGCACATCCGCCTTGGTGGCGAGCAGCGCAACTTCCTGCGCCAGGCGTTCCTCGTTGAGGCTGGCGCCGTTGCTCGACAGCAACTCGGCCAATTGCTCGCTCAGCCGCTTGCGCAGACTCTCCGGCTGTGACGCGGCGATCTGGCCCGCCTGACCGCACAGCCGCTCGATCTCGCCGAGATGGCCTTCCACCAAGGCCTGCAGCCTGGCGCCTTCCACCTGCCGCATGGCGTGCAGTTGCCTGAAAGCCTCGGTCAGGCTCTGCTGCAAGGCCTGCAGCCGCGCCTCCTGTTCCTCAGGCGTCAGCGTCGGCTCATCAACTTCGAGAATGCCGCGCAGGCCGAGGAGGCCGTCGATCCGCGGTGCGGCGGCGTCAAAGCGCTGGCTCATATCGGCGATGATCTTTTCGACCTGGGCGAGGGCCGTCTCGTTGATGCGGAAGGTGCCGGTCTTCTCCTGCACATTCAGCGTCAGGGCCGCATTGACATTGCCGCGCTTCAAAATCTCGGCAGCCGTGCTGCGGGCGAACTGCTCCAGCGCGTCATAGCCGCCCGGCACGCGGCAGCGTATGTCAAGATTGCGGCCGTTGACGCTCTTCAATTCCCAGGTCCAGGCGAAACCGGCAATCGCGCCTTCCTTGCGGGCGAACCCTGTCATGCTGGCGACTGCCACGGACCTTTGCTCCTTACATCTTGCAACACGGATGCCGCCTGTGGGGGATCGTGCGCTGATCGCGGCCAGTGACAACCGGCGATCCGTTTCCCGGACGACTCTTCTTCAATCGGCGGCTATCATCGGCGAAGCCAGCCATGCTGGCAAGCTTTCGCAATGGTTTACGGGAAGGAAAAAGATGCGCGATCCGCGGCATGTCCTGATTACGGGTGCAAGTTCGGGCATTGGTGCCGCTTTGGCCGAGGACTATGCGGGTCCCGGCTGCCGCCTCACCCTCAGCGGCCGCCATCAGGCGCGTCTCGCGGAGATTGGTGCGCGTTGCCGGGCAAAGGGTGCGACGGTGACGGAGCTCGTTCTCGACATCACCGATCGCCAGGCCGCGGCCGATCGCCTGTCTGCCGTCGATGACGCGGCGCCGATCGATCTCGTTGTCGCCAATGCCGGGATATCTGGTGGCACGTATGGCGGCAGCGAAAGCGCCGAACAGGTGCGGGCGATCTTTGCCGCCAATGTCGACGGCGTGTTCAATACGGTCCTGCCGCTGCTGCCGCGCCTGGAGAAGCGCCGGCGCGGACAGGTCGCGCTGATGGCCTCGCTGGCAGGGCATCGCGGCTTCCCCGGTGCGCCGGCCTATTGCGGCAGCAAGGCGGCGATCAAGGTCTGGGGCGAGGGCCTGCGCGGCCAGATGGCGAGCAGCAATGTCGGGGTTACGGTGATCCTGCCCGGCTATATCAAGACGCCGATGACGGAGGCCAATGACTTTCCGATGCCCCTCCTGATGCCGGTGGAGCGGGCGGCCCGCCTGATTCGGCGACGCCTCGCCGGCAACCCGGCGCGCATCGCCTTTCCCTGGCCGACCGCAACCGTGGCTTGGCTCATCGGCGCATTGTCGCCGCGCCTGACCGATCCGCTGCTGCAGCGGCTGCCGAAGAAATCTTGAGCGCAGCCGCATAGCCGGTCGGGGGGCATCGCTCAGTTATTGTCGCTATTGGCCTTTTGCAGCTTGCGCCACTTGGCGACGTTCTTGTTGTGCTCTTCGAGGGTGGCCGCGAAAGCGTGGCCGCCCGAACCATCGGCCACGAAATAGAGGTCCTTGCTCTGCTGCGGGTGCAGGGCGGCGGCGAGGGCGTCGATGCCGGGATTGGCGATCGGTCCCGGTGGCAGGCCCGTATTGGTATAGGTGTTGTAGGGATCGTCGATCTTGAGGTCGTTATAGGTCAGCGCCCGATCCAGCCGGCCCTTGCCCTTGCTCAGGGTATAGATGATCGTCGGGTCGGATTGCAGCGGCATGTTGAGCTTCATGCGGTTGTAGAAGACTGCGGCGACATGGGCGCGCTCATCCTTCACGCCGGTTTCCTTCTCGATCATCGACGCGATGATGATGGCCTCGGCCGGCGACTTCAGCGGGATGTTCATGTCACGCGCCGACCACAGCTTTTCCAGCGCTGCCTGCATGTCATGCTGCATGCGGTCGATGATGGCATTGCGCGTCTCGCCGCGCTGATAGAGATAGGTCTCGGGCAGCAATTTGCCTTCGCCGGGGGCGGGCGGCAGGTCACCGTCCAGGAGCGGCGCCTGGGTCAGCACATCATAGATCTCGGCGGTGGTGAGGCCTTCGGGAATGGTCACCTTGTGCTGCACCACCTTGCCGTCGATCATCAGTTGCGCCGCGGCGCGCGGGCTGACATGTGCCGGAAAGGCATATTCGCCGGCCTTCAGCGGGCGGCCCTCGAACACCACGCGGGCGCCGACTTTGAAGGCGAGCTTGTTGTCGATGAGCTTGGCATCGGCGAGCAGTTCGGCAATGCCGGTAATGCCGGTGCCCTTGGGAATCACGATCGTGGTATCGGCCGTCTGTGAACCGGCGCTGTTGAAGTCCTCCCACAGCCAATTGCCATAGGCAATCGCCCCGCCGACAAGCAGCAGGGCGATCAGGAGGCCGAGGAGAAAGGATTTATGCGGCCGCATATCGGCTCAACATCGGCTCAGGGCCGCACCGAGCGCGGGCTCAGCGCGGTCCCACAAAGATGACGCTGGCATTGGTGCCGCCGAAGCCGAAGGAGTTCGACAGCGCCGCCCGGATCTTGCGCGGCCTCGCCTGTTTCGGCGCCAGGTCGATGTCGCAGCCTTCCGACGGATTATCGAGGTTCAAGGTCGGCGGCGCCACCTGGTCGCGGATGGCGAGGATGGAGAAGATCGCTTCCACCGCACCGGCCGCGCCCAGCAGATGGCCGATCGCCGACTTGGTCGACGACATGGTCAGCTTATAGGCGTGGTCCTGGAACATGCGCTTTACGGCGCCGAGCTCGATCTCGTCGCCGAGCGGGGTCGAGGTGCCATGGGCGTTGATGTAATCGATGTCCTCGACATTCATTTGCGCGCGCTTCAGTGCCGCCTTCATGGCGCGGAACCCGCCATCGCCATTCTCCGCCGGGGCGGTGATATGATGCGCATCGCCGCTGAGGCCATAGCCGACCACTTCGGCATAGATCTTGGCGCCGCGCTTCTTGGCGTGTTCGTATTCCTCGAGAATGACGACACCCGCACCTTCGCCCATGACGAAGCCGTCGCGACCTTTGTCCCAGGGGCGGGAGCCGGCCGTCGGGCTGTCGTTATAGCCGGTGGAGAGTGCCCGAGCCGCGGCGAAACCGGCGATGCCGATACGGCAGATGGTCGCTTCGGCGCCGCCGGCGACCATCACATCGGCATCATCGAGGGCAATCAGGCGCGCGGCATCGCCGATCGCGTGGCTGCCGGTCGCACAGGCGGTGACCACCGAGTGATTCGGTCCCTTGAAGCCGTATCTGATCGAGACGTGGCCGGAAGCCAGATTGATCAGGCAGGACGGAATGAAGAAGGGGCTGACCCGGCGCGGGCCCTTCTCGGCCAGCAGCAGCGAGGTCTCATAGATCCCCTGCAACCCGCCGATGCCCGAACCGATCATGACACCGGTGCGTTCCTTGTCCTCGTCACTCTCCGCGACCCAGCCGGAATCGCCGACCGCTTCCTGCGCCGCCGCCATCGCCATGATGATGAAGGGATCCATCTTCTTCTGGTCCTTCGGCGTGACGTAGTCGTCGGCATTGAACTTGCCCGAGGCGATATCGCCCAACGGCACCGACCCCGCGATCTTGCAGGGCAGGTCGGAGACGTCGCAGGACTGAATGCCGCTGATACCTGATTCTGCGTTCAGCAGACGCTTCCAGACATGTTCCACGCCCACGCCCAATGGCGAGACGATACCCATTCCGGTGACGACGACACGGCGCATGGTTATCCTTCAGTCCTGTTATCAAAAACGATCAATGGACCGGCTTTGCTGGGAACGCCATTGGATGGAGATGCCATCGGCTCGCAGCGGCCTGGCCAAGGCAAGCTGCCCAAGTGGCCGGCATGTTCCGGCCTTGGGCAGCTGCCGTCAGCAATATCAGCTGGCCTTCGACTTGATGAAGTCGATGGCATCCTTCACGGTCTGGATCTTCTCGGCGGCGTCATCGGGGATCTCGCAACCGAACTCTTCTTCGAAGGCCATGACCAGCTCGACCGTGTCGAGGCTGTCGGCACCCAGATCGTCAATGAAATTGGCGGTCTCCGTGACCTTGGCTTCGTCAACGCCGAGATGTTCAATCACGATCTTCTTCACGCGTTCGGCAATGTCGCTCATCTTTCTTTCCTCGATGTTCCGGTTCTGCTCGGGCTTGCAATCGAGCCAATCTCGATTCGTCCGCCAGAAGCCTAGTTTCTAAATGCAGCCGGCGTCATCCAAATGACACCGCCTTTGACCGATTTTTGGCAAGCCCGATCTTGCTTATGCTGGTCTGCCCGCCCCGCCCTGGTTCGGTCGGCTCCGCCGTCCTGTCATATCCAGGTGCCGAAAGCGCCTAGCCAAGTTCTTCCGCGGGGTCACTTAACACAGTTGCCCGGCTTTGACCAGACGCCGGGTGCCAGGGGTAAAGCTCGGAAAAAACCCTATCAGATCATAGCCATGCCGCCATTTACATGGAGCGTCTGGCCGGTCACATAGCCGGCTTCGTCGCTGGCGAGATAGACGGCGGCGCTGGCGATTTCATCGCCGCGGCCCATCCGGCCGGCCGGAATGGCATTCAGGATACGGGATTTCTGGTCGTCATTGAGGGCATCGGTCATGGCCGTCTCGATGAAGCCGGGGGCGATGCAATTGACGGTGATGCCGCGCGAGGCCACTTCCTGGGCCAGCGATTTCGACATGCCGATCATGCCCGCCTTGGCGGCGGCATAATTGGCCTGGCCGGGATTGCCGGTGACGCCGACGATCGAGGTGATGCCGATGATGCGGCCCCAGCGGCGCTTCATCATGCCCTTGATGGCGGCACGCGACAGGCGGAAACCGGCGGTCAGGTTGACGTCGATGACCTTCTGCCAGTCCTCGTCCTTGAGGCGCATGGCCAACATGTCGCGGGTCAGGCCGGCATTGTTAACCAGGATGTCGAGCTTGCCCATGGCGGCTTCGGCCTGCTTCACCAATTCCTCGGTGGCGGCCGCATCGCCGAGATCGCAGGGCAGCACACGGGTGCGGGTGCCAATCTCGACAGCCGCTTTTTCCAGCGCGTCGCGGCGGGTGCCGGACAAGGCGACCGTGGCGCCCTGGGCATGCAGGGCAGCGGCAATCGCGCCGCCGATGCCGCCGGAAGCGCCGGTCACCAATGCTGTCTTGCCTGTCAGATCGAACATCTCGTTGTTCCCTGCTGTTTATGTGTTGAGGTGGCGAAGAATGGCGGCCGCGCGGCTCCTGGCGCAACCATCGCTCATGCCGGCAATCAGGACAGAGCTTTTAGTACAGCCTCGATGTCGGCAGGGGTACCGGCCGAGATCGATTCGATTTCCTTGTCGATGCGCTTGATGAGACCGGCGAGCACCTTGCCGGCGCCGAGTTCGACCACCTGGTGCACACCGAGCGCCTTCATTTCGATGACCGATTCGCGCCAGCGCACGGTCCCGGTCACCTGCTCGACCAGCTGGCGGCGGATGGTGGCGGGATCGCTCACCTGCTTTGCCGTTACATTGGCGATCAGGGGAACGACCGGCATGCTGATGGCGGCCTTCTCCAGCGCCTCGGCCATGGCATCGGCGGCCGGCTGCATCAGCGGGCAATGGAAGGGCGCGGAGACGGGCAGGATCACGCTGCGCTTGGCGCCCTGTTCGGCGGCCAGGGCGACCGCCTTTTCCACAGCTTCCTTATGGCCGGAAACGACCACCTGGCCCGGGGCATTGTCGTTGGCGGCGGCGCAGACCTTGCCGGTTGCTTCGGCGGCCGCCTTGGCGATCGCCTGGGCTTGCTCGAGGTCGAGGCCGAGCAGGGCGGCCATGGCGCCGACACCGACCGGCACCGCCTTCTGCATCGACTGGCCGCGCAGTTTCAGCAGCCTTGCGGCATCAGGCAAGGCCAGGCTGCCGGCAGCGGCGAGGGCGGAATATTCCCCCAGCGAATGGCCGGCGACGAAGGCTGCCTTGTCGGCCAGGCGCCAGCCGCCTTCGGTCTCCAGCACGCGCAGGGTGGCGAGGCTGACCGCCATCAGGGCCGGCTGGGCGTTCTCGGTCAGGGTGAGGTCGGCTTCCGGCCCCTCGAACATGAGGTGGCTGAGCTTCTGGGAGAGGGCGTCATCGACCTCGCCGAAGACCTCGCGGGCGATGTGAAAAGCCTCGGCCAGGGCCTTGCCCATGCCGACTGCCTGCGATCCCTGGCCCGGAAACACGAAAGCCCGCGTCATCTAGCGCTCCAAATCTGTTGTCTTTATAAAGGTTAACGCCAGTAACCGCTCAACTATCCGATGCCGGCGGTTCCGGGGCAAAATCCGGGCCGCATACATAATGCCAAGCGGGGGCAAGTCAAGCGTGGGGCCGGGTCTGGCGCCCTGAGGGGCGACATTGCAGTCCGCTTGTTAACGGCGCTGCGATGGTTTTCGGTGCGTCCTATGGTTAATGTCGATGGCGACATGGGCGGGGCGCCGGTCAGTCAGGGGGTCAAATCCCCTGCCCGACGCGCGGAATTCCGGGGCTTTCGCCCTTGTTTTCCCTGACGCCCCGTGTATATTCCGCCGCCTTAACCCCTGCCGGTTTCCGTCGCGGGCAGCTTCGGCTGTCCAAGACAGGCGCTTCGCCCCGTGGAACCGGCTAGGCCCGGCAAGCTGACGCGGCCACGCAGTCTCGCTCCGAAAGGACGAAGCTGTCCAACCCCAGCACCGGACCGTGCAACAGCCAGAGGGAGCCATCAGAGAGATGCCTTTCTACGAGAATATTTTCATTGCGCGTCAGGACGTCTCCACTGCCCAGGTGGAAGCGCTGACCGAGCAATTCGTCGGGATCGTTGACGCCCAGGGCGGCAAGGTCACGAAGCGCGAATATTGGGGCCTGAAGAGCCTCGCTTATCGCATCAAGAAGAACCGCAAGGGCCATTACATGCTCCTCAACATCGACGCCCCGGCGGCGGCGGTGATCGAGATGGAGCGCCAGATGCACATCCATGAAGACGTGCTGCGCCACCTGACCGTCAAGGTCGAGGAACTGGAAGAGGGCCCGTCGGCCATGCTGCAGAGCCGTGGCCGCGACCGCGACGATCGCGGTGGCCGAGGTGACCGCGAAGGCCGTGGCGACCGCGAAGGCGGCCGCGGTGGCTATCGTGGTGATCGTGACGACCGCTTGCGCCCGTCGCGCGGCGAGCGTCAGGAAGCGACCCAGAGTGAAGGAGAAGCCCGATGAGCGGCTTTGGTGATTCGCCCCGCCAGGAAGGCGGTCGTGAGGGTGGTCGCGAAGGCGGCCGTGAAGGTGGTCGTGGTGGCGCCGGCGGCGGCCGTCGTCCGTTCTTCCGTCGTCGCAAGTCCTGCCCATTCTCGGGCGACCAGGCGCCGAAGATCGACTACAAGGACGTGAAGCTGCTGCAGCGTTTCGTGTCCGAGCGCGGCAAGATCGTTCCCAGCCGCATCACCGCAGTTTCGACCAAGAAGCAGCGTCTGCTCGCCCAGGCGATCAAGCGCGCCCGCTTCCTCGGTCTGCTGCCCTATGTGCTGAAGTAAGGAGGGCGGAAGAATGGACGTCATTCTGCTCGAACGCGTCGAGAAGCTCGGCCATATCGGCGATGTGGTGAAGGTGAAGCCGGGTTTTGCCCGCAACTTCCTCCTGCCGCAGAAGAAGGCCCTGCGCGCGACCGAAGCGAACAAGCAGCGCTTCGAAACGCAGCGTGCGCAGATCGAAGCCAACAACCTGAAGCGCCGCCAGGAAGCGGAAGGCATCAAGGACCGGGTTGACGGTCTGAAGGTGATCCTCATCCGCCAGGCCTCCGAAACCGGCATCCTGTTCGGTTCGGTCGCTGCCCGCGATGTTTCCGATGCGGTCACCAAGGCCGGCTTCACCATCGACCGCCGTCAGGTGGCTCTGGACAAGCCGATCAAGACCCTCGGCCTGCATCCGGTGCGCGTTGCACTGCACCCGGAAGTGATCGTCAGCGTCATCGCCAACGTCGCTAAGTCGGAAGACGAAGCTGCGGCGCAGGAGAAGGCTGGCGGTTTCGTCGTCAACAAGGATGTCGACGAGACTCCGGACCTCGACGCCCTGCTGGCGGAAGCCGAAGAGGCGGCGGGCAACGCCGAAGCCTGATTGCTTCACTGATACCGGCTCGGCTTCATCGCCGAGTCGCACCAACGGCCATCCCGCAAGGGGTGGCCGTTTTGCGTTATGGCAGAAGCAGTTGCGATAAATCATCTGGCCTTGGTGAATCCCCGGTTATCATCGTTATCCACCTAATCCACAGGCAGGCGATTGCCCGCACCGCGTCGCGATCTGCTAGGGTCACGCCATGGAAACAAACGCGCCGATCACCAACGTCACCCGCCTGCGCACGGCCGGCGAACAGCCTGTCGATGCTTTGGCGCCCCGCATCCCGCCGCACAACACGGAGGCCGAGCAGGCTTTGCTCGGTGCGATCCTGGCCAACAACCAGGTCTATGACAAGGTCAACGAGTTCCTGCGGCCGGAACATTTCGCCGATGCCTTGCATGGCCGCATCTATGATGCGATCGGCAAGCTCATCCAACGCGGCCAGATCGCCAATCCGGTGACGCTGAAGAATCTCTTCGACCAGGATGGGGCGCTGGCCGAAATCGGCGGCGCGCAATATCTGGTGCAGCTGGCGCAATCGGTGGTCAGCATCATCAATGCCGAGGATTACGGCCGTGCCATCTTCGATCTCTATCTGCGCCGGCAATTGATCGGCATGGGGACAGAGATCGTCAACGACGCCTATATCCATGACCCGGAAGTGACGGCGGTCAACCAGATCGAAAGTGCCGAGATGCGGCTCTTCAATCTGGCGGAAAGCGGCCAGACCGAAGGGGGACCTCGCCGCTTCGACAGCGTCGTCAAAACAGCGCTGGAAATGGCCGAGGTCGCCTTCAAGCGCGATAGCCATTTGACCGGTGTGCCGACCAAGCTCGACGATCTCGACAAGAAGCTCGGCGGGTTGCAGCCCTCGGACTTGATCATCCTTGCCGGCCGGCCCTCGATGGGCAAGACGTCGCTCGCCACCAATATGGGCTTCAATGCCACCAAGGAAGCGAAGAGCGACGCCTCCGGCGACACTTTCTCGGTCGCCTTCTTCTCGATGGAAATGTCGGCGGAGCAGCTGGCACACCGCATCATGGCCGATGTCTCCGGCATTTCCTCGGACCGCATCCGCCGCGGTGAGATCTCGGATGATGAATTCCCTCGGATCGTCGAAGCCGCGCAGTTCATGGCCTCGAAGAAGTTCTTCATCGACGATACGCCGGCCTTGACGGTGCCGGCCCTGCGCACCCGGGCACGGCGCCTCAAGCGTCAGCATGGGCTCGATCTCATCATCATCGACTATTTGCAATTGATGCGCTCGGCTTCCGCCAAAGGCGGCGAGAACCGGGTGCAGGAAATCTCCGAAATCACCCGCGGCCTCAAGGCCATCGCCAAGGAATTGATGGTGCCGGTGGTTGCGCTCTCGCAGCTTTCCCGCGCCGTCGAAAACCGCGAGGACAAACGGCCGCAGCTCGCCGATTTGCGCGAATCCGGCTCGATCGAGCAGGACGCCGACGTCGTCATGTTCGTCTTTCGCGAAGAATATTATCACGAGAGAAAGAAGCCCGGCGATCATGAGACCGACAAGCTGCAGCAATGGATGCAGGAAGCCGAAAGGCTGCACAACAAGGCCGAACTGATCCTGGCCAAGCAGCGTCACGGTCCGATCGGCACCGTCATGCTGCATTTCGAGGGCACGGTGACGCGGTTCAGCAACCTCATCATGGACGATCATTTGCCGGCGCGTCACTGATCGACAGGTGCGGTCGCCGATTATCCTGGCCGTCCGGGGCAATCGGCAGCAGCATGATTGGCGCCTGTTGACAGGGCGGTGCCGTTCCGCCAAGTGAGGCGGCAGAAGCAGCCGCGTGACGGAAGCCCCGATGTACGACCAGAATGCCGCCATCCTGACCATCGATCTCGATGCGATCGCCGCCAATTACCGGCTGTTGCAACAGCAGGTCGGTCGCGCCGTCTGCGGGGCGGCGGTGAAGGCGGACGGCTACGGTCTCGGCGCCATCCAGGTCGCGCCGGCCCTCTACCGGGCCGGTTGCCGGGATTTCTTCGTGGCAACCCTGGATGAGGGCTTGGTGCTGCGCGAGGTGGTCGGCCGGGATGCTCGGGTCTTCATTCTCAACGGACTTGCCGCTGGCAATGTCGAGCTGATGCTGCGGGTTGGCCTTACCCCTGTGCTGAATGGCCCGCGCGATGCTGAGGTCTGGGCCGGCTGGAATTGGCAATCGTCCGATGGGCCGCCCCCGGCCGTCTTGCAGCTCGATACCGGCATGTCGCGCCTGGGTTTCGGTGCCGCCGATCTTGAGCGCCTGTTGGCAAGCGATTTCCTCGATCGTTTCCCCCTGGCCCTGGTCATCAGCCATCTCGGCTGTGCTGATGATCCGGCGGCAACGATGAATGTCCGACAGTTGACGACGTTCCGGGCCCGCATCGCCGCGCTGAAAGGACGCCTGACGACGGCGCCGCAATGGTCGCTCGCGGCCTCTTCGGGCATTTTCCTCGGATCCGACTTCCATTTCGACCTGGTCCGACCGGGTGCTGCGCTCTATGGCATCAATCCGCTTCCAGGGCGGCCCAATCCGCTGTGTCCGGTCCTGCGGTTGCAGGCGAAAATCCTGCAAGTCCATGACGTTGACGCGGGAACCCTCGTTGGCTATGGTGCCACCCACAAATGCGCGCACCCAACACGGATTGCCACAATCGGATGTGGCTATGCCGACGGTTTGTTCCGTGCGCTGAGCAGCCAAGGCGCCGTCCATGTGGGGGATTATCGGGCGCCGATCGTGGGGCGAGTTTCGATGGATTTGCTTTCGATCGATGTCGGTGCCGTGCCGCCCGATCTCGCCCGACCCGGGCTGACTGTTGATATCATCGGTCCCCATCAGGATGTCGATAGCCTGGCGCGCAATGCCGCGACCATCGGCTATGAAGTGCTGACGGGCATCGGCCCCCGTTTTCACCGCATCTACCAGGGCGGGATGACGGTGGCAGGCCCAGTGACAACGGGTCCGGCGGAGGCGCATTCGTGATCGGCTTTTTGCAGGCCATCGGCCGCACCTTCCTGAGCGGTTTAACGGCGATTGGCCGGGTCACCCTGTTCACCCTGAAATCCGTCCTGCAGGCGCTGCAGCCGCCCTATTTCCCGCAGCTCATCCTGAAGCAGATGATGGAGATCGGCTTCTATTCGCTGCCGGTCGTGGGCATGACCGCGGTCTTCACCGGCATGGTGCTGGCGCTGCAAAGCTATACCGGCTTCTCGCGCTTCAATGCCGAAGCGGCGATCCCCAATGTCGTCGTCATCTCGCTCACCCGTGAGCTGGGTCCGGTGCTGGCCGGCTTGATGGTGGCGGGTCGCGTGGGTGCCGCCATGGCGGCCGAGCTCGGCACCATGCGCGTGACCGAGCAGATCGATGCGCTGACGACGCTCAACACCAATCCCTTCAAATATCTGGTAGCGCCGCGCCTGATCGCCGGCCTGATCATGCTGCCCTGCCTGGTGCTGGTCGCCGATATCATCGGTGTTGCCGGCGGCTATCTCGTCAGCGTGGTGAAGCTCGGCTTCAACCACGGCACCTATCTCAAGAACACGGTCGATTTCCTGCGGGCGCTCGACGTCATCTCCGGCCTCGTCAAGGCCGGTGTCTTCGGCTTCATCGTCTCGCTGATGGGCTGCTATCACGGCTACCATTCCTTCGGCGGCGCCCAGGGTGTCGGCAAGGCGACGACAAATGCGGTGGTGACGGCCTCGATCCTGATTTTGATCTTCAACTATATCGTCACGGAGCTGTTCTTCGCCCGATGAGCAATGACCTCAAGATCAAGGTCCGGGGACTATCGAAGGCGTTCGGCCGCAAAGTCGTGCTGAACAACCTCGATCTCGATGTCCACCGCGGCAAATCGCTGGTGGTGATCGGCGGCTCCGGCACCGGCAAGTCGGTGCTGATCAAATGCATCCTCGGCCTGCTGACACCCGACAAGGGTTCGATCGAGATCGATGGCGTGGAAATGGTCGGCGCTTCCGCCGAGATCCGCGAAACCGCCATGCGCAAATGCGGCATGCTGTTCCAGGGCTCGGCGCTGTTCGACAGTCTGCCGGTCTGGGAGAATGTCGCCTTCGGCCTGATCGCGGGCCGCGGCATGAAACGCGCCGATGCGAAAGAGATCGCCATCCGCAAGCTGGGCGCCGTCGGCCTCGGCCCGGAAGTGGGCGACCTCGTTCCGGCCGAACTGTCCGGCGGCATGCAGAAGCGCGTCTCGCTGGCCCGCGCGATCGCCGCCGAGCCGGAGATCATCTTCTTCGACGAGCCGACCACCGGCCTTGACCCGATCATGAGCCAGGTGATCAACGAACTGATCAAGAAATGCGTCAGTGACCTGGGGGCAACCGCCCTCACCATCACCCATGACATGCATAGCCTGCGGGAGATCGGCGACGAGGCGGCGATGATCTTCGAAGGCAAGATCGTCTGGACCGGCCCCGCCAGCGAGATCGACGATTCCGGCAATGGCTTCGTCGACCAGTTCGTCCATGGCCGCGCCGACGGGCCGATCAAGATGCCGATCCGGCCGCTCTGAAGCACCTGAAGCCGCGGTTACCGACAGGTCCGACTCGCGCGACGAGTGGCTGGCGGGCGACTCGCCTGCCGTTCTATAAGAAGAACATATCGGGATCATAATCGTGGCGCAGCGCTGATTGCCCGCCTCGCCACCGCTACTGTCACCGCCGAGGAGACCGCGCCGCATGGCGAAATCGACCACCCTCTATGTCTGCCAGAATTGCGGCGCCAGCTTCAGCAAATGGGCCGGCAAATGCGATTCCTGCGGCGAATGGAACACCCTGGTCGAAGAAGCAGCGACCGGCAATGTGCCGAAGGGGCTCAGCGGCAAGCGCGGCAAGGGCATCGATTTCGTCGGCCTCGATGGCGAGGTGCCGCCGGCGATCCGCCGGCCGACCGGCATCGCCGAGTTCGACCGGGTGACCGGCGGCGGGCTGGTGCGGGGCTCGGCCTTGCTGGTGGGTGGCGATCCCGGCATCGGCAAATCGACGCTCCTTTTGCAGGTGGTGGCCGCCCTCGGCCGCCAGAAGCCGGCTTTGTCCTGCGCCTATATCTCCGGCGAAGAAGCGGTCGAGCAGGTGCAATTGCGGGCGCGGCGCCTCGGCCTCACCAGTGCCAGCGCGAGACTCGCCGCCGCCACCAATCTACGCGACATCATTGCCAGCCTGGACCGCGCCGATCCGCCCGATGTGGTGGTGATCGATTCCATCCAGACCATGTATCTCGACAACCTGGATTCGGCGCCGGGTACGGTGGCGCAGGTGCGCTCCTGCGCAGCGGAATTGATCCGGGTCGCCAAGTCGCGCGGCTTCGTGGTGCTGCTGGTGGGCCATGTCACCAAGGAAGGCCAGATCGCGGGACCCCGTGTCATGGAGCATATGGTCGATACCGTGCTCTATTTCGAAGGCGAGCGGGGGCATCAGTTCCGCATCCTGCGCTCGGTCAAGAACCGCTTCGGTCCCGCCAATGAGATCGGCGTTTTCGAGATGACGGATGGCGGGCTGCAGGAAGTCTCCAACCCATCCGCTTTGTTCCTGGCCGAGCGGCGCGGCAATATCAGCGGCACGACGGTCTTTGCCGGCATCGAGGGCACGCGGCCGGTCCTGGTCGAGGTGCAGGCGCTGGTGGCACCCTCGCCGATGTCGACACCGCGCCGCGCCGTGGTCGGCTGGGACGGCAACCGCCTGGCGATGATCCTGGCTGTCCTGGAGACACGCTGCGACTTGGGTCTCGCCGGCAATGAAGTCTATCTCAACATCGCCGGCGGCCTGAAGATCGGCGAGCCGGCGGCCGACCTGGCGGTCGCCATCGCTTTGACCTCGGCGCTCTCCAACCGGCCGGTGCCGGAGGATGTCATCGTCTTCGGCGAAATCGGCCTCTCCGGCGAGATCCGCATGGTGGCGCAGGCGGAATCGCGGCTGCGGGAAGCCTCCAAGCTCGGTTTTCGCCGGGCCCTAGTGCCGCAGGCCCCAAAAGCCAAGGCCGGGCGACCGGGTCTCGCCATCGACGGCCTGCAGATCATCGAAATCGGCCATCTTCAGGACCTGATCGACTGGCTCTACAACGAATCCCGCTCGCTCTCCCTGGATCCGGCGGTCAAGGGCGGCGCCCGGGCCGGCGAACGGGTCGCACCATGAGACGGGCCGTATGATGGCAAGGATCCGGTAACAGGAACTAGGTGCGACAAGCCGAAAGGTGGCATAGCGACAGCATGGCGGTTATAAAAGCTGTGCTATGATTGGCTGACGACGAATGGGGCGATGATCTGGGGGCGCGTGCTTCCGGCGTGGCCGTAACAGCGACGAGACACAGCGTGAATTTTGTCGATATTTGTGTTCTGGCCGTGATCGGCATTTCCGCGCTGCTGGCTTTGTCACGCGGTCTGGTCAAGGAAGTGCTGTCGATCCTGAGCTGGGTCGGTGCCGTTGTCGCCGTGATCTTCCTGTTGCCGCGGGCCGAGCCGATCGTCGGGCAGTATATCAAGGAACCGCTGCTGGCGCAGATTGCCAGCGGGATCGGGATTTTCATCCTGGCCTTGGTTGTTTTTGGCATCGCCAATCACTATTTGTCAGCGAATGTCCGCTCCAGCGCCCTGGGCGCCCTGGACCGGTCGCTGGGCCTGGTTTTCGGCATCGTGCGCGGCGCTGTCGTCGTCTGCGTCGCCTATATCCTGATGAGCTTTGCCATACCCAATCCGGCCTCGCGGCCGGACGTGATTCGCGAAGCGCGCACCGAGCCGCTCGTGGCTGAGGGCGCTACCTTCTTGAAATCATTGCTGCCGGCCGATGTCGTCGACAAGGGCAGCTCGGTCATCGATACCAGCATGCAGAAGCTGGAACAGGGCAAGGCCCTCAATGACAGCTACCAGAACCTGACGAACGGGACGGGATCGGGCACCAATTCCGCCGGTTCCGCCACCTCCCAGGCGCAGGCCGGCAGTGGCGCCGCCCAGGGTGCATCCGGTGCAGGTCAGGCCCCCGCGAAAGCGGGTGGACAAGGTGACAGTTCGGGGTATAAGGACGCCGAACGCAAGGAAATGGAGCGCCTGTTGCAAGGCGCGCAGTGACCGCCGGCCCCTGGTTCCCTGCCCGATGTCGCAGGAGTGCCGCCCGAGCCGGTAACCGGAGCCAGGCCAGGCTCCCTTGAGAACCGGAGCGTCCCCGCGATGATGACCACGCAGCCTTTTGACGATGACCATCTGAAAGAGGAATGCGGCATCTTTGGGATTTTCGGAAATGACGCCGCCGCGGCCCTGACGGTGCTCGGGTTGCATGCCTTGCAGCATCGCGGCCAGGAAGCGGCGGGCATCGTCAGCTTCGACGGCAATGAATTCCACGCCTATCGCTCGACCGGCCATGTCGCCGACCATTTTTCCAAGGAATCGGTAATCACCCGCCTGACCGGCAACAGCGCTATCGGCCATGTGCGTTATTCGACCACCGGCGGCGCCGGCCTGCGCAATGTGCAGCCGCTTTTCGCCGATCTGCAATTTGGCGGTTTTGCCATTGGCCATAACGGCAATCTCACCAACTGCTATGCCTTGCGCGATGAACTCACCAAGCGTGGCGCGATTTTCCAGTCGACCTCCGATTCGGAGGTCATTTTGCACCTGATGGCGACGCATCTGCGCGGCAATGTGGTCGATCGCCTGATTTATGCATTGCAGCAGATCGAAGGCGCGTATTCGCTGGTGGCGCTGGCCGATGGCGTGATGATCGGTGTGCGTGATCCGCTGGGTGTGCGTCCGCTGGTGCTCGGCAAATTGGGCGGCGCCTATATCCTCGCCTCTGAGACCTGCGCCCTCGATATCGTCGGCGCCGATTACGTGCGCGATATCGAAGCGGGCGAGCTGGTCGTCATTGACGAGAAGGGGCTGCGCAGCATGCGGCCCTTCGGTCCGACCACGCAGCGTTTCTGTGTCTTCGAATATATCTATTTCGCCCGGCCGGACAGCGTGATGGACGGGCAGAGCGTCTATGAAGCCAGGAAGCGCATCGGGGCCGAGCTGGCGCGGGAAGCCGGCGTCGACGCCGATGTCGTCATTCCGGTGCCGGATTCCGGCGTGCCGGCAGCCTTGGGTTTCGCCCAGGAATCCGGCATTCCCTTCGAGCTCGGCATCATCCGCAATCACTATGTCGGCCGCACTTTCATCGAGCCGACCGACCAGATCCGCAATCTCGGCGTCAAGCTGAAGCACAATGCCAACAGCGCCAAGGTGCGCGGCAAGCGCATCATCTTGGTCGATGACAGCATCGTGCGCGGCACCACCTCGAAGAAGATCGTCGAGATGATGCGCGCGGCGGGGGCGACCGAAGTGCATATGCGCATCTCCAGCCCGCCCACCAGCCATTCCTGCTTCTATGGCATCGACACGCCGGAACGCAGCAAGCTTTTGGCTGCCCAGCATGATGTCGCGGAAATGGCCAAGATCATTGGCGTCGACAGCCTGGCTTTCGTCTCGATCGACGGTCTCTATCGTGCCATGGGCCATGCCGCCCGCGATGCCGAGAAGCCGCAATATTGCGATGCCTGCTTTACCGGCGATTACCCGACCACCCTGACCGACCAGAATGGCGCCAACAAGGTGACGCAGCTCTCGCTGCTGGTCACCGACAAGGCTTCCTGATGCCTGTTGCCGCGGCGGAGCAACCGGCCGCTTCCGGCCGGCTGGCGGGACGCATTGCCCTCATCACCGGCGCCTCGCGCGGCATCGGCGCTGCCGTCGCCAAGCGCTTCGCCGCCGAAGGCGCGAAGCTTGTCCTGACCGCCCGCACGGTCGGCGGCCTGGAAGAGGTCGATGATGCGGTGCGCGCGCTCAGCGGCGAGAACAGCCTGCTGGTGCCGCTCGACATCCGCGAATTCGACGCCATCGATCAATTGGGTGCGGCGCTGTTCCAGCGCTTCGGCAAACTTGACATCGTGGTCGGCAATGCCGGCGTGCTGGGGCCGATCACGCCGGTCGGCCATATCGAGCCGAAGCAGTGGCAGGAAGTGCTCGACGTCAATCTGACCGCCAATTGGCGCCTCATCCGCAGCGTCGATCCGCTGCTGCGTCAGTCCGATGCCGGCCGGGCCATTTTCGTCAGCAGCCGGGCCGCGCAGGCGCCTCGGCCCTATTGGTCGGCCTATGCGATGAGCAAGGCGGCACTCGAAGCATTGGTGCGCTCCTACGCCCAGGAAGTGCAGAACGTGACGCCGATCCGCGCCAATCTGATCGATCCTGGCGCCACCCGCACCAAGATGCGCGCTGCGGCCTTTCCCGGCGAGAATCCGGAGACGCGGCCGCTGCCGGAAGACATCACCGACGTCTTCGTCCGCCTTGCCAGCCCGGATTTCACCGAGACCGGCCTGGTGGTCGAGGCACAGGTGGCATAACGCGGACGACCTGACCTCTATTGGAGCCGGCAGCACCGGCTGATCCTGCAATCACATGACTGACCGATGAGACTCTTCGTTCCCCTTGCCAACCGCCGCATTGCCTGGCTGTGGGTGGGGCAGATCGGTTCCGTCATCGGCGACAATCTCTATAGCGTGGCACTGGCCTGGTTTGCCGTCAGCCTGGTCGGCGGCAATGCCACCTATCTGGTCGCTGCCCAGGCGCTCAGCATCATGCTGGCCGGCATGATCGGCGGATCGCTCGCCGACCGCATCGAACGTCGGCGCCTGATGATCGCCCTCGACGCGATCCGCGCCGTCGCCGTGCTGATCCTGCCGGTGATCGACTTGCTGCATCTGCCGCTCGGGTTGCCGCTGGTCTATGGCGTGGCGATCCTGATGGCGACCCTGGGCGCCGTCTTCGATCCCACTCTGCAGGCGGCGATGACGGGTCTTGCCCGCAACGCCGCCGAGCTGCGTGCCCTCAATGCCCTGACCGACGGCACCAAGCGCGTCGCCCGCATCGGGTCGAGCGGCATTATCGCGCTCTGCGCCAGCTTCCTGCCGGTCACGCACTTCTTCACGCTGGATTCAATCACCTTCCTGGTTTCCATCGCCACCTTGCTCAAGGTCGGCTCGCTGCAAATGCCGATGCCATCATCATCGGTGAAGCGGCCGCATTGGCTCAGCGATCTGCGTGTTGCCGTGCATATGGCGATGACGCATCCCTGGCTGCGCTTCAACCTGTTGGGCACGGCGCTTGGTTTTGCCTCCTGGATGATCGGCGCCATGATCGGCCTCAGCCTGTTGCTGCAATCGAGCGGCAGCCAATCCAGCAGCGGTGGCCTCGATCTCTACGGCCTCACCATCGGCATCTACGCTGCCGCCTCGCTGTTCTGCAATCTCACCCTCGGCAACATGAGGCAGTTGCCGGTGATGCGGACCATGCTGTGGGGCCGCTGCCTGATGGGGCTCGGTTACATGGCCTGGCTGCTGGCGCCCAACATGACCTGGCTCGCCATCGGCGCGGTGCTGGCCGGGCTCGGCAGCCCGATGATCGACATTCCCTTCTTCGAGCTGATCCGCCGCACCACCGCGCCCGATCATGTCGGCAAGATCTTCGCCCTGCGCATCGTCATGCAGAATCTCGGCATCGTCGTCGCGACGGTGGTGGCGACACCTTTGCTGCATCTTCTGGGGCCCGGCGGTCTGATCGCGCTCTTCGGCCTGCTCAATGTCGGCACCGCCTGCTCGGGTGCGTTCCGCTTCCGTCAATCCCTGCGGGATGACGGCGTGCTCGCCGAATTGACCGCGCCCGGCGCTCCTCCTATCGTCGTGGAAATGAGCGACAAACAATAATGCGAGGGTGATATGGCGGGGGACGAGACGACGATTACCGATGCGGCCAGTCTGCGTGCCTATTATGGGACACCGACACCGCGCGCCCTGAAGAAGCAACTGAGTTTCATCGATAAGCATTTCAGCCATTTCATTTCGCTGTCGCCCTTCCTGGTGATGGCGACCAGCGATGCCGCGGGTCGGCTCGATGCCTCGCCGAAGGGCGACGCGCCGGGCTTCGTTCAGGTGGTCGACCACAGGACGCTGCTGGTCCCCGATCGGGTGGGCAATAATCGCTGCGATGGCTTGCATAATCTGCTGGAAAATCCACGCATCGGCCTACTGTTCTTTCTGCCGGGCCGTGACGAGACGCTGCGAGTTAATGGCCGGGCCGAGATCGTCACCGACCCCGCTGTACTGGAGACGCTGGTGGCGCAAGGCAAGCTGCCGCGCACCGCGATCCGCGTCACGGTCGAGGAAGCCTATATGCATTGCGGTAAGTCGGTCATCCGCTCCGATCTCTGGAACAGCAACAAATATGTCGCCAAGGCGGATTTCCCCAGCCTCGGCCAGGTGCTCGCCGATCAGATCGAAGGTCTCGATCCGGAAACCTCCGATCGCATGACTGAGGAAAGTTACCGCACACGGCTCTATTAGAGGACGCGGCGTCGCATCAGACGAAATCCTTCGCGAC
>Ga0255336_101004_pt1 | contig 26991 bp, 23 predicted proteins | sample MeOH1_35cm_T3_17_FD_189102 | JGI IMG/M metagenome (GOLD analysis project Ga0255336, IMG submission 189102) | Sandy soil microbial communities from University of British Columbia, Vancouver, Canada - MeOH1_35cm_T3_179 | ecosystem: Engineered > Artificial ecosystem > Sand microcosm > Unclassified ...
GCGCGGATGTGCCCCTTGGGCGTGAACACGTAGACCGCGTCCGGGAACAGGTCGATCTTGACGTGCTCGAGGAATTCCTGCGAATCGCCGGTCTGGCTCTGGATGTCGAGCAGCGACTGCAGCCACTGGTGGGCCTGCTGCTGGATGTCGTTGGCCTGGTCGGCCTGGTGCTTGTACATCCAGTGCGCGGCCACGCCGGCCTCGGCGATCTGGTGCATGTCGCGCGTGCGGATCTGGAATTCCACCGGCGTGCCGAACGGGCCCACCAGCGTGGTGTGCAGCGACTGGTAGCCGTTGATCTTGGGGATCGCGATGTAGTCCTTGAACTTGCCCGGCATCGGCTTGTACAGGCCGTGCAGCGCGCCCATCGCCATGTAGCAGTGCATCTGCGTCTCCACCACCACGCGGAAGCCGTAGACGTCGAGCACCTGCGAGAACGACAACTGCTTGTCGTGCATCTTGCGGTAGATGCTGTACAGCGTCTTCTCGCGCCCGGACAGCTCGGCCACGATGCCGGCGTCGCCCAGCGCCTTCTGCGCCGCCTCCAGGATGCGCTTGACCACCTCGCGCCGGTTGCCGCGCGCGGCCTTGACGGCCTTCTCGAGCGTGGCGTAGCGGAACGGCGAGCCGACCTTGAACGACAGTTCCTGCAGCTCGCGGTAAGTGGTGTTGAGACCGAGCCGGTGCGCGATCGGCGCGTAGATCTCCATCGTCTCGAGCGCGATCCGGCGCCGCTTCTCGGGCGGCACGAAATCGAGCGTGCGCATGTTGTGGGTGCGGTCGGCCAGCTTGACCAGGATCACCCGCACGTCGCGCGCCATCGCCAGCAGCATCTTGCGGAAGCTCTCCGCCTGCGCCTGCTCGCGGCTCTGGAATTCGAGCTTGTCCAGCTTGGTCAGGCCGTCGACCAGCTCGGCCACCTTGGGACCGAATTTCTCGGCCAGCTCGCTCTTGGTGATGCCCTGGTCTTCCATCACGTCGTGCAGCAGCGCGGCCATGATGGACTGGACGTCGAGCTTCCAGTCCGCGCACAGCTCGGCCACCGCCACCGGATGGGTGATGTAGGGCTCGCCGCTCTGGCGGTACTGGCCCAGGTGCGCCTCGTCGGAGAACTGGAAGGCCTCGCGCACGATGGCCTGGTCGGCCGGCTTCAGGTAGGCCAGCTTCTCCATCAGCCGGCCGATCGAGATGACCTGCTGGCGCGGCGGCACCGCGGGCTGCGAGGTCGGGCCGAAGAAGTGGCGGTAGGACTGCGCCAGGACGGCGTCGATGAACAGCGCGTCGCCCGGCGTGGCGGCGGCCGGCGCCTCGCTCAGCTCGCCTTCGGCCGCGGCCTGCGCGGCGCGGCCCTTGCCCGAGCCCATCGCGGGCGCGGCCGCGCGCTCGCCGACGACGTTGTCGCCGAGCGGATCGGGAAGATTGGGAGCGCCGGTGCGTGCCGTCACGGGCAGATGGCCGGTCCCGGCGCGCTTGCGCGAGACGGGCGGCGCTGCTTCGCCGCCCGCATCACCAGGCACTTCCCCGTGCGGGCGCGAAGGCGCGCCCGGAGGGCTCGCCGTGGCGGCAGGAGAGGAAGGCTGGGAAGAAGACATCGGGGCGGCCTCTGTGATCTGGCTGTGCAATCGCGTTCGCGAACAGGTACGTCAGCAGGTGCAGCAAGCGCTGGATGCAAAGGTACGCATTGCGAAGACTGGCCACGGCCGCCCGAAAATCAGGTGGGTACCTTCTTGAGCATCTCGATGCCGACCTGGCCCGACGCGATCTCGCGCAGCGCCACCACGGTCGGTTTGTCCTTGGCCTCGACCTTGGGCGTATGACCCTGCACCAACTGACGGGCCCGGTACGTCGCCGCGAGCGCGAGCTCGAAACGATTCGGGATGTGTTTCAGACAATCTTCGACGGTAATACGCGCCATATCAAATCCACCTCGGGACAAAACCTATGCGATGCCAGCTATTTTACAGCACGCGGGAAAAACCGTTCCCGCGCGCCCCCGGGCTCAATGAATCCCGAGCTCGATGAAGAGGTCGGTGTGGCGCGCCTTTTGCGACGAAAAGCGCAGACGGGTGGCGCGGATCACGGTGCGCAGCTCCTCCAGCGCCCGCTCGAATATCTCGTTGATGATGACGTAGTCCGACTCGGAAGCATGCGCCATCTCGCTGCCGGCGGCCAGCAGGCGCCGCACGATCACGTTGGGCTCGTCCTGGCCGCGCTTGTTCAGGCGCTCCTCGAGCGCCGACAGCGACGGCGGCAGGATGAAGATTTCCGTGGCGTTGGAGAAGCGCTGGTGCACCTGCTGCGCGCCCTGCCAGTCGATCTCCAGCAGCACGTCGTTGCCCTGGGCCATCTGCTGCTCGATCCAGACGCGCGAGGTCGCGTAGTAGTTGCCGTGCACCTCGGCCCATTCGAGGAACTCGCCGCGGTCGCGCGCGGCGCGGAAGGCGTCCACCGTGGTGAAGTGGTATTCGCGCCCGTCCTGCTCGCCGGGGCGCGGCGCGCGGGTGGTGTGGGAGATGGACAGGCGGATGGCCGGGTCCTGCGCCAGCAGCGCGTTGACCAGCGTGGACTTGCCGGCGCCGGAAGGCGCCACCACCATGAACAGGTTGCCGGGGTAGGCGGTGTCGATGGCGACGTGGGACGACGTTTCACTCATGATGATTATTCGAGGTTCTGAATCTGTTCGCGCATCTGCTCGATCAGCAGCTTGAGCTCCATCGAGGCATCGGCCAGTTCCTTCGCGGCGGCCTTGGAGCCGAGCGTGTTGGCTTCGCGGTTGAGCTCCTGCATCATGAAATCGAGCCGCTTGCCAACCTGGCCGCCCTTCTTGAGGATGTGGCGGGTTTCGTTCAGGTGGGCCTGCAGGCGCGAGAGCTCTTCGGCGATGTCGATGCGGATGCCGTAGACCGTGGCTTCCTGGCGGATGCGCTCGCCGATCTCGTCGCGGCTCATCGCGGTCATGCCGTTGGGCGCGACCATGCCGAACGCCTCCTGCAGGCGCTCGGTGAGCTTTTCCTGGTGGTGGGCGATCAGCTGCGGGATGGTCGGCACGAGCCGCTCGACGATGGCCAGCATGGCCTCGATGCGCTCGACCAGCGTGGCCTTGAGCGCCTCGCCCTCGCGGCGGCGCGCCTCGAGCAACTGGGCCAGGGCGTCCCTGGCCGCCTCGGTCACGGCCTCGCGCAGCGCTTCCTGCGACAGCTCGGGCTCGACCAGCACGCCGGGCCAGCGCAGGATCTCGCCCATGCGCAGCGTGCCGGCCTCGGTGAAGGTGGCCGCCACGGTGGATTCGATCGCGCGGATCTGCGCCAGCAGCGCGTCGTTGAGCGCCAGCGTGGCGCCGCCGGTGCCGGCCTCGGCGCGCTGCAGGTTGATGCGGCACTCCAGCTTGCCGCGCGACAGCTTGGCCATGAGCATCTCGCGCAGGGCCGGCTCGAACGCCCGGCACTCTTCCGGGGCCCGGAACAGCAGGTCGAGGAATCGCGAGTTGACAGTGCGGAATTCGACCGATACGGATGCCGTCCTGCCGGTCGGCGCGCCGTGTGCGTCGGTCAGCGGCGCCTGGCGGGACGCCAGGCCGTAGCCCGTCATGCTGTGGATCATTGGATAGTCTCGCGAAATGGCCAACTGGCCGCATGGGTCCGGGCGGCGCGCGGTGCCGGGTGTCCCGCTGCCGCGCCGTCCGGATACCCGAAAGAGGGCCGATAATGGCCGCTATTGTGTTCTTTACAAGTCATCGATTAGTCAGGACAATCCGGAGGCAATCACGGTCCCGAATCCTATGACAGAGTCCAAGGGCGCAACACCTCCGAAGAGCGCACCGCTGCCCATCGGCACGCTGCTGTCCAACTACCGTATTGTAAAGAAGTTGGCCAGCGGGGGGTTCAGTTTCGTCTATCTCGCCACCGACGAGACCGGTGCGCCCGTCGCCATCAAGGAATACCTGCCTTCGTCGCTGGCGCGCCGCAAGCCCGGCGAGCTGATTCCGGTGGTGCCCGAGGAAAGCGCCGCGTCGTTCCGGCTCGGGCTCAAGTACTTCTTCGAGGAAGGCCGCTCGCTGGCCCGCATCTCGCACCCCAGCGTGGTGCGCGTGGTGAATTTCTTCCGCGAGAACTCCACCGTCTACATGGTGATGAACTACGAGCTGGGCAAGACGCTGCAGGAACACATCCTGCACGCGCGCCAGCAAGGCCGGGCCAAGGTCCTGCGCGAGCATTTCATCCGCAAGGTCTTCCACGCGCTGATGAGCGGCCTGCGCGAGGTCCACATCCACAAGCTGCTGCACCTGGACATCAAGCCCGGCAACATCTACCTGCGCGAGGACGAGTCGCCGATCCTGCTCGATTTCGGCGCCGCGCGCCAGATCCTGACGATGGAGGCGGCGCGCTTCCAGCCCATGTACACGCCCGGCTTCGCCGCGCCCGAGCTGTACGGCAAGCACAGCGAGCTCGGCCCCTGGACCGACATCTACAGCCTCGGCGCCACGCTCTACGCCTGCATGGCCGGCATGCCGCCCCAGGAAGCCAACCAGCGCGAGAAGGACGACCGCATGGCGGAGTCCCTGACGCGCCTGCGCACGAGTTACACCAACGGCCTGGTCGACCTGGTCGAATGGTGCCTGCGCCTGACGCCGTCCGAGCGGCCGCAGAGCGTGTTCCGGCTGCAGAAGGAGCTGCGCGAGCAGACCAACGCGCTGGGCGAGCAGGCCGCGGCCAGCGCGCCCGCCCCGGCCGCGGCCGAGCGCCCGATCGCCAGCCGCTTCCTGACCCTGCTGCGCAAGCGCGACGAACCCGCTGCCGGCGTCCCCGCGCGGGAAATCGGCACAAGCGGCGATTAACCTACATTCAGCCGGCGCGGCCCGCGGGCGCCGCCGGCCGAAAACCGACCCCAACAGCCAAAATGCGATTCTCCGTCTATCAGGAAAGCAGAAAAGGCGGCCGCCGCATCAACCAGGACCGCATGGGGTATTGCTTCACGCGCGATGCCCTGCTGATGGTCCTGGCCGACGGGCTCGGCGGCCACGCGCTCGGCGAAGTCGCCGCGCAGCAGGCCCTGCAGACCCTGGCGCGCCAGTTCCAGGCCCAGGCCCGGCCGTCGATCCGCAATCCGGCCGACTTCCTGCAGGACACCATCATGCTGGCCCACCGCGACATCCATCGCTACGCCGAGGCCAACGGCCTGGCCGACGTGCCGCGCACCACGGTGGTCTGCTGCCTGGTGCAGAACGGCCAGATCCACTGGGCGCACGCCGGCGACTCGCGCCTGTACCTGGTGCGCAAGGGCAACCTGCTGACGCGCACGCGCGACCACTCCAAGATCGAGAACCTGCTGCAGCAGGAACGCGTGCTGCCGATGCAGGTGGCCAACCACCCCGAGCGCAACAAGCTCTACAACTGCCTGGGCTCGCCCAACCTGCCGCTGATCGACATCGGCGGCCCGCTGCGGCTGGAGCCCGGCGACGTCGCCCTGCTGTGCTCGGACGGCCTGTGGGGCAGCATCGAGGAGCCGCTGCTGGTCGAGAAAGTGACCAACCTGTCGGTGGTGCACGCCATCCCCGACCTGATCGACCAAGCCCTGGAGAACGCCGGCGAAGGCGCGGACAACACCACCGCCATCGCCATGATGTGGGAGCTCGACGCGCACCTGCCCAACGAGGAAGCGGTGGCGACCGAGACCCTGCCGCTCAACACCTTCACCACCTCCATCCTCGAAAACAACGGCGGCGACACCGACCTGCTTTCGGAAGAAGAGATCGAGCGCTCGATCGCCGAGATCCGCGCGGCGATCGACAAGAGCAGCAACTTCATGCGCTGAGCGCGGCGGCCCCGCCGGCCGCCCAGGTAGCCTCCGCGCCGCCCGGCGCGCAAGAACGAGGGGCAAGCGCGGGGAAGCGGAGGAAGCGGGGTAAGCGGGGTAAGCGCGGGAATCGAGAAAAACCGGGAAACCGGCACGGTATCGGCGCCCGCGCCGGCGCCGGACGGGCACGCAAGCCCGGCCGGCGGTAAAATCCCGCTCCTGGACCGTTTCCCGAGACAATTCCCCCATGCGACCAAGCGGACGCGCAGCCGATGCGCTGCGCCCTATCACCCTGACCCGTCACTACACCCGCCACGCCGAAGGCGCCGTCCTGAGTGCCTTTGGCGATACCAAGGTGCTGTGCACGGCCAGCGTGCTGGCCAAGGTGCCGCCGCACAAGAAAGGCAGCGGCGAAGGCTGGGTCACGGCCGAATACGGCATGCTGCCGCGCGCCACCCACACCCGTTCGGACCGCGAAGCCGCGCGCGGCAAGCAGACCGGCCGCACGCAGGAAATCCAGCGCCTGATCGGCCGCGCCATGCGCTCGGTGTTCGATCTCGCCGCGCTCGGCGAATACACCATCCACCTCGACTGCGACGTGCTCCAGGCCGACGGCGGCACGCGCACCGCGGCCATCACCGGCGCCTTCGTGGCGGCGCACGACGCCATCTCCGCCATGCTGCGCGACGGCCTGCTCACGGCCAGCCCGATCCGCGACTTCGTCGCCGCCGTGTCGGTCGGCATGGTCGACGGCAAGGCCGTGCTCGACCTCGACTACGCCGAGGACAGCAGCTGCGACACCGACATGAACGTGGTGATGACCGGCAGCGGCGGCTTCGTCGAAGTGCAGGGCACCGCCGAAGGCGCGCCGTTCAGCCGCGCCGACCTCGACGCCATGACCCGCCTGGCCGAACAAGGCATCGCCGAGCTGGTGACGCACCAGCGCCGCGCGCTGGGCCTGGCCTGATGAACCGAACCCAACGGTGAACGCGATGCAACGCCTGGTCCTCGCCTCCAACAATCCCGGCAAGCTCGGCGAGTTCGGCGCGCTGCTCGCGCCGCTGGGCTATGACGTGGTGCCGCAGGGCCAGCTCGGCATTCCCGAGGCCGATGAGCCGTTCGCCACCTTCGTCGAGAACGCGCTCACCAAGGCGCGCCATGCCAGCCGCCTGTCCAACCTGCCCGCGCTGGCCGACGACTCCGGCATCTGCGTGGACGCGCTCGACGGCGCGCCGGGCGTCTATTCGGCGCGCTACGCGCAGCTCGTGGGCAAGCCCCGGTCGGACGCCGCCAACAACGCGCACCTGATCTCGCAGCTGGCCGGCAAGCTCAACCGGCATGCCTACTACTACTGCGTGCTGGTGCTGGTGCGCCATGCCGACGACCCGCGCCCGGTGATCGCCGAAGGCGTGTGGGCCGGCGAGGTGGTCGACGCGCCGCGCGGCAGCGCCGGCTTCGGCTACGACCCGCATTTCCTGCTGCCGCAGCTGGGCAAGACCGCGGCCGAGCTCAGCGCCGAGGAAAAGAACACCATCAGCCACCGCGCGCAGGCGCTCAAGGCGCTGACCGAGCGCCTGCGCGCTTCGGGCAGCCACCACGCGCGGTCATGATCCCGATCGTTCCCGCCGCGCAGACCGGCGCGGCCGTCCCCGCCGACACCAAGTCGCTGTGGCTGCAGCCCGGCCAGATCTCGCTGCCCGGCTCGCCGCCACTGTCGCTCTACGTGCACGTGCCGTGGTGCGTGCGCAAGTGCCCGTACTGCGATTTCAACTCGCACGCGGTGCCCGGCGCCGCCGGCAGCCACGACATCCCCGAAGACGCCTACCTCGACGCGCTGCGCGCCGATCTCGAGCAGTCGCTGCCGCTGGTGTGGGGCCGCCCCGTGCATACCGTGTTCATCGGCGGCGGCACGCCGAGCCTGCTGTCGGCCGCCGGCATGGACCGCCTGCTGTCCGACATCCGCGCGCTGCTGCCGCTCGACGCCGACGCCGAGATCACCCTGGAGGCCAACCCCGGCACCTTCGAGGCCGAGCGCTTCGCCAGCTATCGCGCCAGCGGCATCAACCGCCTGTCGATCGGCATCCAGAGCTTCAACGACCGCCACCTCGCCGCGCTCGGGCGCATCCACGGCGGCGAGGAAGCGCGCGCCGCCATCCGCATCGCGCTGGCCAACTTCGACAACGTCAACCTGGACCTGATGTACGCGCTGCCCGGCCAGACCCTGGCCGAATGCGCCGAGGACCTGGAAACCGCGCTGTCGTTCGGCACCACGCACCTGTCGCTGTACCACCTGACGCTCGAGCCCAACACCCTGTTCGCCAAGTTCCCGCCGGCGCTGCCCGACGACGACAGCGCCTACGAGATGCAGGACCTGATCGACGCGCGCACCGCGCAGGCCGGCTACCGGCACTACGAGACCTCCGCCTACGCGAAGCCGCACCGCCAGGCGCGCCACAACCTCAACTACTGGCGCTTCGGCGACTACCTCGGCATCGGCGCCGGCGCGCACGGCAAGCTCTCGTTCCCGCACCGCGTGCTGCGCCAGATGCGCCACAAGCATCCGGCCACCTACATGGCGCAGGCAATGGCCGGCAGCGCGGTGCAGGAAAGCCACGACGTCCCCGCCGCGGACCTGCCCTTCGAGTTCATGCTCAACGCGCTGCGCCTGACCGACGGCGTGCCGGCCAGCACCTTCTTCGACCACACCGGCCTGCCGCTGCACACCATCAGCCGCGACCTCGCCGCGGCCGAAAAAAAAGGCCTGCTCGAAGCCGACCTCGCCACCATCAAGCCCACCGAGCTGGGACGGCGCTTCCTCAACGACCTGCAGGAGATGTTCCTGAAGGGCTGAAGCGCGCCGATGGCGGCGCAGGCGCCGCCATGCAATACGGCCACCCGAGGGTGGCCGTATCTTTTCGTCAGGACAGCATCAGTACGGCGTTGCCATGTCGTTGGCCACCTGCGCGCGCGCGCCCACGCGCAGATTGCTCACGTTGCGCTGCGTGACCGTCGCCAGGCGGCCATCGTCGAGCCGCACGTTGACGCGATAGACCGTCTCGGGGCCGCTCACGCGCTTCTCCACCTGGTTGCCGGCCACGCCGCCCAGCACCGCGCCGCCGATGGTGGCCACCGTGTTGCCGGTGCCGCCGCCGATCTGGTGGCCCAGCAGGCCGCCCGCGACGCCGCCGATCACCGTGCCGAGCAGGCCCGAACTGCCGCCCTGCTGCGTGGCAACCGGCTCGATCGACTCGACGCGGCCATAGAACACCGACCCCGCCGGGGCCTGGTAGGTGGTGGCGCCGGGCTGCTGGTAGCCCGGCTGCTGATACCCCTGCTGCGGATAACCCGGCTGCTGGTAGCCGCCCTGCGGCGGCGGCGCGTTATAACCGCCGCCGTAACCGCCGTTGTAGCCACCGCCATAACCGCCGGGCGCCGCGCATCCGGCCAGGCCAACCACGGCGGCCGCTGCCGCCACGCCCAACAGAGTCTTGCCGTTCATCAGAATTCTCCTCGATTGATCGCAACTGCGTGAAATTGCCGGAGAGCGAGCGGACCGGAACCACGACCACGCCGCGCCGCATGTGCGCTCTCACGCATGATAGGAGCCGAACGCCCCGACCAAGGTTCCATCTTGCCAGACTCGCGCGCGACAAACCCGTGCCCCGCTCCATGCCCTTGCTATAATGCGCGCTCTTTCCTTCCCGGAAGCGTGGCCGAGTGGTTTAAGGCAGCAGTCTTGAAAACTGCCGATGGGGTGACCCATCCGTGAGTTCGAATCTCACCGCTTCCGCCAGTCCCCTCTCGAATCCCCGGCACGAAAATCCGCCTTCCGCCGTCCGCGCGGGAAAACGGCACGCATTTCGCGTATTCCCGTACCGGCCGCACCCCGGCAATCCACAGTCCCCAAGAACTGCCTAGAATTCGCTTTCGCCGATTTCCCGCGTCCGCGTATTGCCGTTGGGCACCTTGTAAAGCGTGAGCGTGGTCTTGCTGTATTGCGTGCCGTTGTATTCGGCGGTTTCATCGAGCGTGAACGGCTCCGACCTGGAAATCCTGCCGGTATCGAGGTCCATGTAGCGGACATCGAAATCGCCGGGCGCGATGCCCGCGAATTCGAAGGATGCGCCGGCCTTGATGAAAGCGAACCGCACGGGCGTCTTGCTGCCCGCGTTCAGCGAGAACACCTTCAGGAACACGTCCGCGTCATTGCGCGTGTTGTCTATCGTCAGCGTCGAGAGGCCGTTGGTCTTCAGGACGGGATAACCGGGCACATAGCCGCTCCGGTTCGGCCACGGATAGCCATTGGGCGCCGTGGGCCTGCGCGCATAGCGCGGCGCGGGTTCGGGCAGCGCCAGCGGCTGTTCGCGCGCGGCGGCCGGCAAGACGCGCATCGGCAGCGGCGCGGAGGCCGCGGGCGTCCATGCCGGCGCCGGCGCGGCGCGGTCCGGCGCGCGGGACGAGGTCGAGAACGCGGCGTATATCGCCACGCCGGCAATGATCATGACGACCACCTTCCCGGCGCCGGAACCGCCGCCGGGTGCCGGCGCGGCCTTGGGCTTGGCCGCGCCCTGCGTACTGGCCTGGCGCGGCGCCGGGCCGGGACGCTTCGCGGAAGCGGACGCGGAAGACGACGACGAAGCCGCCGGGGCGGGCCGCGCCTGCGCCCGGGCGTGCAGCGCGGCGGCCTTCTCGGCCTGCTCCTGCGCCAGGATCCAGGCGTCATGCTGCGCACGCCGCACGGGGTCGATCAGGACCTCGTAGGCCGTGTTGATGATCGTCATGTTCCGGTGCGACTCGGGCGAGCCGTTGTTCCGGTCCGGATGATGCTTCTGGCTCAGCGCCTTGTATGCCGCGCGAATGACCTCCGGTGGTGCTTCACGAGAAATCTTCAGATTATCGTAATGTGTATGCATTCCCGTCGTTGCCCCAAGCAAGTCGGCGCCGATTTTACCCGCGGCGCCGAAACAAGGGAATCTCCCGAAAGGCAGGGCACTGCCCACGCCGGATTTTTGCGGCCGCGGGCCAATGCCGGCCCAATACCGGCCCAATCCCGGACCCATCCCGGCTGCCATTTCCATTTACCTGTATCGGCAAAAACGCGCCATTTTCAAGCGCGGGAGAAACCGGCCGGCGCCGTCCGCGGCCGACCGCATGCGCCGCGGGCGTCCTCACGCCGCCGGCGCCGTCAGCAGCCGGTACGCTTCTTCCTCGGAAATCTTCAGGTGGTAATGGCGCGACAGCATGCGCGCGAACTGGCGCGCCGCCGGCGGCTCGCAATGCCTGAGCTGCTCGCGGTAGGCTTCGAGCTCGAAGCGCAGCCGCCAGCGCGGGCTGAGCAGGTAGAGCACGCCCATCAGGCCGCAGGAGCGCCAGAACTGGCGCACGTGCACCTTCTCGTGCTCGATCAGCGCATGGCTCGCGCCGGGCCGCAGCAGGATCAGCGGGCCGGGCGTGAAGCCATCGAAACGGCGCGGCACCAGCCAGCGGGTTTCGACCAGCACGCAGGGCGGCGACTTGCAGAAGCGGATGAGGGGGCGGCGCATGCCGGCAAGCGTAGCAGGCTGCGGGACCGCCAGGTAAAAAGCCCCGCCGCGATGGCGGGGCAAGGAGCATGACATCGGTGCTGCCGCGCCAGCCGCGCGGCCCGTGCGTGCTTATTCGCTGGTGATCTTCCCGGCCTCGATCACGGCCTTCCAGCGCTGCAGTTCCTGCCTCTCGAACTGGTCGAACTGCTCGGGCGTGTTGGCGACCACCTCGAAACCGCTTTCGGCCAGCTTCTGGCGCATCTGCGGATCGGCCAGCGCGCTGACCAGCGCGGCGTGCAGCCTGGCCTTGACGTCCTTGGGCAGCCCGCGCGGCGCGGCCACGGCCTGCCACGAGTAGACGTCCACGTCCTTGACGCCGCCTTCGGTCATGGTGGGCACGTTGGGCAGCACCGGCGAGCGCTTGTCGCCGGTCACGGCCAGCGCCTTGAGCTTGCCGCTGCGGATGTGCTGCAGCACCGCGTTGATGTTCTGGAACGACGCATCGACCTGCCCGGCCAGCAGGTCGGAGATCGCCGGCGCGCCGCCCTTGTAGGGCACGTGCAGCCCGTCGGTGCCGGATTTCTGCCAGAACAGCGCGGCGGTCAGGTGGTCGGACGAGCCCGCGCCGGAAGTCGCGAACGACACCTTGCCCGGGTTCTTCTTCATGTACGCCACCAGTTCCTGCAGGTTGCCGGCGGGGAAGCCCGGCTTGGTCACGAGCACGTTGGGCGCGCGCACCGCCACCGTCAGCAGGTCGAAATCCTTGACCGGATCATAGGGCAGGTTCTTCTGCAGGAAGGGATTCACGGCGTAGACGCCGATCGACGCCACCATCAGCGTGTAGCCGTCGGCCGGCGCGCGCTTGACCATCGCCGCGCCGATGGCGCCGGTCGCGCCCGGGCGGTTGTCCACCACGAAGGGCTGGCCGAGCTTCTCGTTGAGCGGCGGCGCCAGCATGCGCGCGATGGTGTCGGTGGAGCCACCGGCCGGGAACGGCACGACCACCGAGACGGCCTTGGTCGGCCAGGTCTGCGCGGCGGCGGCGCTGATGCCGCCGGCGGCCGCCACTGCGGCGACCAGGGCGCCGGCGAGCGCGCACAGCCTGCGCCGCGCGGACGGTTGTTGGAACGGGTTCATGGTGTCTCCTTGGTTCTCGATGCGTGGTGCGGGCATGGCGGACATGCCGGATGTCCGGGGCTTTCGACTTCTGATCGGATACCGCTTGTTTTCTTGTGCTGCCGGCCACGGAAAGGCGCGCTCACCTCACCATGCACGGCGCCTTGTTGTCGAACTTCCAGCCGGGAATCAGGAACTGCATGGCCACGGCATCGTCGCGCGCGCCCAGGCCCATGCGCTTGTAGCGCTCGTGCGCGAGCGCCACCTGCGCCATGTCGAGCTCCACGCCGAGGCCGGGCGCCTTCGGCACGGCGACCTTGCCGTTCTCGATCTTCAACGGCGCGCGGGTCAGGCGCTCGCCGTCCTGCCAGATCCAGTGCGTGTCGATGGCGGTGACGCGCCCCGGCGCGGCGGCGGCCACGTGGGTGAACATGGCCAGCGAGATGTCGAAGTGGTTGTTCGAGTGCGAGCCCCACGTGAGGCCCCACTCCGCGCACATCTGCGCCACGCGCACCGAGCCCTGCATGGTCCAGAAATGCGGGTCGGCCAGCGGGATGTCCACCGACTGCAGGCGCACCGCGTGGCCCATCTGGCGCCAGTCGGTGGCGATCATGTTGGTGGCGGTGGGCAGGCCGGTCGCGGTGCGGAACTCGGCCATGATCTCGCGGCCCGAGTAGCCGTCCTCGGCGCCGCACGGATCTTCCGCGTAGGCCAGCACGCCGTGCTTGTCGCGGCACAGGCGCACGGCTTCGGCCAGCGACCACGCGCCGTTGGGGTCGAGCGTGATGCGCGCCCTGGGAAAACGCTCGGCCAGCGCGACGATCGCCTCCATCTCCTCGTCGCCGCGCAGCACGCCGCCCTTGAGCTTGAAGTCGTTGAAGCCGTAGCGCTCGAACGCGGCCTCGGCGAGGCGGACCACGCCGGCGGCGTCCATCGCCGCCTCGTTGCGCAGGCGGAACCAGGCGTTGTCGGCATCGGGCTCGCCGCGGTAGCCGAGCGTGGTGCGGTTGCGGTCGCCCACGTAGAACAGGTAGCCCAGCATCTCCACCGCGTCGCGCTGCTGCCCTTCGCCGAGCAGCGCCGCCACCGGCACGCCGAGGTGCTTGCCGAGCAGGTCGAGCAGCGCCGCCTCCAGCGCGGTGACGGCGTGGATGGTAATGCGCAGGTCGAAGGTCTGCAGGCCGCGGCCGCCGGCGTCGCGGCTGGCGAAGGCGCCGCGCACGCGGTTGAGCACCGCCTGGTAGTTGCCGACCGGCTGGCCCACCACCAGCTCGCGCGCCTCTTCCAGCGTCTGGCGGATACCCTCCCCGCCCGGCACCTCGCCCACGCCGGTGTTGCCGGCGCTGTCGGCCAGGATGACGATGTTGCGGGTGAAGAACGGGCCGTGCGCGCCGGACAGGTTCATCAGCATGCTGTCGTGGCCGGCCACCGGGATCACGGTCAGCGCGGTGACGACGGGCGTGCCGGTGGCGGGCGCGCTTGCCGGCGAGGCGTCGCGGGCAGCGGAAACAGGCGTTTGGGTCATGTCGGATTTCGGCGCAAGGTGCGGCGCAATGCGCGCCGGACGGCCAGGCGGCGGCCGGCGCTGCGGGTTGTCTCGGGCTTGGCTGCGCCGGCTGGGGCCGGCTTTCTCATGCTAGCGGCGGTGGCAGGCCGCGGTGCGCGGCGGCAAGTCTCGTCCTGCCAGAAAGCTGTTATCGGTCGTCATATGACTTACGACGCAGTATAATGAGACCATCGCGACCCGGTCAAGTCCCCGCCCTCACCATGTCAAACCCCATGCTCGCTTCCTCCACCCCGCTGCGGCGCCGCGGCCGCACGCTTGCCGAAGAGGCGGTGAGCAACCTGAGCGAACGGATCCAGCAGGGCGCGCTCAAGCCGGGCGACAAGCTGCCCACCGAGTCGGAGATCATGAGCGCGCTGGGCGTGAGCCGCACCGTGGTGCGCGAAGCGCTGTCGCGCCTGCAGGCCAGCGGCCTGGTCGAGACCCGCCACGGCATCGGCACCTTCGTGCTGGCGCGCCCGGCCGAGAGCGCTTCGCCGTTCCGCATCGACCCCGCCGCCATGATCACCGCGATGGACGTGCTGGCCATGCTGGAATTCCGCGTCAGCCTGGAGGCCGAGGCCGCCAGCCTCGCCGCCACGCGCCGCAGCGACGAGCAGCTCGCGGTCATGCGCGGCGCGCTCGACGAGCTCAAGCGCACCGCCACCGACGGCAAGGATTCGGTGGGCGCGGACTTCGAGTTCCACCTCGCCATCGCGCGCGCCACCGGCAACCGCTATTTCACCGACATCATGGGCCATCTGGGCACCACGGTGATTCCGCGCAGCCGCCTGCACGTGAGCGCGCAGGAGCGCGCGCAATACCTCGAGCGCGTCAACATCGAGCACGAGAACATCTACGACGCCATCGAGCGGCGCGACCCCGAAGGCGCCAAGGCAGCGATGCGCATGCACCTGACCAACAGCCGCGAGCGGCTGCGCAAGGCGTCGGCCGCGGTCGAGGGCGGCTGAGCCGCCGCTCCGCCGGCGCCATCCGCCGCCCCATCGTCCTATAGCCGTCGTCTCCCCATGCCCCAGCGGCCGCACGCCCCGTGCTACCGGCCTTCCGCTTGTGGGCAAGGCAGATGTTGTTGTAGGATGTCTTATGATTATGCGCGGCACACCGCCGCGCCCGGCCCGTCACCCCGCCCGCAGCCCGGGCGCCCATTTGACCGCAGTCGAAGGAACCCCCTCCCATGACCACCACCGCCATCACCGGTGAAATGCTGATCGGCGCCAGCGCCGTGCGCGGCACCGCCGAGATCCTCCATGCCACCAACCCGGCCACCGGCGAGATCCTCGCGCCGGCGTTCCACGGCGGCGACGCGGCCGATGCCGCGCGCGCCTGCGCGCTGGCCGACGCGGCCTTCGACACCTACCGCAACACCTCGCCCGAGACGCGCGCGCAGTTCCTGGAAGCCATCGCCGGCGGCCTGGAAGCGCTGGGCGACACGCTGATCGAGCGCGCCCACGCCGAAAGCGCGCTGCCGCTGGCGCGCCTGCAAGGCGAGCGCGGCCGCACCGCCAACCAGTTGCGCCTGTTCGCAAGCGTGCTGCGCGACGGCCGCTGGCAGGCCGCCACGCTCGACGCCGCGCTGCCCGAGCGCACCCCGCCGCGCCCCGACCTGCGCCTGCAGAAGATCGCCGTGGGTCCGGTCGCGGTGTTCGGCGCCAGCAACTTCCCGCTGGCGTTCTCGGTGGCGGGCGGCGATACCACGTCGGCGCTGGCGGCCGGCTGCCCGGTGGTGGTCAAGGCGCACCCGGCCCACCCCGGCACCTCCGAGCTGGTCGGCCGCGTGATCCAGCAGGCGGTGGCCGATGCCGGCCTGCCGGAAGGCGTGTTCTCGCTGCTGGCCGGCGGCTTCGCCATCGGCACCGCGCTGGTGGCGCACCCGGCGATCCAGGCGGTCGGCTTCACCGGCTCGCGCAGCGGCGGCCTGGCCCTGGTGCAGGCCGCCAACAGCCGGCCGCAGCCGATCCCGGTCTATGCCGAGATGAGCAGCATCAACCCGGTGTTCCTGCTGCCCGCCGCGCTCAACGCGCGCGCCGCCGACATCGCGCGCAACCTGGTGGAATCGCTGGTGATGGGCGTGGGCCAGTTCTGCACCAACCCCGGCCTGCTGCTGGCGGTGGAAAGCCCGGCGCTCGACGTGTTCCGCCAGGGCACGGTCGCCGCGCTGGCGGAGAAGGCCGCGGGCACCATGCTGACGCCGGGCATCTGCCAGGCTTATGAAAAGGGCGTGGCGCAACTGAGCGAGATCGAAGGCCTGCGCCGCATCGGCAGCGGCCTGGCGGCCAACGGCCCCAACCAGGCCCGCCCGGCGCTGTTCGAGACCACCGCGGCGCAGTTCCTCGCCGACCACCGCATGGAGGCGGAAGTGTTCGGCCCGACCTCGGTGCTGGTGGTCTGCCGCGACCACGCGGAAATGCTGGCCGTGGCGCGCCGCCTCGAAGGCCAGCTCACCGCCACCGTGCAGGCCGACGCCGGCGACCGCGCCGAGGCCGCCAGCCTGCTGACGGTGCTCGAGCGCAAGGTGGGCCGCGTGCTGTTCAACGGCTATCCCACCGGCGTGGAGGTGGCCTACGCGATGGTGCACGGCGGCCCGTTCCCGGCGACGTCGGACACGCGCTCGACCTCGGTGGGCGCTTCCGCCATCGAGCGCTTCCTGCGCCCGGTGTGCTACCAGAACGTGCCGGCCGAGCTGCTGCCGCCGGTGCTGCAGGATGGCAATCCGCTGGGCGCGTGGCGCCTGAAGGATGGGCAGCTCGGGCGCGAGTAAGCGCACGCGGCGGGCGTTGCCGTCATGACGAAGGGCCGGGGATTCCGGCCCTTTTGCATGGGCCCGTTCGCCGGCTTCGTTCGGCGCCCTGGTCTGATCCTCTTGCACCGGCTTTGCCGGCGCGCCTCACGCGGCCGCGCGCTCGGACGGCGCCTGCGGCGGCCGGATTACGGCCGCGTTGCCGCGCGAGCGCCCCGAACTCAGGTAGTCCGCGATCGATTCCTGCGTGACCTCGCCCAGGTACACGCCATCGGCGTCGAGCACCGGCAGCCAGCTGGTGTTGTGCTGGTACATGCGCGACAACACGATGCGCAGGTGCTCGTCGAACGCGGCGGTGGCCTTGAACGGGCGCATGGCGTCGGCGCACGTGCCCTGCCCGCCGCGCGCGTCGCGGCGCGTGACGTAGCCGAGCGCGCGCCGGGCGGCGTCCACCACCGGCAACTGGCGCACGTCGGCTTCGTCCATCAGGCCGAAGGCCTGCGCCAGCGGCATGTCGGGCGCGCAGCTTTGCGCCAGCGTGGCGGCGTCGCCGGCGCGCACCAGCAGCAGGCGCTTGAGCGTGTTGTCGTGGCCGACGAAGGCCTGCACGAAGTCGTCGGCGGGATGCGCGAGCAGCGCGTCGGGATGGTCGAACTGCACCAGCCTGCCGCGCCGGAACACCGCCACGCGGTCGCCGAGCTTGATGGCTTCGTCGATGTCGTGCGAGACCATGATGACGGTCTTGCCGAGCTGGCGCTGCATCAGCAGGAACTCGTTCTGGATGCTCTCGCGGTTGATCGGGTCGACCGCGCCGAACGGCTCGTCCATCAGCAGCACCGGCGCGTCGGCGGCCAGCGCGCGGATCACGCCGATGCGCTGCTGCTGCCCGCCCGAGAGCTCGCGCGGGTAGCGCGACAGCATCTTGCCGGGGTCGAGCTGCACCATCGACATCAGCTCGCGCGCGCGCTCGCGGCAGTGCTTCTTGTCCCAGCCCAGCAGGCGCGGCACCACCATGATGTTCTGCTCGATGGTCATGTTGGGGAACAGGCCGATCTGCTGGATCACATAGCCGATCTTGCGCCGCAGCGTGACCTCGTCCACGCGCGCGGTGTCCTCGCCGTCGATCAGCACGCGCCCGGCGCTGGGCCGGATCAGGCGGTTGATCATCTTGAGCGTGGTAGTCTTGCCGCAGCCCGAAGGCCCCAGGAAGACGCAGATCTCGCCCCTGGGCACCGTCATCGAGACGGCGTCGACGGCGCGCACTTCGGCGCCGTCCTTCTGGCGGAAGGTCTTGGTGAGTTGGTCGAGTTCGATCATGTCAGCGGATTCCTTTCGGCGTCAGCGCGCGCTGCAGCCACTGCAGGCAGGCATCGGCCACGATGGCGAGCACGCTGACCAGCACGGCGCCCACCGCCAGCTTGCTCATGTTGCTCTGGCTGATCGCCTGCAGGATCAGCACCCCGAGGCCGCCCGCGCCGATGATGGCGGCGATGGTGGCCACGCCGATGTTCATCACCACGGCGGTGCGCACGCCGCCGAGGATCACCGGCACGGCCAGCGGCAGGTCCACCAGCCGCATGCGCTGCCAGGTGGTCATGCCGATGCCGCGCCCGGCTTCCTGGATGCCGTCGTCCACGCTGGCCAGCGCCACGCAGGTGTTGCGCATGATCGGCAGCAGCGAATACAGGAACACCGCCGTCACCGCCGGCACGTAGCCGAGCGCGTGGCCGAAGCGCGCGAACACCGGGATCATCAGGCCGAACAGCGCGATCGACGGCAGCGTCAGCACGATGGTGGCCAGCGTCAGCAGCGGCGTGGCGAGAAAGCGGAAGCGCGCGCACAGGATGCCCAGCGGCACGCCGGCGACGATCGCCAGCCCCACCGCCGAGCCCACCAGCGCGAGATGCTGGCCGGTCAGCCGCAGCAGCGTGGGCCAGGCGTGCTGCAGGTAGGTCGTCAGGTCCATGCGGCCGCCCTCAGATCAGGCCGTGGCTGCGCAGGAAATCCTGCGCCACCTTGTCGACCGGCTGCTGGCCGATGTCGACCTGATAGTTCATCGCGGTCATGGCCGCGTTGTCGAGCGCGGCCGCGAGCGCGTTGAGCAGCGCCGCCAGTTCCGGGTGCTGCGCCAGCGTCGCCTGGCGCACCACCGGCGCCGCGTTGTACGCGGGAAAGAAATGCAGGTCGTCCTCGAGCAGCACGAGGTCGAAGCCCTTGACGCGGCCGTCGGTGGTGTAGACCAGGCCCAGCTCGACCTGGTCGTTCTTCAGCGCGGTGTAGACCAGGCCCGGATCGAGCTGGATCACGTCGCGGCGCGCGAACGGCAACTGGTAGAGCGCCTTGAGCGGCTCCAGGCCATCGGGCCGCGCGGCGAACTCCATGTCGACCGCGAACGGATGCGCGCTGCCCTCGCCGGCCGCGCGCATCTTCCCGGCGAACGCGGACAGCGTGGTCACGCCGGCGGCCTCGGCGCGCTTGCGCGGCATCGCCAGCGCGTAGGTGTTGTTGATGCCGGAGGCGTCGAGCCAGACCAGCCCGCGCGCGGCGTCGAGTGCCTTGACGCGCTCGTAGCTCTCCTGCGCGCCGAGCTTTTCCTCGACCTTGTTGAAGACGATCAGCGCGGTGCCGGTGTAGTCCCACACCACGTCGAGCTGCGCGCTTTCCTGGGCCTGGCGCATCAGCGTGCTGCCCAGGCCGGAAGTCAGCTCGGTGTCGAGCCCCTTGGCCTTGAGGTATTGCGCCGTCATCGACGACAGGATCAGCTGCTCGGTGAAGTTCTTGCCGCCCACGCGGATGGTGTCGGCATGCGCCGGCACGCCCAGCGCGGCGGCGGCGCAGGCGGCCAGCACCGCCAGCGAGACGGCGGGGCGCGCCAGTGTGCGCGCCAACAGACGCGCCGCGGCCGGCGCCAGCGCGGCGGCCAGTTTCGCCAGTCCGTTCTTGATCGGTTGCATCGGATTCTCCTTGTGGTGCGCGGTGCGGTGCGCGGCGCTCAGCGGACCAGCCCGCGGCTGCGCAGGTAGCAATGGCCGGCGGCGGCGAACAGGCCGTCGAGCGCCAGCGCCAGCAGCGCGGTGGCGGCCGCGCCGAGCAGCAGCAGCGGCTGGTTGTTGAGGTAGATGCCGGGGAAGATCAGCTCGCCCAGGCTGTTGGCGCCGATCAGGAACGACAGCGGCACGGTGCCGACGTTGATGACGAGGCTGATGCGCACGCCGGCCAGGATCACCGGCAGCGCATTGGGCAGCTCCACGCGCAGCAGGCGCTGGCGCGCCGTCATGCCGAGCCCGCGCGCGGCCTCGGTCAGCGCCGGCGACACGCCGAGCAGGCCTTCGCAGGTATTGCGCACGATCGGCAGCAGCGAGGCCAGCCACAGCGCCAGGATGGCGGGCTGCTCGCCGATGCCGAGCACGGCCAGCGCCAGCGCCAGCACCGCCAGCGAGGGCACGGTGTTGCCGACGTTGAAGACCTGCATCAGGCGGCCGGCCCAGCGGCGCATGCAGGGCCGGCTCAGAGCGATGCCGGCCGGGATGCCGGTGGCCAGCGCCAGCGCCATCGACCACGCCACCAGGCGCAGGTGGTCGGCCACGTCGTACCACAGGCGCTCCCGGTATTGCCGGATGACGTCGACGCCGATCCACGCGGCCAGTCCGGCCAGCGCGGCAAGCGCGAGACATCCCCAGGCGAGCGCCCGCACGGATTGCTTGGACATATTCCCCTCTCCCCGCGCCGCATGCGGGCACGAGGCGCCACATCCGGACCAGCGGACGATAAAACGGGCGCGGGCGGTGCAAACGGGGGCCGCCGGCCCTGACTGGATTGTCTTGCCCGCCATGACCGGCAGATGAGCCGGTGGACGGGCGCCGGGCTCCACGCCGCGAGGCGGGGAAACCCATTTGACGGAACCCCGGACGATGAAGCCGGGGTCCCTGGAGCGGCGCAGCCCGCCGCGAGGACGCGGAACAGGGTGGCCAGTGGCAGCGCAGAGTTGATGGTTTTCCGACGCGCCGCCGGATCAATCGGCCGATGCGGCGCAGGCAGCGATCAGGACACAAGAGGCAGGCCGGGCAGCTTGCCGGGCCATGACCAACGTTTGTGCCTCATGCGCGATTACGCAGCATCGGATGACAACGAGAGCGCTATTATACGTATTTACGCTCATCCTGTCACCTTCCGGCATTTCCCGCCGTGCCCGCGGGCCATTGTCGGTGTTTGTCCTACAGCGCCGGGGGCCGCCGCGTTGTTGCAAAAACCGACATCGAACGGCCCCGCACCGTATCACTATCAGAACAATCTGTTGCCCGCCCGCCCTCTACCGCTTTCGGGCCAAACCCTTAAATTGGGAGGGTAGCCAACGGGGACCGCGCGCCATTGCCGCCGCCCCCGCCCCCACAGGAGATCGAACATGGAACAACGCACCATCCCAACCATTCCGGCCACCGCCACGGAAACCGTGCAGCAATCGCGCGCGATCGACCGCGTGGTGCGCGGCATCGCCACCTCGGACGGCGCCGGCGTCAAGCTGACCCGCGTGCTGACGCAGAACCTGCAGCGCCGCCTCGATCCGTTCCTGATGCTGGACGCCTTCGGCACCGACAGCCGCGACGACTACATCGGCGGCTTCCCCGACCACCCGCACCGCGGCTTCGAGACCATCACCTACATGCTGGCCGGACGCATGCGCCACCGCGACAGCGCCGGCAACGAAGGCCTGCTGGAAAACGGCGGCGCCCAGTGGATGGTGGCCGGCGCCGGCGTGGTGCACTCGGAGATGCCCGAGCAGGAAGACGGCCGCATGGAAGGCTTCCAGCTCTGGCTGAACCTGCCGGCCGCCGACAAGATGACCGCGCCGTGGTACCGCGACCTGCCCGCCGCCGCCGTGCCCACGGTGGCGCTGCCGGGCGGCGCCACCGTGCGCGTGCTGGCGGGCGCCTCGCACGGCGTGGCCGGCGCGGTCGCGCGCCCGGTGACGGAGCCGCTCTACCTCGACGTGTCGCTGCCGGCCGGCCAGCGCTTCTCGCAGGCGCTGCCCGCGGGCCATAACGCCTTCCTGTACACCTACCGCGGCGAGATCGCGGTGGGCAGCGGCGACAACGCGGCCACGCTCGAAGCGCAGCGCATGGGCGTGCTCGACAACGCCGCCGGCGCCGACGGCGTGACGGTGACGGCGACCACCGATGCGCGCTTCCTGCTGATCGCGGGCAAGCCGCTGGGCGAGCCGATCGTGCAATATGGGCCGTTCGTGATGAACAGCCAGGAGGAGATCTACCAGACCCTGGCGGATTTCCGCGAAGGCCGCTTCAACCGGATCGCGGCGAACAACGGCGCCTGAAGCGCCGCGCCCAGGCGAGAAGGCAACGCGCCCTTCCCGCGACAGCCCCGGGAGCACCCTGCTCCCGGGGCGTTTTTTCGCCTTGCCGCCCGCCTGCGCCGCCCGTCCTTGCCAGCGCCCGCGCCGGCTGCGCGGCGGCGCGGGCGCCACGCCCCGGCATGCGACTTGCAACCTGCCTGCAACCGTTGCGGGGCCGCCGAAACAGCCCGGAACAGGCTGTCCGGCCCCCGCGCACTTATATAATCCTCGCTTAATAAACGGCATCACCATCCCGTGATGGTCCCGGCGATGCGATGCGGCGATCCTGCCCGTCGCGCCGCAGGAGGTGCCGCCTGCGAAGAACGTCGACCAACGTTGCTGCCATAACAATTCGAGCCGCCTCAGTGACCCTAAGCACCCCTCCCCGGCTGGCGCTTGCGCATATCAGCAAGCGCTACCCCGGCGTAACCGCCAACGACGACGTCTCGCTCGTCGTGGCTCCCGGCGAGATCCACGCCGTCCTCGGCGAGAACGGCGCCGGCAAGTCCACCCTGATGAAGATCATCTTCGGCGCGGTCAAGCCCGACGCCGGCGAGATGCACTTCAACGGTGCGCCCGCCGCCATCCACAATCCGCACGATGCCCGCAACCTGGGCATCGCGATGGTGTTCCAGCATTTCTCGCTGTTCGACACGCTGACCGTCACCGAGAACATCGCGCTGGGCCTGCCGCGCGGCAAGGGCAAGGACAACGCCAGCATGAAGCAGCTGGCCGAGCGCATCCGCGAGACCGCGCAGCGCTACGGCCTGCCGCTCGAGCCCAACCGCCACGTGCACACGCTGTCGGTGGGCGAGCGCCAGCGCGTGGAGATCGTGCGCGCGCTGCTGGCCAGGCCGCAACTGCTGATCCTCGACGAGCCCACCTCGGTGCTCACGCCGCAGGCCGTGCAGACGCTGTTCGTCACGCTGCGCCAGCTTGCCGCCGAAGGCACCAGCATCCTGTACATCAGCCACAAGCTCGACGAGATCCGCGAGCTCTGCCACAGCGCCACGGTGATGCGCATGGGCCGCGTCACCGGCGTGTGCGACCCGCGCCAGGAGAGCGCGGCCTCGCTGTCGCGCCTGATGATCGGCGGCGAGCCGCCGCGCGAGGCGCGCGTGCAGACCGAGCCGGGCGCCTGCCGCCTGGCGGTGCGCGCGCTCTCGCTGCCGCGCGCGCATGCCTTCGCCACCGAGCTGTCGGACATCGCGATGGACCTGCGCGCGGGCGAGATCGTCGGCATCGCCGGCGTGTCCGGCAACGGCCAGCAGGAACTGCTGGCGGCGCTGTCGGGCGAGGACACGCGCGCCGAGCGCGGCGCGGTGCTGCTCGACGACAAGCCGGTCGGCCGCCTCGACGCGCGCGCGCGCCGCCGCGCCGGCCTGGCCTTCGTGCCGGAGGAGCGCCTGGGCCGCGGCGCGGTGCCGGGCATGAGCCTGGCCGCCAACACGCTGCTGTCGCACCAGTCCGCGCCCTACGTGCGGCGCGGCATGATCTCGCCCAAGGCCGCGGCCGGGCTGGCGCAGGCCGTGATCACGCGCTTCCGCGTCAAGGCCAGCGGGCCGCAGGCGCTGGCCAAGAGCCTGTCGGGCGGCAACCTGCAGAAATTCATCGTCGGCCGCGAGATCGAGAGCGGCCCCAAGGTGCTGATCGTGGCCCAGCCCACCTGGGGCGTGGACGTCGGCGCCGCGGCGCAGATCCACAACGAGCTGCTGGCCCTCAAGGCCACCGGCTGCGCGCTGCTGGTGGTGTCCGAGGAACTGGACGAACTGTTCGCCATCTGCGACCGCCTGCACGTGATCGCCAAGGGCCGGCTGTCGCCGTCGATCCCGGCCCGGGACGCCACGCGCGAGCAGGTCGGCCTGTGGATGAGCGGCTTGTGGGAAGGCGGACCGGGCGGCCAGCAGGAACCGCGGGAGGCAGCACTCCATGCCTGATTTCCTGCTCCGCTCGCCGCTCTCGCTGGCCCCGCGCGGCCTGCCCTCGCGCCGCATGGCCTATGCCTCGCCGTTCATCGCGCTGGCGCTCACGCTGGTGTTCGGCGCGCTGCTGTTCCTGCTGCTCGGCAAGGATCCGGTGGCCGCGCTCAAGGTCTTCCTGGTCGATCCGCTCAAGGACCGCCGCGCCATCGGCGAGGTGCTGCTCAAGACCGTGCCGCTGGTGCTGTGCGCGCTCGGCCTCTCGGTGTGCTACCGCGCCAATATCTGGAACATCGGCGCCGATGGCCAGCTCATCGTGGGCGGCATCTTCGCCGGCGCCACCGTGTTGTATTTCGACGTGCCGGGGCACGCCGTCAACGGCACCGTGGTGCTGGTGCTGGCGTCGCTCGCGGGCGTGATCGGCGGCATGTTCTGGGCCTCGCTCACCGCCGCGCTCAAGGACAAGTTCAACGCCAACGAGATCCTGGTGTCGCTGATGCTGACCTACATCGCGCAGCAGCTGATGCTGTACGTGGTCAACGGCCCGCTCAAAGACCCCAACGGCATGAACTTCCCGCAGTCCAAGGTGTTCTCCGCCGAGTTCCTGCTGCCCAACCTGATGGCGGGCTCGCGCCTGCACGCCGGCTTCGCGGTGATGCTGGTGCTGGTGGTGGCCATGACGGCCTTCATCTTCCGCAGCTTCGCCGGCTACCGCCTGCAGGTGGGCGGCACCGCGCCGGCGGCGGCGCGCTATGCGGGCTTCTCGGCGCGCCGCTCGCTGTGGAGCGCGCTGATGATCTCGGGCGGCACCGCCGGCCTGGCGGGCGCCTTCGAAGTGACCGGGCCGATCGGCCAGTTGCTGCCGTCGATCTCGCCGGGCTACGGCTTCACCGCCATCATCGTGGCCTTCGTCGGCCGCCTGCATCCGGTGGGCACGGTGTTCGGCGGCATCGTCATGTCCCTGTTCTACATCGGCGGCGAGATGGCGCAGTCGCGCCTGGGCCTGCCCTCGGCCATCGGCTCGGTGTTCCAGGGCATGCTGCTGTTCTTCCTGCTGGCCAGCGACACGCTGATCGACAACCGCCTGCGCTGGCGCGCCAAGGCCGCCTGAGCGAGAACCCACGTACATGGAACAATTCGCACCCCTCATCGCCACCGCGATCAACGCCGGCACGCCGCTGCTGCTGGCCGCGCTCGGCCTGCTCATCAACGAGCGCGCCGGCGTGCTCAACCTCGGCGCCGAAGGCATGATGCTGGTCGCCGCCGCGTTCGGCTTCATGGCCGGCTACCAGACCCAGTCGCCGATGATCGGCTTCGCCGCCGGCGCGCTGGCCGGCATGGTCATGGCCACGCTGTTCTCGTGGCTGGCGCTGGTGCTGGCCACCAACCAGGTCGCCACCGGCCTGGCGCTGTCGATCTTCGGCACCGGGCTGTCGGCCTTCATGGGCCAGCGCTTCGTCGGCTTCGCCATGCCCTCGCAGGCCAGGTCGGTTCCCGGGCTGGCCGACATCCCGTTCTTCGGGCCGGCCTTCTTCCAGCAGCACTGGATGGTGTATTTCAGCCTGCTGCTGTGCGCGGCCATCGCGTGGTTCCTGTTCCGCACGCGCGCCGGACTGACGCTGCGCGCCATCGGCGAGTCGCCCGAGTCGGCCCACGCGCTGGGCTATCCGGTGCGCCTGATCCGCTTCGGCGCGCTGCTGTTCGGCGGCGCCTGCTGCGGGCTGGCCGGCGCCTACCTGTCGCTGGTGTACACGCCGATGTGGGTGGAGAACCTGGTGGCCGGGCGCGGCTGGATCGCACTGGCGCTGACCACCTTCGCCACCTGGCGCCCGGGCCGCGTGCTGGCCGGCGCGTGGCTGTTCGGCGGCGTCACCATCCTGCAGTTCTACCTACAGGGCATCGGCGTGGCGGTGCCGTCGCAGATCCTGTCGATGCTGCCCTACGCGGCCACCATCGTGGTGCTGGCGCTGATCTCGCGCAACCCGGCGTGGATCCGCCTGAACATGCCGGCGTCGCTCGGCAAGCCGTTCCGCCCCGGTGCCGCCTGAGCCCCTTCCCGCCATGTTTTTCCCGGTGACGGCGCGCGCGGGGAAGCGCCGCCGCACCGGTGTTTCGCGTTCGAGAACCACAGTTGAGCCAACGTCGCACCCTTAGTCATAACAATCACTAGCTAGGTCATTTCAAGGAGAAACCATGATCGTCACGCGCAGGAAAACCCTGGCGGCATTCGCCGCCACCGCCGTGCTGGCCCTCGCCGGCTGCGGCCAGAAGGAAGCCGAAAAGCCCGCCGAAAGCGCCGCACCCGCCTCGGCCCCGGTGGCCGAGCAGAAGGCCGAACCGCTCAAGGTCGCCTTCGTCTACATCGGACCGGTGGGCGACGCCGGCTGGACCTACGCGCACGACGCCGGCCGCAAGGCCGTGGAAGAAAAGTACGGCGACAAGGTGAAGACCTCGTTCGTCGAGAACGTGCCGGAATCGGCCGCCGACGCCGAGCGCGTGTTCCGCGACCTGGCCGCCCAGGGCAACAAGCTGATCTTCGGCACCACCTTCGGCTACATGGAGTCGATGCTCAAGGTCGCCAAGGAATTCCCGGACGTGAAGTTCGAGCACGCCACCGGCTTCAAGACCGCCGACAACCTGGCGCAGTACGACGTGCGCACCTATGAAGGCGCCTACCTCGCCGGCGTGGTGGCCGGCAAGATGAGCAAGAGCGGCAAGATGGGCGTGGTCGCGTCGGTGCCCATCCCCGAGGTGATCCGCAACATCGACTCGTTCACGCTGGGCGCGCGCAGCGTCAACCCCAAGGCCACGGTCAAGGTGGTGTGGGTGAACAAGTGGTTCGACCCGGGCAAGGAACGCGAAGCCGCCACCACCCTGATCGGCCAGGGCGTGGACATGCTGATGCAGAACACCGACTCCGCCGCCGTGGTGCAGACCGCCCAGGAAAAGGGCGTGTACGCGTTCGGCTGGGACAGCGACATGAGCAAGTT
>Ga0255336_101005_pt1 | contig 26981 bp, 22 predicted proteins | sample MeOH1_35cm_T3_17_FD_189102 | JGI IMG/M metagenome (GOLD analysis project Ga0255336, IMG submission 189102) | Sandy soil microbial communities from University of British Columbia, Vancouver, Canada - MeOH1_35cm_T3_179 | ecosystem: Engineered > Artificial ecosystem > Sand microcosm > Unclassified ...
GCGTGACCAACTTCGTGGAAGGCAACAGTCTTTTTCTCCTTTGCAGAAAGAATTCTATCCTTTTTCTCTTTACCAGCTATTATAACTTCAATGGATTCTTCTAAATCCTCTTGAAAAATTTCTTTTCTAGAATGTTTTACTGCCCTAAGTGCAGCTTCATTAACGATATTTGCAAGGTCTGCACCTACAGCACCAGGAGTTGCCTTTGCAACAGACATAGTATCTAAATCAGGAGAGGACTTTACAGCTTTTAAATGTACTTTAATTATTGCTTCTCTTCCCTTTAAATCTGGTCTATCCACAATTACTCTTCTATCAAATCTACCTGGTCTTAGAAGAGCTTTATCTAAAATTTCTGGTCTATTAGTAGCAGCAAGTATAACAACACCCTTAGAAGAATCAAAGCCATCCATCTCAGCAAGAAGCTGGTTTAAGGTTTGCTCTCTTTCATCGTTACCGCCTAAATTTCCATCTCTGCTTTTACCAATAGCATCTATTTCATCAATAAAAACTATACAAGGGGCCTTTTCCTCAGCTTGTTTAAAGAGGTCTCTTACTCTTGAAGCACCCATACCTACAAACATTTCAACAAATTCAGAGCCGGACATAGAAAAGAAGGGAACTTTAGCTTCTCCAGCTACTGCCTTAGCAAGAAGTGTTTTACCTGTTCCTGGAGGTCCCACTAATAGTGCGCCCTTAGGAAGTCTAGCACCAATTTCAGAATATTTTTGGGGATTGTGAAGAAAATCAACAATTTCTACAAGGGATTCCTTTGCTTCTTCTTGTCCTGCTACATCTGCAAAGGTTTTACCTGTTTCATTTTCTGCATAAAGCTTAGCTGTGTTTTTACCAAAGGACATAACACCACTGCCCATTTTTTTATCCAGCTTTCCAAAAAGCATTCTACCAATAAAAGTAAATAAAACTATTGGCAAAATCCAATTGAATAAAAGGTTTTTTATTGGGTTATTATCAGGAACTGAAGCACCAAAGGTTACTCCTGCAGCATTTAATTTATCAACTAATTGAGGATCATCCATATTACCTGTATAAAGTATCTTTTTAGTTTGACCTGCGTCAGCTTTTGGTATTATTACAAGTTTGTCAGCTGATACTTGAACCTCTTCAATTTTTTTCTCTGAAAGCATCTTTATAAAATCATTATATTTTATAGACTGCGTTTGCATACCTGCTATTATGTAGTTTGCAAACATTAATAAAATTGCTGCACCTAGAATATAATAGGTAGCATATTTGAATTTTTTATTATCGAACATTTCATCCTCCTATGATGTTACGCAATGATTACCTTTAATCTATTATTTTAAAGTGATTTTTCTATTGAATTTAAAACAATAATTAAATATTATTTGTAAAGTTTTAAAATTATGTCATACTACAAATTATAAACCAAAAGCTACTACTTTAGATATAGAATTAATAAAATGTTAATAAAAAAATTAAATTATTGACATTAACTCTTATAATGTTATAATATTTTTAAAATAATATGTAATACTATGATGAGAAGAGTAAGCTTTTTTAGAATTTACAGAGAGAGGATATGTTAGCTGAAATTATCCTTAATGGAAAATTGCTGAAGACCACCTCAGAGTGACTTTAATAAAGTCCGGTAATGCGTTATAATTTAGCAAGTGGTTTATATTTTATATAAACAATTTGGGTGGAACCGCGGGAGAATTTTATACTCTCGTCCCATATTCTTTTGAATATAGGACGAGAGTTTTTATTTTTTTATTAATAAAAACTAAATTGAGAAAGGGGAAAATATATATGATAACAATTAGATTAAAAGATGGCTCAGTGAAAGAATATGAAGCTGGCATAACAGTTTTTGAGGTAGCAAAGGATTTAAGTGAGGGACTTGCAAGAGTAGCTACAGCAGGAAGTGTAAATGGGAAAACTGTAGATTTACGTCATAAGCTAAATGAGGACTCAGAAGTAAACATATTAACCTTTAATGATGGAGAGGGTAAAAAGGCTTTTAGACATACAACTACTCATATATTGGCTCAAGCTGTAAACAGAATGTTTCCTGGAACAAAGCTTGCAATAGGACCTGCTATTGAAGAAGGCTTCTACTATGATTTTGATAAGGAAGGTTCCTTTTCAGCTGAAGAATTAGAAAAGTTAGAAGAGGAAATGAAAAAGATTGTTAAGGAAGAGCTTGACATCCAACGTTTTGAGCTTCCAAGGGATGAAGCAATTAAGCTTATGGAGGAAAAAGGAGAAAGCTTTAAAGTTGAGCTTATTAATGATTTACCTAAGGATGCTGTTATTTCATTTTATAAAATGGGAGAATTTGTTGACCTTTGTGCAGGCCCTCATTTAATGAATACAAAATATGTTAAGGCTTTTAAATTAACACAAGTTGCAGGAGCCTATTGGAGAGGCAGCGAAAAGAATAAGATGCTAAGTCGAATATACGGAACTTCCTTTACTAAAAAGAATGATTTAGAAGAATATTTAGCAAAGGTAGAAGATGCTAAAAAGAGAGATCATAATAAACTTGGAAGGGAGCTTGAATTATTTACTACAGTAGATATTATAGGTCAAGGTCTTCCTCTTCTAATGCCTAAGGGAGCTAAAGTAGTTCAGCTTCTGCAGAGATTTGTTGAGGATGAAGAGGAAAGAAGAGGCTATCTTTTAACTAAAACTCCATTTATGGCAAAGAGTGACTTATATAAAATTTCAGGACACTGGGATCATTATAAAGATGGAATGTTTGTACTTGGAGATGAGGGAAAAGATGAAGAAGTATTGGCTTTAAGACCAATGACTTGTCCATTCCAATTCCAAATTTATAATTCAAGACAAAGAAGTTATAGAGATTTACCACTTAGATATGGAGAAACTTCCACATTATTTAGAAATGAGTCTTCAGGAGAAATGCATGGACTTATAAGAGTAAGACAGTTTACTATTTCAGAAGGTCATCTAATTGTTAGACCAGATCAGCTTGAAGATGAATTTAAGGGCGTTGTAGATTTAGCGAGCTTTATGATGGATACTTTAGGACTTAAAGAGGACATTTCCTTTAGATTCAGTAAATGGGATCCAGATAATAAAGAAAAATATATAGATGATCCTGCAGCTTGGGAAGCTACTCAGACTGAAATGAAAAAAATACTTGACGATCTAGGCTTAGATTATGAAGAAGCAATCGGAGAAGCAGCTTTCTATGGTCCTAAACTAGACCTTCAAATTAAAAATGTTCATGGAAAAGAAGATACAATAATTACTGTGCAGATAGATTTCTCATTAGCACACAGATTTGAAATGACTTATGTAGATAAGGATGGAGAAAAGAAGTATCCATATGTTATTCATAGAACTTCCATTGGCTGCTATGAAAGAACACTAGCAATGTTAATTGAAAAATATGCAGGAGCATTCCCAACTTGGCTTGCACCAGTACAGGTTAAAGTACTTCCAATATCAGAGAAGTATCACGACTATGTAGAAAAGGTAGTAAAGGCACTTCAGCTTAAAGGAGTTAGAGTTGAACCAGACTACAGAGCAGAAAAAATTGGCTATAAAATAAGAGAAGCAAGAATGGAAAGAATTCCTTATATGCTTGTAGTAGGTGAAAAGGAAGCTGCAGATAATACTGTATCCGTTAGAAGCCGTAAGAATGATGATGAAGGTGCAGTAGAACTGCAAAAGTTTATTGATAGAATTATAAAAGAAATAGAAACTAAAGAAAGATAAATAATTTAAAGGCAGTTAATTTTTATTAGCTGCCTTTTTTAACTAAATAACTCAATATTTACGACATCTTGCCGAAATAAGTATTATAGTATATAATTTTAATTAACAAAAAATTAAGTAAATTTTTCCTAAGTATGAATGTTATACTAGTTGGATGTGATTAAATATGTTCTATTTATTAATGATTTTATTTTTAATAGCTTTTTTTATTATAAATATATTAATTTGTAACCTTATCATCAAATTATTTCAATCCTATTTAAATAAAAGAAAGTATAAATTAACTTACAAGTTTAATGTAGCTTTAATTTATATTCTTATTTTTTCCGTAGGATGTGTCCTGGGAGCAGGAATACTTTTTAAAATACTATAAGCTAATTAATTTATTAGGGGGAAAATGTAATGTCCAAGATGATGTCTGTTTTTGAAAAGCTAAATCTCGTTGGAAAGATTGACGATGAAGCAATGAATAATAGTACTGTACAAGAAGATAGCAGCGTATATGAAAAGGAAATTGAGGAAGCTTCTGATTACCAGTTAGAAAATAAGGAGCTTCAAAATAATAATGCAGCAGTACAAAAGAAAAAAATTGAAAGCAATATGACTATTACTGAAATATATTCAAATTACAATTTAGAAAATAGTAACATTAATACAGTTTTTATGCTTGGAAATTTTATTAATGCACTTCCAGAAAACTTACCCCATGAAATTAAAAAGAAAACAGTTATGAATATAATAAGTGCATCAAATACTGACTTAAGCAAACTTATGACAGACGGAGAAAAAAGGTTAACCGTTCTTAAACAATTTTCTGATAATTTCTATTCTACAATTGAAGCAGATATATCCAGCTTTAATTCAGAAATTAAAAAATTATCTGAGCTTATAGATAATTACAAAGAGCAGATAGGTATTAGAACAAATATGTTAGAAGAACAAAATCACGTAATTAAATATGAGGCACAAAAGATTAATAGTATTATGGACTTTTTTAGCAATGGAGATTAATCACCTATTCTAGAGAGGTAATCTATGAAAGAAAAGAAGTTTAATGCAAGGAAGACATTTAATATATTATTGCTTGAATTTATACTAAGCAGCACTGGTGTTTTACTTGGATATACATACAAACTACAGGATGAAAGTAAAAAATGGGACATGCTTATTTATCCAGGAATTAAAATTGAAGGTATAGATGTAGGCGGCAAATCTAAAGCGGAAGGTATAAATATAATTCAAGCAAAGTTTACTGAACCTATTCTTAAAGAAAAAAGTATTCTTAAGGCCTTTGATAAAAGCTTTGAGATAGAAAATTCAAAAATAATTGATAAATTTGCTATTGATGAGGCAGTTACAAAAGCTCTGGACTTTGATAAGAACATGGACCCAATTAAAAAACATTATTTAATTAAGAATGGGGTTCTAAAAGAATATAAGATTAATGTTACATACAATAAAACTGCAATAAATAATTTATTGCAGAGTATTGAAAAGGAAATTAATAAGGACCCAATTAATGCCAGAATTATCATAGATTCTACTGACACTAAAATTACTTTTTATGAAGGAAAAGAGGGCATTAAGGTTAAAACAGCTGAGCTGGAAAATAGTATAAAAGACTCATTACTTTATAAAACTAACGAAGTCTCAAATATAAAGATTCCTATTGAAGCAGTAACACCCACTATAACAGCTGATAAATTATCAAATATAAGCAGTATTATTTCGTCATTTAGTACAAGCTTTGCTTCTTCTTCTTTTGAAAGGTCAAATAATATTAAATTAGCATCAAGCTATATTAATGGAAAAATTTTAATGCCAGGGGAGACCTTCAGCTTTAATAATATTGTAGGAGAGAGAACAAAAGAAAGAGGATTTTTGGAAGCTCCTGTTATAGTTGATAACAAGGTAGAATCAGGTTTTGGCGGTGGGATATGTCAGGTTTCATCAACCTTATATAATGCGGTTTTATTGGCTGGTATGAACGCTACAGAACGAACTCATCATACATTGCCATCATCTTATGTAAAGCTTGGAATGGATGCAACTGTAGATTGGAATAACATAGATTTTAAGTTCAAAAATACATTGCCCTATCCCATATTAATTGAAATGAGTACTAATAATGGAATCTTAAAAGCAAATTTATTTTCCCATTCTCAGGTATTAAAGAAAAAATACTCATTAACAAATGATATATATGAAACTATTAATTCCAATACAACCTTAGTAAATGATTCAAATTTAGCCTTGGGCAGTAATAAGATTATTCAAAATTCATACAGAGGATTTAAGGTTAAAGTAATAAGAATTACTTATGAAAATGGGAATATGATTTCTTCTGAAATTGTTTCAAATGATTATTATACTCCTGTAAATGGAATAATAAAAATAGGCGTTAAGGGCAATTAATACATTTATCTAAAAATTATTTTATAATAATATCCTTTTACAAAATAATTCATATTATGGTATTAGTGAAATTATTTTGGAGGTAAATTATGCAAAGTAATTATTGGTTAAATGAATATTACAGAAATTACTTACCTTACTATTGCCCATATTGTAAACCGAGTTTTTATGATTATGACAGATTGTATGAACAGGATTTTTATCAGGATTATAGCCATAATACTTATGAAGCTTATAAGACAACAGAGGATTATTTAGTAAGTTACCCTATTTATGGAGGAAATAAATTTAGAAGCAGAAATGAAATTGAAAATGCAGCTAAATCTGTTTTTTTAGATATAAGTAAGGATTTAAAGCTTATTGAGAGTATGCCTATTGCTAAAGAATTAATGCATTATCTAATTCTAGTTATAGGAGATTACATTGATAGAAATCATGAAAAGTTCTTTGGACCTACTGAAAAGAAAGTTGATGAAATAGTAAAGGCTTTGAGAAAAGATTTGTATTGGGTTTTTGAGATCTTAGCATTTTTTGGAGTATCATCTGACACAGCAGTAAGCTTTGTTGAAAACGTAGTTAGTAAGTTCTTAAGAGAGCTTATGCCGGAAAATAGAGAAGAACAAAATTCTCCTATGTGGGGATAAATTAATTAGCCTATTTTCATAAAAGAAGTTATCATAATGTTTTGATGACTTCTTTTATTTTTTAAGAGAAAATTAAAGGCAAATTAACAAAGCAAAAAGAGTGAGATAATAATAAAAAAGATAGTAATATAATTTACCATCAGTTTTTATTTACGAAATTGATTTGTTTTTCCCATCATATAAGCAAGCTTTATAATAGATTTTTCTTCCTTTGACATTTCTCTGTTATACATTTTTTCAAATTGCATAAAAAGCTTATTAAAATCAATTTTGCTGCTTGTTTTTTTACGCTGGATTTTTGGTTTATTAGGATCATAAAGCTTAGGAATAATTGTTTTATTTATTATTTTACGAAAAACCTTGGCTGTGTATTTAGCATCACTAAGAGCATCATGAAAATTATTATTTAAGGGAATATGAAATAACTCCACAGCGTTTTTTAGACCCATTAATATACCTTTGGGGCAATTAAAATATTTGGAAGCATATTTCTGCAGGTCTATATATTCTTTTGGAATAATAGAGATATCAAAATTATGATAGGCAAAATTTCTATAGAGCTCCTTAATATCAGCTTTTCCCCATACACATAAAATGCTTCTTTCCTTTCCTATAAATTCAATAAAATTCTTATAGACAAGGTTGTGGTCAGGAGCACTAATTAAGGTTTCTTCTGTAATACCTGTAATTTTAGATATGATAGGGCTAAGCTCAGTATATATTTCTGGTTTAACAAAGCTGTTAAAGGTTGATATTTTATTAAGTTTTTCATCTAATTTAACTGCACCAAACTGAATAATTTCAAAAGGGCACGTGGAAATTATTGTTTCTGTTTCCTTAGATGACTTATAATATTGATTAAATTCTAAATCAAGAACTATATAATTCATATTTCTCTGCATCTCCATGTTTTATATTATGACACTATTATTAACATATTTGAAGGATATTAATATTTATAAAAGAATGAATAAAAAATTAAATTTGATATTGTAAAGTTTATTTAGATTGTTTACAATATTTTAGGGTAGTAAACGATTCTAATTATTATTATGTATTTTATAACATATGAGGAGGCCTTTTGTGAATATGAACTTAATAAACTCTATACCTTATGGTCAATTAGGAATTATAGCACTAGAAAGCTGTCGGGAACTAGGAGCTAAAATTGATCAATATTTGCTGCAAAAACGTGAAAATATGGAAGATTGTCCAAAAACCTTTCTTATTTCTACAGATGAAATAAGATTTTCTAATGGAGAAGGTAAGGTTAGGCTTGAAGAAACTGTAAGGGGTAAAGATATATATATTTTATGTGACGTTGGTAATTACAACTGCACCTATGAAATGTACGGATTTATAAACCACAAAGGACCAGATGAACATTTTCAGGATATTAAAAGAGTTGTTTCTGCTATAGGCGGCAAAGCAAGAAGAGTAACAGTTATTATGCCTATGCTCTATGAAGGAAGACAGCATAAGAGGAAGGGAAGAGAGTCACTTGATTGTGCCATAGCACTTCAAGAACTTGAAAGATTGGGCGTTAAGGATATTTATACCTTTGACGTGCATGATCCAAATGTTCAAAATGCTGTACCTTTATTAACCTTTGAAAACTTATACCCTACTTATGAAATAGTTAAAGCTTTTTTTAATAATGAAGAAATAGAAATTGACAAGTCAAAAATGCTTACAATAAGCCCAGATACAGGCGCAATGGATAGAGCAATATACTATTCAAGCGTTCTAGGCCTAGATATTGGTCTTTTCTATAAAAGACGTGATTATACTTCCGTTATAAAGGGAAAGAATCCTATAGTGCAGCATGAATACATTGGAAGAGATGTTGAAGGTATGGATGTTCTAATTGTAGATGATATGATTGCATCTGGAGAATCGGTATTTGATATTGCTAAAGAATTAAAAAAACGTAAAGCAAAACGAATATTTGTTGCAACAACCTTTGCATTATTTACAGAAGGTATAAAAAAGTTCAATGAGTTTTTTGAAACTGGTATAATTGATAGAGTTTATTCAACAAATCTAACCTATATATCACCTGAGGCTAAAGAAACAGAATGGTTTAGAGAAGTTGATATGTCTGATTTTCTTTCAACAATAATAGATTATATAAATAATGATAAATCCATCAGTCCGTTAGTTGATGCAACCTACAATATAAAGCAGCTTGTAAGCCACTCACTCTAATTTAAAAATAGGCTATCCTGTTGTACAACAATAGGACATATTTATTGCATTAGAATGGCACATGTAGCAATGTAAGTAATTATTATAATTGATAAAGCGACATATTTCCTAGGAAATATGTCGCTTTAAATTTTTACCAGCCGCTGCTTCCAACAGAATTATGAACAAAAGCTGCTATTTTGCATACTGGTATATCAACAATTGCACCTAGTGTATTTCCAGTACAATCAAATCTGTTATTAGTTCCTCTATCCGTATTTCTATCGGAATTTCTTTCAGTTTCACATTCATCAAATGAGAAAACATTAAAATCAGATTTCCTTCTGCTTGTGCGTCTATTTCTATCACAGCAATTTCCAAGAGCACAGCCAGGAGCTGAGCCTATCTGAATTATTAGTCTAACAAAGTCATCGTTAACAGAAGCAAGAATTCCAGTAAAACCACGACCAGATTGTCCACCACTAGTAGTGAAAATAGTTACAGTTTGTCCAATATGACGCCCTAAATTACGTGCAATATTTAATCCACTTGGCATTTTAATTATTCCCCTTTCTTATATTAAAATAGTAGGATGTCTTGTCCTGCTATATAATATGAGGATGCCTTAAAATGGTTACTAACTTGAATGTATGGCAAAGGGACGTTTCTTTTGCCACATACATGGTTTTGAAACGTCCCATAATAATGTTTATTGATTATTTAGGTTTACTTACAAACATTTGTGAAAACATGTTTCCGTAAGGACCTCCGCTTTTAATGCCTATTCCAATGTGGGTATAAGCTGGATTAAGAATATTTTTCCTATGCCCTGGGGAATTCATTAATGCATTTTCAGCATTTTGTACGGTTTGATTGCCGGCTATATTTTCTCCAGCTTCAACATAGCTAACACCAAAAGCCTTAAGCATATCAAATGGACTGCCATATTTTGGAGAATTATGGCTAAAATAATTATTATCTATCATATCTTGAGCCTTGATTCTAGCAACATTAGTAACTTGCATATCCGCCTGCAGCGGTGCTGCGTTATTCTGTGCTCTTGCTTGATTTATTAAATTCAGCATTTGCTGTTCCTGAGCTGAAAGTGTACTAGAATTTGTTTGTGAAGTAGGAGTTTTAGGTGCAGTAGAAGAAGTTGCATTGCCTTGGGTTGCCTGAGGTGCACCACCTGCAGTATCAGTAGTTACTTTAGGCTGATTGCCTTCAACAACTACTGGCTTAGCATCTTGATTATGCACAAAACCTATTTGATTATTAGGAAGTTTTACTGCAAACCAATCTGAAACTTGGCTGACTACATCTAAGGTACTATCCTTGCCTGCAGTGGTAAGTACAGGGGTATTACTAGAACATCCAGTTCTAACATTTGAATTATCTGCAGTTACTTTAACTCTTTGAATGTTTCCAGTTTGATAAGCAGAAGATTCAATACCTTGAATAGGCTGATCATTTTTATTCTTCTGCTGCTGTGTAGTACATGAAGTACTTAAAGCTAATGATGATGCTATTAATATAGTAAGAAACTTTTTTCCCACAAAAATAACCTCCTTGCTTGCCTTATTCTGCACGTAAACATTATCAAATTTTAGGCACCTTGCATTTAAGTTCTGTCTTAAATGATTCTTTAATATTAATTTACAATATTAATATTTGTTTAAATAGAAGCTTTTATAAGTGAAAGTTTTTGCGAGAAAAGCCATTTTTTTAATGTTTAATCCAAAATGCTACAGTGAAATACAATGTATCCATAAAGAAATTTTCTGCCGATGCGGTTTATCAATCTTACTTCTTAGAAACTAACATATTTTTAATTTTTGAAAATGCATAATCTATGGAAGACTCAAGGTTATTTATACCTTTCCCACCGCCTTGTGCTGAAAAAGGACTTCCGCCGCCTTTACCGTCAATTAAGCTAATTGCATCTTTTAGAAGATCATTCATGCTTATTTTTTTATTATTTTTAGAACACATAAATAAAAGATTAGCCATAGCTTCGGACTTTACAGCATATAAAACTATAACATTATCATAAGAGACAAGCTTTGAAGCAAGTAAGTTAACATATTTAATATCTGCACTAGTAAATATGGTTTTTACTATTTTCATATTATTTATTACTTCGCAGCTATTAAGTATATTTTGTACTTCTAAATCTGCTATTTGAGATTTTAAATTTTTATTTTCAGCTGTCAAATTATTTAGTTCATTCGTTATAGTATTTACTTTTATTAAAGCTTCATCCTCATTACAGTTTAAAGTTTTACAAAGCTTATTTGAAAATTTATATTTTTTAAAGGCTTCCATAACGGCTCTTTTTCCACAAATAAATTCCAAGCGCATATTTCCTTTATATTTTTCTTTTTTTAGAATTTTAATTGCCTGCAGTTCAAGAGTTGATTTTGGATGAAGTCCGCAGCAGGCAGATAAATCAATATCTTCAATTTTAACAAGTCTTAAGGACTCATTATCTATATTAGGCATTTTTCTAAGGGATAATTTTTTTAATTCGGATTTTGTGGGAAAGAGAAACTCAACTTTTTTATCAGCAAAAATATAATTATTAGCTAATTCTTCAGCTTTTTCTATATCTTCTTCACTTAATAATTTATCCAAATCTATAGTACAAATATCTTTACCCAAATGAAAGCCAATGGTATTACAGCCAAATGCATCTATAAAGGCTAAAGAGAGAACATGCTGTCCCAAATGCTGCTGCATACCGTCAAATCTATAATCCCAATTAACTTTACATTTAGCCTTATGTATTTTTATAGGTTTTTTATCTGAAACATGATATATAATTCCATCACTTTCATAAACGTATGTAATTGCACTATCCTCAATTTTCCCAGTATCCCAGGATTGACCTCCACCGCCTGGGAAAAAGGCAGTTTTATCAAGCTCAATGTGGAACTCATTATCTTTTTCAATAATATTTATTATTTCTGCCGTAAATTCTTTAATATATTGATTTTCATAATAAAGTTTATGTGTCATAGAATCCTCCTTATGTGTGGCACGAGGCACGGGGATATTTCTTCTGGCATAAGAAACGTCCCGTGCTTATTAATTGAATTAATAATATCATATTGGTAGTAATTTTATCAATAAAGCAATAATTTTTGAATTAAAACGAAATCCATATAATCTAATCAAAAATAATTATTGATTTTATATAAATTATATTATATTATTAATTCATAATATCCATGTGTATCGGTTTCGTACTTTTGTTTACCGGTTCCGTTAACTGATTTATAAAGGAGTTATTATGAAGCAAGAAAAAGGTATAATCACTATTAACGATGTTGCTAAAGCAACGGGTGTATCAAAAACCACTATTTCTAGATATTTAAATGGCAAATATGAGTATATGTCAGAGAATACAAGAAAACGAATTCAAAATGTCATTGAGGAGCTTAATTATAGACCAAGCAATGTTGCAAAGACTCTAAAGTCAAATAAAAGCGGGCTAATTGGTGTAATAATAGCTGACATTGCCAATCAATTCTCTTCTATTTTAGTTAAGGGCATTGGAGATGTTTGTAAAACTAATGGGTATCAAGTAATGATTTCAAATGTAGACAATGATCCTGAAAAAGAAAAAGAGTATATTCAATCACTGATGGACAATAGAGTTGAAGGAATTATAGTAAATACAACCGGATATAATGATGACTTTTTAGTAGAGATTAATGAAAATAGAGTTCCGCTAGTACTTGCTGATAGAACCATGAAGGAATTAAAAATAGATTCAGTTGCCACAAATAACTACAATATGACCTTTGATACAATAAAGTTTTTAATAGAAAAGGGTTATAAAAACATAGCATTCTTTACAGAGGAACCTCATAAAAACAGCGCCAGACATTTAAGAAGACAAGGATATTTAGATGCAATGCAGCAGTATCTTGGGGTTGATGCAAATAAGCTAGTATATACTATTGACTCCGAGGATGAAAGTACATCTATTAACGCAATTGAGGAGTTTAACAATTTATATAACAACAAGCTTAAAGCCATCTTCACAGTAAATGGTGTTATTTTATTAAGCGTACTACAAAGTATAAAAAAGTGTAAGTATAAAATCCCTGAAGATTTTTACGTATGCGGGTATGAAGATTGGGGCTGGGCTACACTAGTTTATTCTGAAATACCGGTCATTACACAGCATTCCTATGAAGTTGGTGCAGAATCCGCTAAGATGCTTATAAAAAGAATAAATGGAAAAAGAAAAGGTAAACCAAAATATAAAGAACTTCAAGCAAAGCTGATTATTGGAAATCAAAATAAATTAAACTATATGGAGGTTTAAAATGGACAAGCAAACAGTTAAAGAAAAACTAAGAAATAAAATAATTGCAGTAATACGCTGTGAAGATGCTGTAAAGGCAAAGCTAATATCAAAAACTATTATAGAATGCGGAATAGATGTTTTAGAGGTTACCTTTACTGTTAAAGGAGCACCGCAGCTAATAAAAGAACTGAAAGCAGAAAATCCTAATGTATTAGTTGGTGCAGGAACAGTACTAACTACTCAGCAGGCTAAGGAAGCTTTAATAAGCGGGGCAGACTTTATAGTTTCACCTTGTACAATTGAAGAAATAGGAGCCTTTTGCTTAAAAAATAATATATTTTGCTCTATGGCTGCTGCAACCTCTACAGAAGCATATAATTCACACAAATTTGGAAGCGATGTAGTTAAATTGTTTCCAGGTGAATATATTAATCCTGGAATTATAAAAGGAATAAAAGCTCCTATGCCTTTTATAGATATGATGCCTACAGGTGGAGTGGATAATAAAAATATTAAGACCTGGTTTGAAAATGGTGCCTTTGCAGTAGGAGTAGGAGGACATTTAACTAAGGGTATTGATGAAAGCAACTTAGATATTTTAAAAGCTAGATGTGAAACTCTTATTAATGCAGCAAAATAATACAAGTAGAGAAAGACAAGAGAAAGCCTGGAAAAAAACAATATAGTTATCAATACTTTAGTATTTCTAGAAGAATTAAAAAGAGGAAAAGAGCAAACAAAGCCTCAAAATGAAATAAGAGCATTAGAATTATATGATGAAATTTATGCTGTGAAAGGAGCTGATAACAATGCCTGAAATCATACTTATTGGGGAACCTATGGCAATGTTTGTGGCAGACTACGTTGGAAAATTGGAAGATGTGGAAAAATATACAAGATCTTTAGCGGGGGCTGAAGTGAATGTTTGTATTGGGTTAAAAAGATTAGGCTATGATGTTAGCTATGTTACAAAGCTTGGAGTAGATCCCTTTGGAAAATATATAAAAAATTTTTTGGATAAAGAAAAAATAAATACAAGCTTTATAACTTTTGATTCAAAATTTCCAACTGCTTTTCAAATAAAAAGCAAGACAGAGGTTGGGGATCCAGAGGTTGTATATTATAGAAAAGGAACTGCAGCATCTCACATTTCTAAGGAAGATGTTGAAAAAATAGATTTATCTGAAGTAAAACTTGTTCATGTTACAGGAATACCTCCAGCTTTATCAGAAAGCTGCAGAGAAGCAACCTATGAGGTTATAAAAAAAGGAAAAGAAAAGGATATTTATATAACCTTTGATCCAAACCTAAGACCTGCTCTTTGGCCTAGTAAAGAGGAAATGATAAAGGTTATAAATGATATTGCCTCAAAATGTGATATGGTACTTCCAGGTGTAGCAGAAGGCTTAATATTAACTGGAAGTGAAGATCCTAATGAAATAGCAGACTTCTATTTGAAGCTTGGGGTTAAAACTGTTATTGTAAAGGTAGGGAGCAAGGGCGCATTTGTAAAAACTAAAGATGAAGCATTCACAGTACCAGGTTTCAAGGTTGAAAAGGTAGTAGATACCGTTGGAGCTGGAGATGGCTTTGCAGTTGGTATAATAAGCGGCTTGCTTGAAAAATTATCTCTTAAAGATGCTATAGTAAGAGGAAATGCCATTGGTTCTCTTCAAGTAATGGTACCAGGTGACAATGAAGGATTGCCTAGTCGTGAAAAACTTCATGAATACTTAAAAGAGCAAGAGAGGTAGTAATAGGTACAAATAAAATAACTGAAAGATTAAGCATGTTCTATGTAAGAAGCCAATAGCATCCTATGCTGCAGAGTTAGAGTAATAAGAGGCTGTTGCAAAATAATTTAAATTATTTTGCGACAGCCCCTTGCTTATTAATATGACATAAACATAATTAAGCAACTTATACCTTTATTTATTTCTTTGCATTTCAACTATGTCCTTTGCAATTTGATTAGCATTTTTATAAATTTCATTTGAATTAACAGTGAGAAGTTCACCATCCTTTGAGACTATTTTGCCATTAACTATGGTCATTTTAGTGAAGCTGGAGTTTCCTAAGCAAACTAATGATACAAGCGGATCGTGACAGCCTGCATACTCAATTTTATTAAGGTCAAATAAAATAATATCTGCTGCTTTGCCAATATCTAATCTTCCTGTATCCTGCCTACCCAGTACGTCTGCTCCGCCTCTCGTAGCCACCTTTAAGATTTCATAGGCATTTAAGCCATTAACCCCATATTTTAAATGATTTAATAAATAGGCCCTTCTAACCTCTTCCCACATATTTGAGCCGTCATTGCTTGCACTTCCATCTACAGCTATGCTAAGCTTTCCGCCAGCCTTAACAATATCTGTAGTTCTGCAAATGCCGCTATTAAGCTTCATATTTGAGGATGGACAATGTGCTATACCTGAGCCATTTAAATTATTAATTTCCTTGTCACTTAAGTATATACCATGAGCAAACCATACATCGGGACCCACCCATTCAAGGTCTTCCATAAGCTCAAAAGGTCTTCTCCCATATCTTTCAAGACAAAAATTTTCTTCATCAATGGTTTCTGCAAGATGGGTATGCATCATTACTCCAAGCTTTCTTGCTAAATTCTTTGTTTCAACCATTAATTCTTTGGTAACTGAGAAAGGAGAACAGGGTGCAAAGGCTATTCTAGTCATGGCAAAATCATTGGGATTATGGTATTTACTAACAAGTCTTTCACAATCCTCTAATATTTTACTTTCAGTTTGTACAACAGACATTGGAGGAAGCCCGCCGTGATCTCTTCCTAAGGACATAGAACCTCTTGTGGCATGAAATCTAATTCCTATTTCTGAGGCAGCTTTGATTTGACAGTCAATTAAAATATTGGGCTGATTACTAGGAAAAACATAATGATGATCAGAGGTAAGTGTACAGCCTGTCCTAAGCAGTTCGCCAAAACCAACCATTGCTCCGTAATAAACTGCAGCAGGGGTTATGTTTTTCCAAAACTCATATAGTCCAATTAGCCAAGGGAATAGAGGTTTTTCTTGAACTTCTTTGATGCCTCTAAATAATGTTTGATATAAATGATGGTGAGTGTTTACAAAACCAGGAAGTGCAATAAGGCCTGTACAATCAATAACCTCACAGGCATCGGATACTGGTATATCTTTTCCAATTGCTGCAATCTGTGAATCTTCAAAGAGAATGCTACATTCTTCAAGTATTTCTTCCCTGTCATTAAAGGTATAAATACAGTTAATGTTTTTTAATAGTAATGTGTTCATTTTTGTTACCCCCTAAAATAAAATTATTGAGTATTTTTAGTGGTTAACTCGACACTACATACTAAGAAATGAAAATTCCTAATAATTTAGAATAGTATGCATGAATATTATAGCAAACTCCATAATGTTTTTTCTATACTAGACTAAAATATACGCTTTAAATAACTACAGGGAAGTTCTTCCGGATGCATCAGCCAGATGAAACTTCCCTGTGCTTTTATATATTTTCAATCTGCCAGTCAATAGGTTTCTTACCTATTAAGATTAGAAAATTATTAGTCTTTGAAAATGGCTTACTTTCGAAGAAACCTCTATGTGCTGAAAGAGGACTTGGATGAACAGATTTTATTATATAATGCCTTGGATTAGTTATTAAATTTTGTTTAGACTGAGCATTGCTTCCCCATAAAATGAAAACTATGGGGTCCTCTCGAAGATTTAATAAACTAATTATTTTATCAGTAAAATGCTCCCAGCCCATGTTATGGTGAGAATTTGCCTGGCCTTCCCTAACTGTTAATGCAGTATTAAGAAGCATAACACCCTCATCACACCATTTCTTTAAGTAGCCGTTATTAGGTATATAGCAGCCTAAATCACTATTAAGCTCTTTATAGATATTCATAAGAGAAGGAGGAGCAGGTACACCTGGTTTTACAGAGAAACTTAAACCGTGTGCTTGATTTGGTCCATGGTAGGGGTCTTGTCCTAAAATAACCACCTTAACGTCCTTATAATTTGTATAGTGCAGAGCATTAAATATATCATGCATATTTGGATATATTATTTTTGCGCTATATTCATTTATTAAAAACTGTCTAAGCTTTAAATAGTATTCTTTTTTAAATTCTTCTTCTAATAAGCTGTTCCAATCATTTTTTAAGACTTGCATATTATCACCCTAATAGATTATATCATAAATAAGACAATCAATTGAATATGGAATATATAATTTTTAGAAAAGTTAATTTTTAGAAAATTATAAAAAGAGATTGACATTTTAATTTTAGAGTCATATAATATCCATAAAGAAAGACAGTGATGAGGAAGAGTAAATAAACTACTGTTTTACAGAGAAAGAAGTTCATCGGCTGAAAGACTTCTTAGAATAAGTGTTATTGAAAACCACCTCTGAGTTGAATGCTGAAGTCGTAACTGACATAAGCATATCCGCAGCCGGCGTTATCGGTTTTAAGTGACAGTAATAGTATTTTTAATTGCTGTAATTTGGGTGGAATCGCGATATACTCGTCCCAGCATATGGGAGGAGTTTTTTTATTACATTTAAATTATGGCAAAGATTATTTACTATACCTGTAATTTGGGTGGAACCGCGAAGATACTCGTCCCATGTATATACATGAGGCGAGTTTTTTATTTTTAAAAACAAGGCTGGCTATACTTAATAATAGCTACCCACAGAATAATTTAAGGAACGCCACAATTAATAATTGTGGCGTGCAGAATAAAGAATACAAGGAGGTATAAAAATATGTTAAAGGTTATTTTAAAAGATGGAAGTGTAATTAACGCAGATGAAGAAGAAGGAAGAAGGGCACTAAGACACACTGCTTCACATATTTTAGCTCAAGCAGTTAAGAGATTATACCCTGAGGCTAAGCTTACTATAGGACCTGCAATAGATACTGGATTTTACTATGATTTTGATATAGAAGAGCCTTTTACTCAAGAAATGCTTGAAAAAATTGAAGAAGAAATGAAGAAGATAATTAAAGAGGATTTAAGACTGGAAAGGTCTGTTATGTCAAGAGAAGAAGCAATAAAGCTTATGGAAGATAAAGGGGAAGATTATAAGGTTGAGCTTATAAATGACTTACCAGAAGAGGAGGAACTGTCATTCTTTAGACAAGGTGACTTTATAGATTTATGTGCAGGGCCTCATGTACTTTCAACTGGAAAGGTCAAAGCCATAAAGCTTTTATCTGTAGCAGGAGCTTATTGGAGAGGCAATGAAAAAAACAAAATGCTTCAAAGAATATATGGAACTGCCTTTGCTAAAAAGAGCGAATTAGATGAATATTTAAATATGCTGGAAGAGGCTAAAAAGCGAGACCACAGGAAATTAGGCAGGGAGCTTAAGCTGTTTGCAATTATGGAAGAAGGACCAGGTTTTCCATTTTTCCTTCCTAAGGGTATGATTTTAAAAAATATTTTAATAGACTACTGGAGAGAGATTCATAAAAAAGCTAACTATGTAGAAATTGAAACTCCAATTATATTAAATAGGAAGCTTTGGGAAACTTCAGGACATTGGGATCACTACAAAGAAAATATGTATACTGTTAACATTGATGAAGAAGAGTTTGCAATAAAACCAATGAACTGTCCAGGAGGAATGTTAGTTTACAAGTCAGAAACACATTCCTATAGAGATTTTCCAATAAGAGCCGGCGAGCTAGGAAGGGTTCACAGGCATGAACTTTCAGGAGCACTTCATGGGCTTATGAGAGTAAGAGCTTTTACTCAAGATGATGCTCATATATTCATGATGCCGGAGCAGATTAAGGACGAGATCAAAGGAGTAGTTAAGCTTATTGATGAGGTTTATGGAAGGTTTGGTTTTAAGTATAATGTGGAACTTTCAACAAGACCAGAAAATTCTATGGGAACTGATGAAGAATGGAATATGGCTGAAGATGCTCTTAAGGGAGCTTTAGAAGACATAGGAATGCCATTTAAAATAAACCCAGGGGATGGAGCTTTCTATGGACCAAAGATAGATTTTCATCTTCAGGACAGTATAGGCAGAACTTGGCAGTGTGGAACAATACAGCTAGACTTCCAGCTACCTCAGCGTTTTGATTTAAACTATATAGGAAGAGATGGAGAAAAGCACAGACCTATAGTAATTCATAGAGTTATATTTGGAAGCATTGAGCGTTTTATAGGAATACTTATAGAACATTTTGCAGGAAAGTTTCCAGCTTGGATATCTCCGATGCAAGTTAAGGTACTTCCTATTTCAGATAAGTATAATTCCTATGCTGAAAGTGTAGTGAAGGTACTTAGAGATAAGGGCATTAGGGTTGAACTTGATGACAGGGCAGAAAAGATTGGATATAAAATAAGAGAGGCCAGAAATGAAAGAGTGCCTTACATGATTATACTTGGAGAAAAGGAACAGGCAGACGGGACTATTACTGTAAGAAAAAGAGATGAGGTGGAGCAGCAAAGCGTTGTGCTTTACGAGTTTATTGCAAGAATAAGGGAAGAAATAGATAATAAAATACTAAATTAATTAGAAGGTTAAAAGGGAAGTTTACTAAGCAGAACATGTAAAAGGAACTTCCCTTTAACTATTGTAGCTTGAATTATCTATTTTTCCAATACATAACTTTTTTCTTTAGTTGGTTCCTTTAATTTAATACATATTATCACCGTTAGAACCATCAGCAGTATTAGGATATTCATAGGCATGGTCATGGAATCTGTTTTAGATGACTTAAGGGCATCCATGCCAAATATAAAAATAATACCTGAAATTTGTCCCATCATCATAAGTATTCCGCTTGAAGTTCCTTCAGGTGCAGGGTAGGCTATTTCAGCCCCATATTGAAAACCTAAAGGTGCACAGCTAAGCATAAAGAAGCCTAGGCTAAATGCAGAAATAAGAACAATAGAATAGCTTGTGGAATAGGTAATTCCAATAAGTCCTGGAATAGAACCTGCAATAGCTAAAATAATAAAACCAACTCTATTATGAAGTTTATCAGAAAGAAGAGGAATTACGGCTGAACCAATTACTCCACTCAATACCATGCTTCCACCTATTATACCTGCTTGAATTGATGTAAAGCCTCTAGGTTTAAGAATATTTTCAATCCAAGTAGAAAGACCGTTAAATACTCCAAGTCCTACAAAAAAGATAATCATTAAAAAGATGAATTCTTTATTTACAAGCATTTGCTTTAAACCGTCAAAAACTAAGGATCTTTCTTCTTCTTCTGGTTTACACTGAGGTGTTAGAGGATATTCCTTTGCAAAGAGTATAAAAAGTACAGCTGAAGCTAAAGCTATTATGCCATAATAAAGCAGCATCTTTGGAATATTGTTATCTATAATAAGGTAAGGGGTTAAAACTAAACCAATAATTAGGCCTAAGTATCCCGCGAGCCAAGCTAATCCTGAAGCAGTGCCTCTTTCTTCCATTGGAAACCATCTAGCAGCAACTTTAGTAACTGCATTAACAATAAATGGTTGTCCAACTGCTATTCCAATTTGGAATATTAAAACCAAGGTATAATTAGAAGGGAAAAGCCCACGAAGCAGACCAAATACGCCTGTTAAAACTGAACCAATTCCTACAGAAATATGAAAACCATAGGTATCTATAAGCCAAGAAGCAGGTATAGAAGCAAATATGTATACAATCATAAATACCATGGAAAGAATTCCTACACTAAGCTCAGAAACTCTAAAATAAACAGCCGCATCAGAGGTGATAGCAGCAAAGGTTATCCATAATAGCTGCTGCATAGCCATCATAAGCATAAATACAAAAAGAACTACCCATCTATAGTTATAGGTTTTTAACTTTTGCGTTTCCATGAAATAGCCTCCTAATAATATATAAAATGAAAAATTCCATATATTAATATTAACATAATTAATGGAATTGTTGTATACTTTCCTATTAGTACAAAATGATCGGGGAGCAAAGAGGCGTTTCCTCTAAAATCATATACTATAAAGAATAGGGCTCAGCTAAAAAAGTGTTAATCAACTACATTTCTACTGCAGCAATGAATAATTGAAGGAAGCAAGAGATGAGTAATACCAAAACTGTTGTAGTTGGAGCATTATTCTCTTGCGTCTATAATCTTATTTATTATTATTAATGCCCTAGTTAATTAAAGTTTCCATGGACACTTTGATTTCTAACCATTATTTCCTCCGTTTAATTCTCTTCTTGGAATTTTAAACTTTATGGTTTTTTCTATATCTTCTAAGGTTCTAGTATCCTTTGGATCAATAAATAAGCAAGTGTAGCCTTCTTCTCCAGCTCTTCCAGTTCTGCCAATACGATGTATATAACTTTCTACACTTTCAGGAATGTCGTAATTATATATATGACTAACTCCACTAATATCTAAGCCTCTTGCTGCCACATCTGTAGCTATCAAATACTGAAAATCTCCATTTCTAAAGGCTTTCATTATTCTTTCACGCTTTGACTGAAGAACATCGCTATGCAGCTTTTCACAATCATATCCACGATTGTAAAGAACTACTTCAAGCTCATCTGCTCTTCTTTTGGTTCTGCAAAATATGATTGCCATATAAGGATTATCCTGATCTAAAACAGTACAAAGTGCATCTTGCTTTTTTCTGTCTGTAGTCTCCACCACAAACTGCTTAATATTATTAAGTATAACTTCTTCTTTTTTTATAGACACTGTTAAAGGGTCTTTCATATATCTATAAGCCAATCTTTTAACCTCAGAATTTAGAGTTGCAGAAAAGCAAAGGGTTTGACGTCTTTTAGATGTTTCTTTAATAATAGCTTCAACATCATTTTTAAAGCCCATGAGTAACATTTGATCTGCTTCATCTAATACTAAGGTTTTTAAATTTCTAAGATCAATTGTTTTTCTTTCAAGATGATCTAAAAGCCTGCCTGGAGTTGCAATAATAAGATGTATATTATTCTTTAACTTTTTAAGCTGAGAACCTATATCCTTACCACCATAAGCAGCCAGTATGTTTATATCTTTAGCTTTTTTAAGTTTTAGAGCTTCTTCAGTTATTTGAATAGCCAGTTCTCTTGTAGGAGTTACAATCAAGGCTTGAACTGCGTTGATGCTTGGTGATATATTTTCGAAAATAGGAAGTAAGAAAGCAAGAGTTTTTCCTGTGCCAGTTTGTGCTTCTGCTATAACATCTTTCCCATCTTTTATTAGGCTGATACTTTCAGCTTGAACTGGAGTTGGTTCAAAAATACTATTATTTGATAATAAATTTATTATATTTTCACTAAGACCTAATTCTTTAAAATTCATTATTCTCTACCTTTCATTTAAAATTAAACTAAATTTTTTTAGCTAATTTATAATATCATAATACTAATAATAGTATAAGCCTTTAAGCATTTTTTATTTTTAAAATTAAAAGCTAGAAGGCTAGAAATTTTGTAAAATTAAATAAACAGGATATAATAGACATATATAATTTGGTGAAATAATGGAATAGTGACAGAGGGACCTTTCCATTGAAAAACTTTTAGATGGAGGAAATGTCCCTTAGTCACTAAAATAATGGAAGAGGAAGGTGGCATATAAAATGTCAAAATTATTTTCAGAATATAAGATAAAAAATATGGAGCTCAAAAATAGAATAGTAATGGCGCCCATGTGTATGGATAGTGCTGATAATGAGGGAAATGTAAGCACATGGCATTATCTTCATTACGGAACTAGAGCAGTTGGTGGCACAGGCCTAATAATTCTAGAAGCTACCGCTGTTGAAAGCAGGGGTAGAATAACAGCCATGGATCTTGGAATCTGGAAAGATTCCCATATAGAACCTTTAAAAAGGATTGTAGAAGAGTGTAAAAAATATGGTGCTAAAATGGGAATACAGCTAGCACATGCAGGAAGAAAGTGCGAGGTAACAACAGATGACATTATAGCTCCTAGCTCCATTGCCTTTAATGAAAAGTATAAAACTCCTATGGAAATGAGCAAGGAAGATATAAAAAGTGTAATAGGTTCCTTTAAGGAAGGCACAAGAAGAGCTAAAGAGGCTGGTTTTGATGTTATAGAAATACACGGAGCACATGGATATTTAATAAATGAATTTATGTCAAATTTAACTAATAAAAGAACAGATGAATATGGAGGCTCCTTAGAAAATAGAGCAAGGTTTTTAATGGAAGTAATAAAAGCCGTAAGAGAAGAATGGCCTAATGAACTTCCACTAATACTTAGGGTTTCTGCTGAAGAATATGCAGATGGGGGTAATAAGCCTGAAGACACAGCTGAAATTATTAATTTTGTAAAGGATGCTGGTATAGATATTGTTAATGTAAGTTCTGGAGGAGTAGTTCAGGCTCGTATAAATACATATCCTGGCTATCAAATAAGTTTTGCTGAAAAGGTAAAAAAATTAACAAACCTACCTGTTATAGCTGGAGGTCTTGTTACAAGCTCTCTTATGGCAGAAGAAATTTTACAAAATAATAGAGCAGATTTAGTATATCTTGGACGAGAATTATTACGCAACCCATATTGGCCATTAGCTTCAGCAAAGGAGTTACAGGATGATATAGCTTGGCCAATTCAATATGAAAGAAGCAAAGAAGTAAGAAAAGGAGGCTTTTAAGTTGCAAAAAATGGCGAAAAATAATTAAATGTTCCGACAAAATGTATTTTATTTAGACAAAGGATTTATGATTTCCCTATAGAATTCTTTAATTATTAAATAAATATTATTAAGAAACAACTACGGAAGGTGACTGTAATGTCAATAGGAAAGAAATTTGTATTCGTTCACGAATTAGTTCCTGGAATGATTATATCAAAGGATATCAGAGCTAATGGCAAGCTGTTAATAACAGAGGGAACAACCATCACTGATTATGCCATAAATAAGATTAAAGAATATTATATTGGCAAGCAAATTGAGGTATTCTACGGAGATGCCCATAAGGAAGCTTACAATAGTACAGATTCTAGTAGAATTAGAACTGTGGAGGAAGTTCAAGAAAGCCTTGAGGAACTTACCTTTGATGTAGAAAGCATTTATGACGATATGGAAAATTTGAAAGTAACAGGGCTTGAGGAAATACGAAAATATGCAGTTAAAATTCAAAACGAGTTAAAATCAGTAAATTCTGTAATTAAAAACATTGTACTTTACGGCAGCGGGAAAGACACAATTTATAGACATGGTGTCAATGTAACCGCTTTAAGTACCATACTTGGCAAATGGATAGGACTAAGCGGAAGTGAACTTAATCTGCTTACATATTCTGCAGTTTTACATGATTTTGGCAAAGTAAAAATAGATAAAAATATTTTAGAAAAGCCAGGAAATTTAACACAAAAGGAATTTAATGAAATAAAAAAACATCCAACAATAGGCTATAACTATATAAAAGATGTACCTTTTTTAGATAAGTCTGTAAGCTATGGAGTGCTTATGCATCATGAAAGAAATGATGGTTCTGGATATCCTTTAGGTTTAAAGGAAGAAAATATTCATAAGTTTGCAAAGATAATTGCTATTGCGGATACCTTTGATGCTGTTAATTCTGATAGAATTCATAAAAATAGTAAGGGGCCTTTTGAAGCTTTAGAAATAATTAAGAAAGAAAGTCTAGGAAGGCTTGATTATGAGTATAGTAATATTTTCTTAAGTCATGTTGTTAATTATTATATAGGAGAAATGGCAGTATTAAATACACAAAAGGTATGTAAAATAATACAAATAGATGTAAATGATTTAACAAGACCTCTACTGCTTGACAACAATGGTTTTCTAGATTTGAAGCAGCATAAAGAATTTTCAGTTGAAAAATTAGTTTTATAATTAACAATAATTAAGGACATTCCAAATTTTATTAGGGTGTCTTTTTATTATGTATATTATTTTACTAAGAAACTTCTTATTTTTTAAGTTATAATACAGTACGAAAATACCATACCCCCCTATAATACATAAATAAACATTTAACTAATATGTGAAAAGATTGACAATATACATACACGGAACATTGTGAAATCAATATTTATCATGTTAATATTTTATTTATAGTATCTTTTTGAATATTCTGTAGTATAATATACGTATAAGAGGTATACGGGAAATATATAAGGAGCATTACAATTAATAACGGTCAAATAAAAAAATAAATAAATTAATAATTGCTGCGTCCAGTATAAAAATATGAGGAGGGAGAATAATGAATCTACTAATGTACATTATTAGCAAGGGGTATAGGAAAAAAATTAAATTAGAATTCAATAAGGATTTATCCAATAAATTAGAACAAGAAGTAATTCAAAATGAATTTATATACAAACAAGTATTAGAAAGTAATTCAAATTAATTCTAAGGTAAGCCACAAGTTTTTGTTAACTATGGGGTTTTTCATTTTCAATAAAACTATAATAAAATAATCATTTTTATATTTAGATATATTACGACTCTAGTATTACCACAATTTACTATTAATTTTACTGCCTGAAACCCATAAAATATTTCGTATTAATATCATGTGATACATTTAATAAGAAATATTGGAGGAAAATATGGACGCAAGCGAATTGATGAAGAGAATAAATCTTATTATTAGTTTTATTGTAAAAATGAATAAAGAATTTGTACCATATAATTTTCAAAAAACTTTTATTAAGAACTACGCACAGGAATTAAATTTTAATCTTCCAGATAATTTAATTGATAATTTAATTAAAACATCTTATTAGTCTAGATTAATTGCTAATAAAAAAAGATTAGCTGATAAGAGCTAATCAAGAAAACATTCTTATGCACCTGCCTTAAGGGAATCAGCAGTGCTGCTAGCTGAAGCAGACTGAAGTATGGATATTATAGAGTCTAAATCAGCATTTAGCTTAGTAAGACCGCTTGTTCTTGTATTTTGAATAGCAATAATACTATCCAATTGAGAAGCAGCAGCATCATAATTATTGTTTTTTACATCTGTTTTAAATTGTTCAAAAGCTTGTTTTACAGTGCCTTTAGTTGCCTCCAGTGTTGATATATCTCCTTGAACTACTTTCAGCTGCGCTTCAAGTTTGTTTAAATCTTCAGGGGATAATTGCTTTTTACTTTGCTTAATATCGTTTATAGCTGATTTAACAGCTGCCTTTTTATCAGAAGCCTCTTTTCTAAGATTTTCATTAGTTTCATGATTTTTCTTTATGGTATCTTTTTTTTGTGACATACCTGCCTTAAATTGTTGTCTTTCCTGAACTACTTGAAGCTGCTGCTGCTCATTAATTAAACCATTTCCAAATTTACTTGTGCCTGCACTTGTTCCTTCTGCAAATACAGTACCTGGAATTACAAGAGCTGTAGCAATTAATGATGAAATCACCTTGAATTTTAAATTTTTCATTTCAAAACATCTCCTTAATTTATATTATTTATTATTGATTCTGTAGTATTTATTTCTGAGTAATTATCTTCCATAAACACTTCTTCTAATTTCGTTACTGCCTTTTGAATTCTTACAATTAGAGTTTATCATTTTAATATAGGTTAAATCTCCGATAAAATGTGGCAGAATTGTGGCAAGCTTTTAGTTAATATATAACATATAAATGAGCAATGCTATAATAAATTATAAAGAAGATCATTTGAGGTGAAATTTGCATGGGACAAAAACTTATATATATAGCTGATGAT
>Ga0255336_101006_pt1 | contig 26975 bp, 17 predicted proteins | sample MeOH1_35cm_T3_17_FD_189102 | JGI IMG/M metagenome (GOLD analysis project Ga0255336, IMG submission 189102) | Sandy soil microbial communities from University of British Columbia, Vancouver, Canada - MeOH1_35cm_T3_179 | ecosystem: Engineered > Artificial ecosystem > Sand microcosm > Unclassified ...
ATGGGCCTCATCGGGATAGAAATCCTCGAAAATTCGAAGATTGATATCGCCTTCGTTGGCACGAAGCCCCTCGAGAAGCTTCTGCCGCTTTTCCGCCAACTCAGAGATGAACGTCATGCAGGCCTCCGCACTTCGATGACGCCGAAAACGACCGGCGTCGCGCGAATGTCACCGCCATCGGCCGCGACAGTCAGCTCCGCAATCCGACGGTCAAAGTCGGTTTGCGCGCGTTCAAGTTCAGCACGCTTCATCGTGCCTATTCTCTCGTTCGTTGCGCGCGCAATCTGGTCTTCGAGCAACGCTTTTCGAGCACGGTAGCTGGCGGTCAGGCTTTGGATGCGTACCCCGACGAGTTGCCGGTTGTCCTCGGCATGCTCCGCCGCAGTTGTTAGCCATTGTCTGTGATGTATGGCGTCCAGCGCTTCCAGGAGTTTATCGTCTGGCAAACTAAGCTCAGAAGCAGACTCCGCTACCTGAAGCAGCTCGAACATTGCCGAGGCAATCGAAGATTCGGCAGACACGGCCACCAGTTCTTCGTCCCGTCGAACTCCCTGCCTAGACCATCGATAAATTGCGAATGGGTAAACACCGTTTGGCAGGGTGAGGTGCGTTGCCCGAAGCTGGACGAAAACTGGCCCTGCTTCCAACAAAAACTGCGCTGCCTGGCGAACCAGCGGATGCGACAACGAGAGCAGCACGGCGGAGGGGTTCTCGACTGCGCACGCTTGGTCGAATGTGACCGGCAACGTTGGCGCGGTACCCTTTAGCCATCGCTCCCATACCCTGTAGATAGGCTCGTTTGAGTGGGACAGCTTGCGGAAATCATCGAGCAGGCTGGCGCGGGCCTCCAGGCTCAAGCGCAACACCTTCAAGGCCTTTTCTCCGAGCAGGAACTCATGCTGCTTGCCCAAGCGTCGGCTCAGGTACGTCGAAAGTGCGGAGGCGACTGCAGAGGGCTCAAGCCAGTAATTTCTCGACTGCTTGAGCTTCTCCTCCCAGCTGGCCGATGCGAGGTTCAGACCGAACAGCTCCCCTTGCCGCTCTTCGAGCTTCTGCTCTTCCTCGATTTGTCGAATCTTGTTGTCCGCCAACTGCTGCAGGCGCTGACCGCGTTCTTCTTCCGTCAAGATAAAGCTGTCGGAAATGCTATGCAGTTCCCGGGTAATCTCCCCAAGAATCTCCTCACTTCCGCCGATTGCATGATGAAACACACCGATTCGCGCAAGGCAACGGTTGTAGATTTCGGCATCAATCGTCCCGGGTGTGATGAAATTGAAGATAGCAACGGTCTCGCTCAGCTGGCCATACCGGTCAATACGACCAATGCGCTGCTCGATTCGCATGGGGTTCCACGGCAGGTCATAGTTGACCAGGCAATCGCAGAACTGGAAGTCCAGCCCCTCGCATCCGACCTCAGAGGACAGGAGCACGTCCAGCGCCTCCTCATTGTCCTTCGGCAATGCGAATCGCCGTCTTAAATCGGCGCGTTTGTCATCAGCGATGCCACCGTGGACGAGACCGAAGCGGAGGCGCTGCGCTTGCAGCTTGCTCACCAGATAGGACAGCGTATGGCGGAAAGTGCTGAAAACCAGCACCTTGTTTGTCGTCATCCGGACCTTATCGCAGACAACCTTCAAGAAGGCTTCCGCTTTGGGGTCGGCGTCGTCCAGGTGCTTCGCCCGCTCGAGAAGGGTTCGTATTTCGGCGCCAATTTCGTCGAGAAAATCGTAGGACACGGGGCTGTCGTCGTCGGTCGCCTCCGCCGCCTCAAGGACGTCTAGTTTTCTCTCTAGCATGCTCTCAAGCATGGGCGCCAACCCGTACAAACTGCTGGCTGCCTGCCGGCTTACGGTGGTCATCATGAACTTTACGTTCTGATTGCCGTGCAGGCGCGCAAGGATACGTGCTATGACGCCGAGTAGGTCATCGTGCAATGCCTGTTGGTCCGAGGTGAAGTCAGTGACGACGGTTTCCGGCTTCCGCATCGTGAATTCACCGATATCCCGACGTCGTGTTCGGTTGATGAGGGAGCTGAAAGTGTAGAGGTCTTCGAGCGCCTGAATGGTGCGGATTCGCGCGCTGCCGTCCACCGTGGGTTCGGCCAGCGTGTCGTAGATGTGCTGGAATCCGGGGTTGACTGACAGGACATTGCGCCCCCATGAGGTGTCCGCGACCTCGCGCAGCGCGGCCCGAACTTGGTCGGCCCAATCGGCCTCACCACGACGACAGGCCTGGATGCCTTCATTTATGAAGGGGTTGGGTTCCGCCATCTGGCCAAAACTGGCCGGGTCGATGACGACGTCGGGCCGCAGGGCGTTCAGCAGCGTAAACAGGTCTTCTCGCCCGAGCTGGACAGGCGTTGCAGAGAGAAACAGTACCGCCTCGGCGTTATCGCAGAAGTAGCGGACCGCCTGATGCAGAAACGTGTCGCTATTTCTTATGTGGTGAGCCTCGTCTACGATGACGAGGTCGAACTTCGGCGGCGGGTCGAGCTCAAGCAGGCCCATGTCACGGGTCTTTCCGCGCCCTGGCTTGCCGAACAACAATTCATTGTTAAACAGTGAGAACGGCAGAATGGCCTTCTCGTATTGCACCGGCCATTCGGCGCTCAGATGCGTTTCGCGGACGCAGTGCCGCAGAAGGCCGCCGTCCAGAGCCGTGAAGCGCTCATCAAAGCGCTTCATTTCAAGTTCCCATTTGCGCTCGGCCACCAACGCCTTTGGACAGATGACAAGCACCGACCTGATGTCGTTGCGCGCCTGGAGCTCCTTGAGAATCAGCCCGGCTTCAATCGTCTTTCCCACTCCAACTTCATCGGCGACCAACAGCCTGGGGCGGTCCGCGCGAATGAGCTTGAACACAGGCCGGTATTGGTATGGCACAAACTGAATACGCCCGGAATTGAGCGAATATAGGGACGACGCGGAAGGTGACGACAGGTGAAAGGCAGACAGTAGCGCCGACAGGTCGGAGGTGGACAGGACCTTTCGTTCCGCTCCGGTGTCATTTTCCAGTGCACTCAACTGGCTCTCGTAGTAGACCTGCTTGCTGCCGTTTTCGAAAACACGGATACGCGTTTCCCCTCCGCTCGCCGGCAGCACTTCGAGAACCGGGAAAACCGCATTCGGGTTGGACCTCAGGCACACCAGTTGCCCAACGGCGAACTGGTGCACCGCCGCCGGCGCTACAGCAGACAGCGGGGCGGCTGCCGTGGACACCAACGGGTGGTCCAGCTCTGCCTTTTCACGTGACGGTGCAAGTCGCGTCAACGTATTGGCCTTGAAGGCAGACACCTCGTCCAGCAGATGAGACGGCGCACCTATCACTTCGAGGAGTCTGGCGAGGGTGTCGGCATCCCGGTAAGCATCATCTGCGCTCAGTCCCCCGCTCGGCGCGTGTGCCCATCGGTTTCGAACCGTCTGCAGTTCCTTGAGCCAGTTGCGCGCGCCTTTGGAGAGCGGCTCCGTGGCAGTGAGCTCGTACCAATTCTGGTCGAATATTCGGAGAAGAGCCGATAGGTCGAGCTCGCTGAGGGAGCCCACGCATCGCTCCTGCACCAAGCGCTGTTGCTGGAAGGTCAACCGGTCAACAACATGGTCACTCCACCAATTCGCGCTCAGCGTCGGTAGTTTCGCCTCGAGCCACGTACAGAGCGCTTTTGCGAAGGCAAACAGGAGTTCGTTCAATTATGTCCCCGGTCCTGGTCAAGCTTTTTTTCTTTGTCTGTGCAGCGTGAGCTGGCCGACAACCCGCTATGTGAGTTGCAATCCACAATCAGTGGAAACTCGCGTGACAGCTTCACTACGCACAACTGCCTCACATTCGGCCTTCGTTCGGCGTTGCACTGAGCGACAATGGTGTTACGATTTTGAGCCTATTGTAAAGACAAATAGCGCACGTAAACCGTGGCGATTCAACAGCCTTCGTGTTTTTTTAATTTTTGGAATGTCTTTTCGAATCAAAAGGTTGTGTGATTTCGTCTCGCGGGTTGTGCCAGACCTGTCAGAAACGCTGCGCTTACTTTGCTGCGCGCATGTTTAAAGGGCGAGCATCCTGGCCCCAAAATCCGGTCGGGTTTAATAGAAGAAGAGATAGATGACCGTTCAGTCAATGGGCCTCCGTCAACGGGCAACTGGTATCGGTTCGCAATCGGCGCTACGTCGTCACCTTTGTCGCCGCAAGTGCCATTGTCAAAGACGCGAACGGCGAGAACCTCGTATCGCTGTCGTCCGTCGAGGACGATGTCGCCGGCGAAGAATTGCGCGTCATCTGGAAGTTAGAGTGCGGGACGGCGTCTTTCGCCCGGTTAGCATTTCGACGCCGAAATCCTGCCGACATGCGGGCAATCCTGCTGCGGAATAATCTGGGGCTGCCAGCTCACTAGCTAACCGAGGTCTGCCCATGTGCTACAGCGCTCAGATACTTGCCGATTACCGTCGATACGTCAGAATGTTTGGGGCTCACATGAGCCTCGAGGACTTCGCCCAACTTTATCTCGGACTGGTTGAGGGTACGAGCAAAATGAAGGTCCCGAAAGCCATGGACGCCGCGTTTCTGGAGTCCACCGCCGACGACGTTCACGACATCCGTCGGCTAATAGAGCAGCACAATGCGACCAAGGAAACCGCGCTCGAACAGGAGCTCTTCAAGCAGCGTGCACGTCTCGCCGATGCCGAACGTACCTTGCAGTCAAAGACGACCAAGGCCGCAACCGAGAGCAAGCGCATCGCTGCGGACAAAATCGACGGCGCGCTGCGTCGGCTTGAGGACATTCAACGCACAGAGCTGAAGCCGCGCGATTCCCGCATCTTCCCAGGGCACTACGCGCCTGTTCTCATTGTCGAGAACGGACAGCGCATTATCAAGCCGATGCGCTACCAGTGCCGGATTGCCGGCAAGCCAGCATCGTACGACGTCAAATATCCTGGCACTTACAATGCGCGTCGCGACAACCTAGAGGGCTTCTGGCGAGACCTTTTCGGATACTCGCACGGCCTCATGGTCGTCAGTTCTTTTTATGAGAATGTGAGCAGAGCGAAAATCGAGGGCCGTGAACTCGCAGAGGGCGAGAAAGACGGCAGCGTCGTTCTCGAGTTCAAACCTAATCCGCCTCACGACATGCTCGTCGCCTGTCTGTGGTCGCACTGGTCGGCTCCTGGCGAGCCGGACCTGTTGTCATTTGCTGCCATAACGGACGAACCACCGCCCGAAGTTGCGGCTGCGGGTCATGACCGGTGCATCGTTCCCATAAAGTCTGAAAATATTGATGCATGGCTGAATCCAAATGCGTCTGATTTGGCGGTTCTGCACGCGATTCTTGAAGACAGGGACCGGCCGTACTATGAGCATCGACTTGCTGCCTGACGATGTTGGCGAAGCTGGTCCGCGCAACTTCACCATAAAACCCAGCCGTCGCGTCCCTGCATCAAATGACATCCAGACAGGCCAGTGCCCCAGTAGTCGCTGCCCTTATGCAACCGCTTGACGCCGAAGCCTCGTTCGTAAAGGCGAGCCAATCTCTGCCTGCTTGAGTCGAACGCTCTTTTATAGCTCGCTTGCTCACGCGCACTAACCTCGCGCTCAGTGTGACAGTTTTCGAACTGCAATGGATACGGACACAGGACGAGCAGCACTGGATTAAACCGCTCTACGAGTTCAAGCAACAGACGTTGCGCCAGTGCCACACCCAAACCCGTTCCTCGCAGTTCTTGTTTCACTTCAAGTCGCTCAAAGTGGAGTATCGGTCCTTGGCAGAGGACGTCACCAATCTCGCTTCCACAACTCTCAATAAGCCCGGTAGCGAGCCGCTCAAGCTGTCCAGACAACGCATCACACACATACCAGAAATCGTCGTCCGTCTGGTACGTTCCGCCATCCTCAATGAGGTCATATCGCAGCCAGCAAGCTGGTTTGCGTTCACCCGGAAGGGTCGCCACTGCACGGATTCCTCGCAAGCGAGGGCTCCTTTCATCCCATCGGTTTAGCGTTACGGAGTACCGCAGGGTGGCTCCAGTGGTCAGGTCGACTATCTTACGGGCCGTGCGTGGCAAGCGTTCGTAATCCGTGAAGAATCCGCTGAACTCGGGCTCGCGTGGCCACCCTTGTGACTTATGCATCATATTCTGGCTCGTTCGTGAAGGTGCTTTTCCTACACGACCAATCGCCGCAGGTTCTTCAATAATTCCGGGACCTTGGCTGTAGCGTCCTGATGCGGCCTCTGAAGAACGGTTAAGTCGAACTGGATGTGATAAGGAATACTATCGGACACGTTTGATGCGTGCAAACCTAGCTGCTGTGTCCTCTAAGGGGTGCTCGGGCCGCTCGAGCTTAAGCTTGCTGGCGTGGCCGTAGCGGTTTGTCTGTACGAGCTCGCCGATATCGCTATCGAACGTAACATAGTCCGCCACTAGCTCCTGCGCTTTTTCGGGGTCGACGAGATACGCGCTCCAAAAATATTCACGCAACGCACCGTGGAATGCCCGAGTCATGAAATTTATGCGCGTGTCGTCGTCTGGCACCTCACTGGCATCCCAAACGCCAACGAGATAGCAGAGCGGCCGCGAAACGAACGGATAGTAGCCATCAACCATATTCCGTTTCAGCTTTTCTACCAACAGTGCCTTGACTCGCCGATTAATCTCGCCAACAGCAGGCCCACCTTTGCCCAAGGTACCCTCAACCCGTTCGAATATGTCGAAGAGCATCAGGCGTAAGGCTTCGTCGTGTCCCCTGTCAGCTGCGGCGCCTTCGACTAGTTCGAAGAATGCCTTCGCGTACACCGCGTATATGGACGTGTCCCCGAGAGTCGGATGCTCCTTGTCCTCGTCATCGTAGTCCGTGGGAAGTGCGGCCTGATTCTTTAATATCAGGTCGTGCGCCTCACCGTAGGTGTCCGCTATTACCGACGCGATTTTGTAAGCTTGTGTTCGATACGCGCCGTCGTCTGGCACGCCTCGGAGTTCCCACATTTGCGTCCGGAACACTTCCCATAAATTTGTGAACGCATGTACTAGCGCACTCGGATAGTTGTAGAAATCTTTGTACTCGAAGTAGCCTTCTAGCATTGACTTGAAAGCCCGGCAATAGCGCTCTGTTGAGCCGCGCGTCACCTCCTCTGTTCGATAGCTTTTCCACCCGTCGAACAATTCAAAGCGATTACCTGAGAACTGATAGTCGCCGTATATGGCACGCGTGTACATGCCGTAGTGCCCTAATCCTGCGTACTTTTCTTCCTTTTCCAGGAAGGAATTTTCGCTTAGCACCGCGCTGGCAGACAGTTCACGCAGTAGCGACTTGGCGACGTCTCGGTCCGCGTGGCGTCCTTTGAGTTCTTCCACTATCGCAACCAGGGTGGCGGGTGATGACTCTACGACCACCCTACAAAACCGTCGGTCAGACAGCATTTGCAGGAGCTGATACGCGACCTTCTCGTGTTCGAGAAGGTTTTTTTTCTGGTGAGCCTTCATAAGCCCCGCCGAAGCGGCTTGCACGAGACGGCCGGCATTGCTCGCAATTTCGACGGAGAGGGCGCGCAAAGCGTCTGTGTCGCCAGCTGCGAGCGTGTACATGCCAGCTTGCGCAAATCCTTGGGCGCTTCGGCGACTGAACTTTGTCGGCCAGAAATAGCTGTAGGCCACTGTGACGAATGCGATTAATCCGCTCAACGCTCCCGCGAGCTCCCAGACAACCGGATAGCCCAACGGGGACGATGGCGGTGATGAATACAGCGACGGGATTAAAGCCGCGTAGCCTGTGAATGCGAAAACGAGGAAGAACAACGCAAAGGCTAGCTTTATCATCTGCGCACGGATTCGGTTGCGCAGTCGAACTGTAGGGGTTCCGAGCTGGAGGAAAGCGATTACGAGACCGAGCGCCGCGAGCGCATCGCCGAGGGTCAAGTACGCATTGTTAGGTTTCAGAGGGTTGTACTGGCACCGCCCGAAAGCCTCAATCCCCAAACACGAGAATGTTTCATCCGTTGCCACTGTCGCGTAAGCGGGAACGGCTGATGCGGCGCGAACCGCACTACCGATGCCGAACGATGCGCCATGCATCACGCTCCCAGCAACTGCGGACGCTGCGTGCGCAGCGCTTGCAACCACGTTTGCGTCCAAGCTTATTCCCCGTTTCGGCGTTTTCCGCATTCTACGCGGGTGAACGCTCTGCAGCGTATCGGGTCCGCGCGCATCTCGCCGTACGAGGATTCGTGACTTCTGCGGCGTTTGGGGCTCCCACGGTTGCTCATTTTTCTAGCCGCTGCCCGAGCCGTCGTAGGCTGGCTGTTTGCACCATCGAGTGCGCCGCGCTCCGGAATCGCCGGGACTGAATAAACTGTCCTCGCAACGACCAGAGCGATATCTGCCTTCGATATCGAAGCCGGGATGTAAAATCTCCGGCATTTCCTGCCGTTAATTACGGCAACGCCAAATCACCGTCCGACTCGGGCGGTCGACAAGCCAACAAGTAGTAGCGGGATAGGTATCGAAAAAATGAACCATCAGGCCTTGTCTTCTTTTATCTGGTCCGTAGCCGACTTGCTACGTGGCGATTACAAGCAATCGGAGTACGGACGCGTCATCCTGCCGTTCACCATACTGCGACGTCTCGATTGCGTGCTTGAGCCGACGAAGGCGAAAATACTGGCTGAATTTGACGCAAAGACGAAGGCCGGCCTGAACCCCGACCCGTTTCTCACCCGCAAGGCGGGGCAATCGTTCTACAACACTTCACCGCTCGACCTCGTGAAGCTACTGGGTGACCAAGACCATATCCAGCAGAACCTTTACTCGTACCTCCAGGCGTTCTCACCCGCCGCACGAGACATCTTCGAACGTTTCGACTTCTACACGCAGGTCGAGCGACTTGCCAAGGCAAACCTGCTCTATCTCGTGACCGAGAAGTTCGCCAATATCGACCTGCACCCCACCGTCGTGGATAACGCCCAGATGGGTCTGCTATTCGAAGAGCTGATTCGCAAGTTCGCGGAAATCTCGAACGAGACGGCCGGGGAGCATTTTACTCCGCGCGAGGTCATCCGGCTGATGGTGAACCTGCTGTTCATTGAAGATGACGACGTTCTGACTCCCGGCAACGCGGTGGTCCGGACCATCTACGACCCGACGGCGGGCACGGGTGGCATGCTCTCAGCAGCGGGCGAGTATCTGCTTGAACACAATCCGGCCGCGCGGCTTACCATGTTCGGGCAGGAGCTGAATGACGAGTCGTACGCTATCTGCAAGGCGGACATGCTCATCAAGGGGCAGGATGTCGCCAACATCATTGTCGGCAACACGTTGTCGGACGACGGCCACGGTGGGCGTAAGTTCGACTACATGCTCTCCAATCCGCCATTTGGCGTCGAGTGGAAACGCGTGGAGAAGGCGGTACGCAGGGAGCATGAGGAGAAAGGATTCGATGGCCGCTTCGGTCCGGGTCTGCCACGTGTCTCCGACGGCTCGATGCTGTTCCTGATGCATCTGCTTTCGAAGATGCGTCCGGCGCAGGAGGGCGGTAGCCGCTTCGGCATCGTGCTGAACGGCTCACCGCTTTTTACCGGTGGTGCTGGCTCGGGCGAATCGGAAATCCGACGCTACGTGCTGGAGAATGACCTGGTGGAAGCCATCATCGGCTTGCCGACGGACATGTTCTATAACACCGGCATTGCGACATACGTGTGGATTCTGTCAAACAAAAAGCCGCAGAACCGCAAGGGTTACATGCAGCTTATCGACGCGTCCAGCTTCTGGCAGAAAATGCGCAAAAGCTTGGGCAGCAAGCGTAAAGAGATGTCCGAAGAGCAAATTGCGACTGTTACCCGGCTCTTCGGAGATTTCGTCGAGGCTGAACTGGTTACCGTGGCGGATGCAGAGGGCACGGAGCTTTCCCGCTGGGTTGTTCCTGTTGGCGGGCTTGCGCCGGAAGTGCCTGGTGGCGGCAAGTTGAAGTCGATACCAATTTCACGAGTATTCCGGAATGAAGACTTTGGCTACACCACGATTACTGTTGAGCGTCCGCTACGCGACGAGAATGGTAAGGTCGTGCTTGGCTTGAAGGGCAAACATAAGGGCCAGTTGCAGCCGGACGGTGCGTTGCGCGACACGGAAAACGTGCCGCTGTCCGAAGACATTGCCGCCTACTTCAAAAGGGAAGTCCTGCCTCATGCGCCGGAAGCCTGGGTTGACCAGGAAAAGAGCAAAATAGGCTACGAGATTCCTTTCAACCGGCATTTCTACGTATTCGAACCGCCACGAGACCTGCATACGATTGATGAAGAACTCAAGGCAGTATCGACAAGCATCATGAGGATGCTGGCGGAGTTGACAGAATGAGCTTGCCGACATATCCGCATTACAAGGACAGTGGGGTTCAGTGGTTGACGAATGTGCCGGCGCATTGGCGTGTATCGCCCCTTAAATACCTCGCTTTGTTGAAGAGCGGGGGCACACCGAGCAAGGAGAACCTTGATTATTGGAACGGTGACGTACCGTGGGCATCGGCGAAGGACCTGAAAACGGAACTGCTTGCCGACACAATTGACCATATAACAGGTTTCGCAGTTGAGTCCAGAAATGCCGACCTCGTTCCCGCCGGAACTATTCTAGTGGTCGTGCGCGGAATGATTCTTGCCAGGATATTTCCTGTTGCTGAAACTGTCGTTCCCATGGCAATCAACCAAGACCTGAAAGGTCTTATTCCCCGCCAAGATATACTCGGCCGATTTCTCGCCTGGCTACTGCGAGGCAGCGCTAACGAATCGCTTCTTCGACTCGACGAGGCCGGGCATGGAACCAAGGCTTTACGAATGGAAGCATGGACTTCAATGCAGTTGCCCGTGCCGCCACTCGACGAGCAATCGGCCATCATTGCCTTCCTCGACCGCGAGACCGGCAAGATAGATGCACTGATAGCCGAACAGGAAAAGCTCCTCACACTTTTGGGAGAAAAGCGTCAGGCCGCCATCTCGCATGCGGTGACCAATGGCCTCAACCCTGACACGCCGGTCAAGGATTCCGGCGTGGTGTGGCTGGGTGACATACCGGCTCACTGGTCTGTGTCTCCACTTATGTACCTGACAGATTTGAGCAGGCCTATCATGTACGGAATCGTTTTGCCCGGCCCGAACGTAGACACAGGGATTCCAATTGTTAAAGGCGGGGATGTACGTCCGCACCGACTCAAACTTAACTTGTTGAATCGGACTACCCCGGACATTGAGGCCCCGTACGCAAGAGCTCGGCTCCGCCCGTCGGATATTGTGTACTCCATAAGAGGCACTATTGGCGACGCCGAGTTGGTACCGGAAGAATTGCTTGATACCAATATTACGCAGGATGTAGCACGGATTTCTCCTCGCGCTGATATCGATTCACGATGGCTACTGTACGCAATGAAATCGAAGCCGGTGTTCGTTCAGCTAGAGCAAAGGTCTCTAGGTGCGGCAGTTCGTGGCATAAACATTTTTGAGCTTAAGCGTGCGCAGGTGCCTCTTCCCCCCAGCAATGAGCAAGAGGCAATTGCGAAGTTTCTCGATGCAGAGGTCGCAAGACTCAACGCTCTGTCAAATGATGCAGAGCGCGCCATTAGTCTCCTGAAGGAGCATCGTAGTGCACTGATTACGGCCGCCGTCACCGGCAAAATTGACGTGCGTGAACGTTCGCTCGCTCTGGCTGCCGCTGCATGAACGACGACGGCTCACCAGCAGCGAGCTGGCGACTAGCGAGGCAAGCAGGCGCGTCGTATAAAAACAATAGACCAAATGGGGACAATGCATGAGCAACCTGCACCAGGAGCACCACTTCGAAGCGGAAATCTGCCAGCATCTCGGTGCCAACGGCTGGCTCTACGCCGAGGGCGACGCGGCGCACTATGACCGCACGAACGCACTCTATCTTCCCGACCTGCTTGCCTGGATTGAGCAAGCGCAGCCCGACACTTGGCAGCGCCTAACCAAGATGCACGGCCCGACCGTGAGCGAGCGGCTTGCCGAACGGGTGCGCAAGAGTCTGAACGAACGCGGTACGCTCGATGTCCTGCGTCGAGGCGTGGAAATGCTCGGGCTGAAGGAGCCACTGTCGCTAGTGCAGTTCAAACCGGCGCTCGCCATCAATCCGGTTATTCTGCAACGTTACACGGCGAACCGGGTGCGCGTGGTGCGGCAGGTGCGGCATTCGATGAACAACCCGCTCGAAGAACTGGACCTCGTCCTATTCGTCAATGGCATCCCGGTGGCTACGGTCGAACTGAAGTCCAACTTCACCCAGAGCGTGCAGGACGCAGTCGACCAGTATCGCTTCGACCGGCATCCGAATCCCAAAGCAGGCATAGCCGAGCCGCTGCTCAGTTTCCCCGGCGGTGCGTTGGTGCATTTTGCTGTCAGCCAGAGCGACGTAATGATGTGCACGCGGCTGGCAGGCCCGTCATCAGTCTTTCTGCCCTTCAACCGGGGCAACGAAGGCGCGGCCGGAAATGCACCAAATCCAGATGGCTCCGCCACCGCCTACCTGTGGAACGACGTCTGGGCTCGCGAGAGCTGGCTCGAAATTCTCGGGCGCTATCTGATTGGCAAGCGCGACGACAAAAAGCAGCTCAAGAGCGTTATCTTCCCTCGTTATCACCAGCTGGATGCGACGCGCAAACTGGTTGCCGATGTGCTGACCAACGGCTCGGGCGAGCGCTACCTCATTCAGCATTCCGCTGGCTCCGGTAAGACCAACTCGATTGCGTGGACGGCGCACTTCCTTGCCGACCTTCACGACGCATCAAATAAGAAGATGTTCGACAGCGTGCTGGTCGTATCGGACCGCACGGTGCTCGATGCGCAGTTGCAGGAAGCCATTTTTGACTTTGAACGAACGACCGGCGTGGTCGCTACCATCACGAACGAGCACGGCAGCAAGAGCGCCCAGCTCAGCCAGGCACTGAAAGATGGCAAGAAAATTATTGTCTGTACCATCCAGACCTTTCCGTTTGCGCTGCAGGCCGTGCAAGAGCTGGCCGCCACCGAGGGCAAGCGCTTTGCCGTTATCGCCGACGAGGCGCACAGTTCGCAGACGGGCGAAGCAGCCTCGAAACTGAAGCAACTGCTGTCAGTCGAGGAGTGGAATGCACTGCAGGACGGTGGAGAAATCGACACGGAAACGCTGCTCGCTGCGCAAATGGGAGCACGCACCGGCGCAAAGGGCCTGACCTGCGTCGCTTTCACGGCAACGCCGAAACAGAAGACTCTCGAACTCTTCGGTCGACCTGGGCCGGATGGCCTGCCGCAACCGTTCCACGTGTATTCAATGCGCCAGGCAATCGAGGAAGGCTTCATCCTCGATGTGCTTAAGAACTACACCAGCTACAAGCTCGCCTTCAAACTCGCCCATGGCGGTCACGAGCTCGACGAAAAGCAGGTCGAGCGCAGCACGGCGATGAAGGGCATCATGCAGTGGGTCCGACTGCACCCGTACAACATCTCGCAGAAGGTCCAGGTCGTTGTTGAGCACTACCGCGAAAACGTGCAACCGCTGCTTGAGGGACGTGCGAAGGCGATGGTGGTTGTCGCCAGCCGCAAGGAAGCAGTACGCTGGCAGAAAGCCATTCGCGCCTATATCGAGAAGCAGAATTATGCGCTGGGCGTGTTGGTCGCATTCTCCGGCGAAATCGATGACCCAGAGAGCTTTTCGACGCCGGTAACCGAAACCAGCAAGGAACTGAATCCGAGCCTCAAGGGCAGAGACATCCGCGATGCGTTCAGCGAGCCAGACTATCACCTGTTGCTCGTTGCCAACAAATTTCAGACCGGTTTCGACCAACCGCTGCTGTGCGGCATGTACGTCGACAAGATGCTGGGCGGCATCCAGGCGGTGCAGACGCTCTCGCGCCTGAACCGGGCCTATCCGGGCAAGGACATCACCTACATCCTGGACTTCGTCAATGACGCCGCCGAAGTTCTGAAGGCGTTCAAGACCTACTACGAGACCGCAGAACTCGAAGCGACGACGGACCCTCACAAGGTCTACGACCTGCGTGCCAAGCTCGATGCGAGTGGCAACTATGACGACTTCGAGGTTGAGCGGGTGGTCAAGGTCGAGCTGGACCCGAAGGGAACTCAGGCTCAGTTGAATGCCGCCATTGCACCGGTGGCGGAGCGGCTGCTCAAACGTTACAAAGGTGTGCGGCGGGAGCGCGACCATGCAGAAGAGTTGCACGACGAGAAGGCCGTTCAAGCAGCGAAGGACGTACTCGACGCATTGGCGCTGTTCAAGAATGACGTGGGTGCATTTATCCGCCTGTACGCATTCCTGTCCCAGATTTTCGATTACGGTAACACCGACATTGAAAAGCGCTTCCTGTTCTTCAAGCGGCTGGTACCACTGCTCGAGTTTGGTCGCGAGCGCGACATGGTTGACCTGTCGAAAGTGGTACTGACTCACCACAATCTGCGAAATACAGGACGGCAGCCGCTGAATCTCGGGCACGGCGAGACACCGAAATTGCCGCCAATGGATGCGGTCGGGAGTGGCTCGGTGCAGGAAAAGGAGCAGGCGTTTCTCGACGAAATCATCGAGAAGGTCAACGGTCTCTTCGAAGGCGAGCTCACCGACGATGACCAGCTCGTATACGTCAACGGCGTCATCAAGGGCAAGCTGCTGGAAAACGACACTTTGGTGCAGCAGGCAATGAGTAATAGCAAGGAGCAGTTCGCCAACTCGCCGGACCTGAAGGATGCGTTGCTGCACGCCATCATGGATGCTTTCGAGGCACACAGTACGATGAGCACTCAGGCGCTCGGCTCGGAACGAGTGCGCAACGGACTCAAGGACATCCTGCTTGGACCGGCGCAGCTGTATGAAGCGTTGAGAGCGCGTCACGACGGGGCACCGCCGGTTGCGCCTTGATGCGAAAGCTGGTCGATACGATAATCGCGCCGTCTTCCACAGTGCATCGCGCAATTCCGTCGGCCATTGCGGGATATGGCACTATTCACATCAAAAGACATCGGGCGCTCGCCCGTCTATCGACCATCCGGGAATATTGCCAGTGCATATCGAGCATTTGTGGATAAGCCATTTCCGAGGCATCGAAAGCCTCAGTTGGCAACCTGCACGGGGCATCAATTGTTTGATTGGACCTGGGGACAGCGCGAAGACGACCATACTTGATGCGGTTGAACTCCTGCTTGCCGAGCGCCAGAACGCCACCTTTGACGACCTCGACTTTTACGACACTGACACCTCGAAGGCAATTTCGATAAGTGCCGTCTTGTCTGGCCTACCAGCCGAGTTCCTGCGCGACGACCGGTATGGCCTCTTGCTATCGGGATGGAATGCGGCGACAGTACAGTGGACTCCCGAACCGGCTGAACATCTTGGCGTCAAGCCAGTACTCATTCTGCAACTGGACGTCGACAGTACGCTTGAGCCATCGTGGTCAATCTACGTTTCGCGCAATGGTACCGTTGACAAGTCTCGGCGTTTGAGTTTTGCGGACCGCAAAGAAATGGCTCCGGCGAGGCTTGGCGTATACGCAGACCGCCATCTTTCCTGGGGACGGGGGTCATCCCTCCAGCGGGTCGGCTCGCATCCGGAACAACTACCTGCGACGTTGAATGGCCTGCTACGCTCAGCACGCGACACCTTCGCAGCAGGCAGTGCAACTGCGTTCTCAGATGTCGTGAGCGCCGTCGCCCCCGACATCGCTAAGCTTGGCGTGAGAGTCCGGAGCGGACTGGTCGCCAATCTCGACCACACCAGCTTCTCGATGAACGCGAGTGGCGTGGCATTACACGATGGAAACGTGCCGGTGCGATGCATGGGAACGGGTTCGTCGCGTCTGGCTGTAGCCGCCCTGCAAAGCGCCGAATCTGCGGGCCGACAGTTCCTTCTCGTCGACGAACTCGAGTACGGCCTGGAACCGCATCGTATTTCACTTCTAGTCAGCCATTTGCGTCAGCGTGTTGCCGACAGCGGGCAGGCCTTTATCACGACTCATTCGACGGCGGTCCTACGCGAAGCGCGCTTTGATGAAGTGTTTGTCTGTCGACGGAACGCCAATGACGGCACGGTGAAAATTGCTCCAGCCGCGACGGCTGCTACGCCGGTCCTTGACGCGAAGCGGTACGTTCGCGATAAGGGGGAGGCGTTGCTCGGTAGGACGGTGCTGGTTTGTGAGGGGCAAACGGAAATCGGGTTGCTGAAAGGTTTTGCCGAGGGAACGGGTAGAAATTTTCAGGCAAGCGGTGTCGTTCTCGTGGATGGCGGTGGGGACCCTGCAGTGTTCGCCGTCGCACTGCACTTCGCCAAAATGGGCTACCGCACGGCGGTGCTTACGGACAGTGACCGTCCGATGGACAAAAACACGTTCCAGGAACTTCAGGCAGGCGGCGTTCCCCATTTCGCATGGGGGCAGTCGCGCTGCACCGAAGAGGAGCTGTTCTGCGGGTTGCCCGTCGCTCTGTTGGGCGACTTGCTTGCATTGATTGCCGAAAGTATCAGCCATCCCCGATTGCTGCAGGAGCTTTCGCGGTTGGCACAAGTCACATTCAACAAGCTTGATGAAGTCACGCCGTACCTTTCAAAGCCGGGGGGCGTACAGGCTATTGGACTCCAGGCGAACAGGTCGAAGTGGATTAAGAACCACTTCGACCTTTGCTTTGACATTGGTTCAAAGGTTCTGTCCACGGCCGACCTGCTGGGCGAGGGCAGCCTCGATGGTCATCTCCGACTGCTCACTAACTGGCTGACGACCAATGATTGAGGTCGCCGTCGGGCAAATGCTGGCAACGCGAAAGGGAGCCATCGAGGCTCCTGCTGGTACGGGAAAGACAGAACAGATTGCCGTTGTAGCTGGCATCCTTCCGGGGCGCTGGCTCGTGCTTACGCATACGGTCGCGGGCGTTGACGCAATCCGGAAGCGACTGAAGAAGTACTCGGTGCCCGACGCAAAGGCCCAAGTCGAAACGATATCGGCGTGGTCTCACCGTTGGGCGCGGGCATTTCCCGAGAATTCGCACCTATCACCTCAATGGACAGCAAAGGAAAACGACTGGTCGACAGTTCAGCATGCTGCCGCTGACCTCGTCGAGAGCGGCGCGGTCCAGAGCGTCCTGGCTGCGTCTTACGATGGCGTGCTGGTTGATGAGTATCAGGATTGCGCAGAGTCGCAACATCGACTGATATGCGCACTAAGTCGGATGATGCGCTGCTACGTGTTCGGCGACCCTCTACAGGCGATATTTGGCTTCACTCGAACCGACCGCATCGTCGACTGGCATACGCGCACAATTCCTGAGTTTCCTTTGGCTGGACGGCTTGCAACACCGCATCGCTGGAATGCCGTCGACAACGGAGAACTGGGTACCTGGTTGCTCTCAGCACGACCAGGTATTCAGGCAGGCATCATTGACCTGACCAAACGGCCGAACTGCGTCGAGTGGGTCAGGTGCGCCGCTGGGCAGCCCGTCACTGATTTGGGCCACTTCTGTTCTGTGCGTTCGCAGCCCGGGCAGACGATGGCGGTGCTCGATTCCAGCTTCGACGCGGTACGACGCGCCAAGCTGGCGAAGACCATTGGCGGCACAACTGTCGAACCGGTATCGGGAAGGTGCGAGCGCGACTTTTACGACTCCGTGCGAAACACCGTAGGTGTCGAGCGCGTAGCAGCCATTCTTGATTTTGCAAGCTCCGCATTCGCCGGTGCCAATGCTGCAGCAAAAAGGAAGCGTGTCGAAAGTCTGGTCGAGAATCCGGGGCGTCAGCGAATTCCTGCCTCGCCAGCAGAGATTTCGCTTTGCGCGGTCGCGCGCGACGCATCCTTGCGCAACGTCGTCGATGCGCTGCAGTGCATCGAAGGGGAGGACGGTGTTACGTTGACTCGCCCTGAGCTAGTTTACGGAGTTAAAGCCTCTTTACGTCTTTGCGTTGAGAGTGCGGGTATGTCACTTGAAGACGCGACATGGCAGGTCGCCAATACGCGACGCGAACGCGGTCGAATCGTGCGAAACCGCTCTGTCGGAAGCACCTTGCTTGTAAAGGGATTGGAGTTTGACCACGTCGTTATAACGCCGGATGCGTGCCGCACCAAGCTTGAATGGTATGTCGCGCTGACACGGGCGACTCGGTTTGTGCGAGTGCTCTCGCCACATCCGTCATTCACCGTGGGGTAACGCGGAATTCCCGTGGACGTTAGTTTCACAAGCCCGTTGTCCTAGTGCCCTGCGCAGTTCGGGAAACAACAATGAAGAAGTGCGCCGAAACATACGGCGCACAGTTCACCCCTATGCCTTCGCCCTTGCAAGGAGCGACGAAAGCGACTCGACGGCGTCAAGGTCTTTTTGCAATGACGGCATGAATTCCTCAGCCACAAAGCGCGAGGCGGTTGCCATCAACGATTGCTCGTCGATTTCGGGATTTTCATCCGTCGCGGCTTTAACGGCCTCGAAGTACTTCTCCGCCACGGTGTAGCTCGCTTGCATTACGGCCCGGAAGTTACACTTTTCAAGCGCGCTCTTCAAGAGCGTCTCGTACTGTGCGAATGCGCTTTGATACATGCTTTCGCTGTTGTCGCTGCCTGATTTGATTTCTGACATTGTTGTTCCTTGGGCGCTGGTGTTCAGGTGTCCTCGCCCCGAGCGTGATTTGTGACGGGAACACCTGAGCCGTGTCAGCACGAATTCGTTACGGATGTTTACGGTTACAGGGCGAGGGTCGGAAGCTCGCCTGCCGGATTGATACCGAGTTTTTCCCACTTGGCCATCGCGGCCTCCATGAGCGACGGGTCGAAGGGTGGTTCCAGTGTATCGACGGCGTCTAAGACAAAGTCAATCGCGGTTTTCAATGCCTGTTCGGCGCTGACGTCACCGTTTGAATCCGAACTCTCATTCGCGGCGGTCAGGACCGAAATCGCAAGCTTGAGATATGCAAATGCACGGGCTTCCTGCCCGCCCATCATGTTGCCGTAGGCATCCTGGCAAAGTGCCAGGGCCGCCCCCGTGGCGCTACGATTCAATGCGCTCATGCTTCCTCGTTTGTTTTCAGATTGTAGGCTGGTGGTCTCGTCCGACCTTGGAGCTTCCACCCATAGAGAATTATCGGCACATGGCGAGCAACCTGAAGTGTTGTTGAATCTATGTTTCTCGACGAGCGCCTCGGCATATGTTTACCGCGCGTAGCGTTGTACCGTCGGTGCATGGAAGGAATTTTTATACCGCGACCCTAAATGTCTGCGTTCGGCTGCCGTTAACGAAGTTTTACAGAGGCATCCCGCAATGCGCACTACGTCTCAAATCAAGCGGATAGCATTGGCGGCAGTCGGTGCAGCGCTTCTCGCGCAGGCAGCAGACGCCTTGGCGTCCGACTGGTCAACCTACGCGCCAAGAAAGTTCGGTTACCTGTTTGCCGACAAACAAGAACTGGTTAAGAATGGCGAAACGGTCAAGTTCTGGTCCGCTCAGGCTCCTGCGCATATTGAACCCGGCACACCGGTTTATACGAAAGACGCATACGTCGTAGATTGCAGGCAACACACTTTCAAGGTCGTGCAGAGTACGCAATACGACGCGTCTGAACAGGCGACCGACGTCCCCGTCGTCATGCAAAGCCGCGAAATCGAGCCGGACTCCAAAGAAGACGCATTGTCGCAGTTCGCCTGCGGGACGGATAAAGGGGTGTGGATGCCGGTCACGGCCGTTGCTGAGTTCTTTCACGAGCGAGCAAAGAACGCAAAGCAGGGACTGTCGTACTGAAGCGCGTCCGAGGCTGACGCCAGCGCGCTGCGGATAGCATTCGTGTCGTTGGCGGTCGCAACTCTTTGTCGGTGTCGTCAAACGAAGCTGTTACGTGCAACGGACCTCGAGCGGGCGCGGTCCATGTGTGAAGACGCGCCCCACGACCATCCTTAATTTCGGCACTGTGGGCTTGGTTTTCCAGGCGATAAATCAGCCGGTATTCACACACGTTCGGAGTAAAAAAAGCTATGGGCAGGTATAGCCAAGGGCTGCAAAAAGCCATCGACTCGACGCGAGCGATGGGGTTCCAAGTATCGGATTTCCCGATTGACGTTGAGCCATTGCTGACGGTTCAGGTCTACGAAAGGCTGCATCATGGAGTGGCTGAGTTTTTGGGAGATATGGAGCTTTCGGTGGAAGAAGTTGGACTTCGCTGTGCTCCGATACACGTGGCGTTAAAGCCGGTCGTTGACGAGGCTCTCGGTTGTTCGACATTGCTTACGTTGGGAGCGGTCCAATTTGATGACGATGTATTCTTCTCGCCGACCACGATGGACATCGATGCACTGGCGCACGCTGGCGATTACCACGTATGGCTGACCCTACCGTCATGTGAGGTCATTGACCTGACTCTGACTTCCGCGCTCTATCTCAAGAAAGGCCTCGACCGCTCGGCGGCTGGTGTCCCGCTGATGATACACGCTGAATCACAGCCGAGGATGCGCTGGTCCCCGCTGTTGGTCGGAGACAACGTCCTTGAGAGGCTCCTGTCCCCCTTCTTGTGAGGTCGCGATTTCTGCGGCAAAGCGAAAGAGTCGCTTCGAGTAGAGTTGATTTTTTAGTGCCTGACTCACGAGCTCTGTCACTCGAGCGCGCAGAAATTTCTCTTCGATTGCTCCATCACGTAAGGTCATAATTCTGTCTGTTCAAATTTGTTGAAGGACAGAGTCTATCGATGCGTTTTATCCACCCCGACCAATGCTTGCCAGATGGGACGTTGGTGACAGCGCAATTGTGCTGCGGATAGTGGCCGCTTCATCGGCATTGCGTTGCCTACGGCGCTCTTAAAGCTATCAACCGGCGAGAACATCAAGTGAGCGTGCTTCCGGCGTGAAGAAACGGCCCACGACCAGGTTCGATTCTTCCAGCGCAGAATTTATATCCGATGTCGCGAAAATCACTTGACTTTCGAACTCATAGGCCGTGCATTCATCGACAATAATCTGCTGCAGGCGGTGGCTGCGCTCCTCCTCCATGCCGCCGTCGTCTATGCCGTCGAGCATGATGAATCGCGGTACTCGCATGAACGGTTTTCGCACGCTCGCCGTCAGCAGGGCGAGATGGAAAATATGCCGAAGGACTACGGCCGAGCTCTCCGAAGTTGCGCGAGTTGTTGACGTAGACGCCCGGCTCTCAATGAGGGAAGTTGACTCTTTGAGCTGGATGCTCAGCTCGTTGCGCATGCTCAGCAACTGGGTATCGCCGCGCCCATCACCAAGCGGGGTGGTGCACAAGTGCCAATGGGCGGCATCGGCGCGCGCTTCGGGAAGCTCGCTCAGGCAGCTGGGGCAGAACCGGAATCGCATGTTGCCGAAATAGGAGCGCATCTCCTTGGGTTCGTCCAGACTTCGCAGACGCGACTACAGTTCTTTTCACGAATAGCCGGGAATCGGCCATATCAAGGTCGAGCCCCGCAAGCTTGCGTGCATGTCCTGTGGTCTGCCTCTTAGGCCAATAATTTTCTGACAATCAGGAGGCTATCAGACCGAGCGACGCACAAGGCGCTAACCAACGTTGGCTCCTCTGATGAACCTGTCAAATTATCGCGAATGGCGACCAACAGTGAGACGACTGCTACGCGGAGGAGCGGCCGAGCCGCCATCTCCAGGACGCCCTCGGTTTGCCGGTCGTCCTGAAGCTGAAGCAACAGCGAGCTCAGAGCCACGCACAGCGTAGTTCTGAATGACTCGAAGTGCTTTGCGCAACCCACTCGCAACAGTTCCGCGATGCTGTCGAGTTTAAGATTCAAGCAAGACCCGGTTCGGCCACGCACACTTTCGACAAGGTAGTTTACGTAGCGACGCGACGCATCTGTCTGCGTGTTTTCATTCAGTAGCCAAACGCCAGCTGCGTTCAGTGCGGCGCTAACGACGTGGCGGTCGGTGTTCGAACTTAAGACTGAAATCGTGATGTCGACCACGGTTTCCGACTTCTCTGGCCACCATTCCAGGCCGGCAAAAAGAAGCGGGACGAGTGGAGTGTTAAGGGCCCACCCGCTATTCCAAAGTTCTTCCAACCAATTCGCTATGCCGTGTTGTTCCGCCGTCGAGCGTCGTAGACGTGGAGCGAGTACCCGGTGAATGACGTGCGCAATCAGTCTGAGGCGCGCCGGAAGGTAGTCCCAAACTGCGTCGTCAGCGGGCTTCATAATTGCCCGTTCTGTCAGGCGCAGTCCCTCCTCCCTCCACCACTGTTCTATCCTGTTGGCGACATCTATCAATTCTGACTCTGACCATTCGAACTGTAGGTTGTTACTGACCGTCAGGAGAACATTTACGAGAAACGCCTCGTTTACTCCACTAAACCCCATGACTGTCTTGCCATCGATTTCGATGGGCCGTTCGATGCGCTCCATTTGCTCACTTTTTAACCAATTCCGGAAAGAATCAATGGGGGATGGTCTACGCGATGAATTCGGCCATGACAGAATCGCACCGCGATAGAATCGTTCGATGACGGGCAGCTCACCCGGTTCCACACCTTCCCATAAAAGGTCCGCGAACCGTTCTATCTGCCTGCGAGACATCGCTCCGTGTCGATAGAACCAGTCCAAACGCGTGAAATAAAAAGTTGCTTCGCGGGGTGTATCCGAAGGCAGAGCGCGTTCGGCTTGCTCAAGCACGTCATTAATAGAAGTTTGCCATTCGTCATTCGCATCGTCCGACAAATTGAGGTCGGTTAGAATCTCAACAACGTCCGGCCAATACTCTCGCCAACTAAATGTAATCCTCTGCGGTGGCAGAGCAATAAGGCGTTTGGCGAAAACGGCAAGTTTCTTTTTGGGTAGCAAGCGGAGAGCGCGCTTGAGAAATTTCCCGTACGGCCGTTGGAGTGAAGAATCCTCCTGCATGGCCGAGAGCGTGTAGAGACGAATGGCAAGCTCTGCCATCGCTATGGCTTGCGCTTCGTCGAGCCGGAATGCTACGCGCGAGGCGAAGTCGAGTGCAAACTTCAGGGGTGCAACGGTTGTCCTGTTCCACGGCAGATTCGTATCTGCAATATGGTCTTCAATTTCGCCAAGAAAGCGTTCGAAGATGTCTTTCGCTCCTCCATGCGTCAGCCGCGCGACTGCGGGGAGACCGAGCGACTCGGCCGAGGCAAGTGTCGCACCGCTGTTCGCACGATATAGGATGCGCAGATTTGCGTTGGCGTCTTTCGTCAGCGAAAGAATTCGGTAGCAGGAAGCCAAGTCTTTTGCTGCGAAACCTACAATGCCCAACGAGGGAACAAGACCCGCGCGTTCTGCGAGGCGATTGTAGGTTATCGCCGCCCCGGATGCTTCCTGCCGGATGGTCGAGTCGGTTTTATCTAGGTTTGGTGATTCTGAATCGATGTCAATGCCTGTGCCTCGCAACACCTCGTCTGCAATTTCTATCTCGCGCAATACAAGTTCGGTCTGAAAATTTGGATGCTCCACATTGTCGCGCGCGCTTTCGTCGCGATGAATCTTTTTCTCCTTTTGTTCCGGGGGCTTCGAGCGGTGCTGTTCGCGAACAATGGTCTCTCGCAATCCGACCTCTGGGGACTTGGGCTCATGCTCTGCTCGCGTTGCAGCGAGTAGGTCCCTGAACTTCCAATTCTTTTCCTCCTCCACGGCAAAATTGAGTGCCCCGAGCAGGCGTTCAGCCCATTGCTCGCGCGAAAGCAAATACGCCGTTTCGCCTTCGGCCTGAATTGACTCTCGAATTCCTTGCAGGGCCGCTCGCACCAAGTCCTGACCACGCTCTACAAGTCCCACTTCGCCGAACAGCGCACCGACACGCGCAAGCCAATACGGGTCCGCTTTCGCTCCGCTGGCCTGCTGTAGATGATTTAGCAAAGTCAGCGCATTGTCGCGTCGGCGCCGCTCCAGATTGAAAAGTACCTTTTCGTGCAGGAACCAACGCCTGTCGTCAGGTGACAGCTTGGAATCCGGCGTCTCATCAAGTCGTGATTTCCAAATATTGAATTCATCGGAATCTCCGCTTTCGCGCGCGGCGTGAAGCATCGCCAGCATTAGACGCGACTCCAGAACACCCAGCTGTGTCGCTTCTGGTCTGAGACTTGAGGCTTCGTCAGGCAATGCTGGCATTGCAGAGGACCGGTTCTCTTCAGGCCCCGGAAGGAGTAGCTTGGCCATATCGTCGACGATGGCTAATGCAGGAAAGGCCAGCATCGTTTCAAGAATCCATACCAGCTCTTCGAGAAGCACAATCCGAAACCAGCGTGGGAGGTCGTTCTGATGTTGCCGATAGGCAAAAACCACTCGCCAAACTCCGGAACAGTTTTCTAGTCTTGTGCGATTGTCGGCGGGCGCAATGAGCCATCCCGGATACTCGCTTCGATTTTTCTTCGCCGTGATGGTCCAGACGACGAGTTCTGCGACGCTGGGTTTGGCGGATTTGAGTTCGGTCGTTGGCTTATGGAATGGCCACTCAGCTCTTCGCGGCGGCGGCTGGTCAATCCAGAAATCGAGGAGAGCGTTTAACGAAACGGCATAGTCAGTCTGTCCGTCAGATACGCCAAGTTCCGCAATGTAAATCGGGAAGATGTTGCGTCGCTCCAGGATGAGTCGCTGACCTTCCGATACCTTTTTCAAAGTAATGAGGTAAATCGGCGGTGTCTTATCGCCGAGTCTGTCGCGAACCCAACCCGTCCAGAGCAGGAAATTCGGGTCATCGCCCGAAAAGCCAATGAGGCAGAACACGTTCTCTAGTATTGATTGCTGGACCGTATTGACGAACGGCGCGAAGTCTTTGGGATATGACCGGTAGTCCTCTTCCGTAACGATAAGTCGCGAACCGGTACGCAGGCTTCCGTGTAGCTTGACCACGCGTGGACGACCGTTGCTCTTTGAGAAGGGTACGTCGTTAGCTGCGACTACAATCTGATAGCGCCGTTTGATTTGTGGATTGAGTTCCCTACGGTCGGTGTCGAGAGCGCGTTCGAGCAGCGTGTCGTAGTTGGTGGTGTAGACGTCCGACCATGGAAGTGACAGCAACTTTATATGCAAGTCGCCGGGCATCACTACGCCGGCGTCTGGAAGTAGTTCATGTAGCCGCGCGTCCAACTGAGCCCGTCCGCGAACCGCTGCATATTCCTCCGCAAGACGCAGCATGCCGCTTATCCCGCCGAGGCGGTCTTTCGCGTCTTTCCGCCCGTCTGTAGTTATGTAGATGTCAGCGAGCAGTTTTTCAATTAAACCGTCCCATACCGTTAGCCTGTTGCCGCCTTGCGCGTTCAGGCTGAAACCCGAGCCGACCATTACAGCTGCATGCCCCTTGTCTAGGGCTTCCCGAATTCTATGCAAGTGAATCCCGTTCGGAATTCTCTCGATTACCGAGGCGGCGGATTCTCTCTTCCCCGGTTTGGCGGTCGTATTCTTTGTCATATAGCGCCAGAAATTAGAGTGTTCAGCTATGGCAGCGCGACCTAGCAGTCTGAGACCAAGCAACTTGGCAGCGGTTGCGAAAGGCGAGCGGCTCAATTCAACGACCTCGGTTCGTTGCGGTAATCGTTGGGCGGAGGTCGAGACGAGAATATTAAGCCGATTTTCTCGTTGCGACGTTCTCTACTGAAAAGTTAAGCATGGTCTACCGTTAAGTCGCTTGGCTGGTGAGGCTCACGAGCGGACGTCCGAGCAGGGAAGAAGGCATCATCTATCGGTCGTCCGATATTAAAATCTCGGATGGATTTTTCGGGAAGTATCGAGCTTCGGCATCCACTCGCCGGCATGACGGCGGGCGGTGGAATTGCAAGCAATCGGCGAGCGACCGTGTCCTACGCGCTGGTTGCTAAGACAGCCTCAATCCCAGTGACGAAGCCCGGAGGAAAGAGCTTATCTCCATGCTCGTTTTTTATGCTGCCGTCTTCAGCTACGTGCAATCCTTGCTGCGCTAGTCGGGTCTTGTCGATTCCTTTCTTTAAAGCATTCACCAGCCGTGGAGCAAGCGCAGGCGCTGCACTTTCGGCCGCTGGGGACGGCAGCCCTTGGGCCGTTGTCTTGGTCGAGGGAGTCGCGGAGACGCTCATTGATGTCCCAATCGTGAGCGTTTTGAAGGCGGCATGTAAGTTGTCGTTGACGACCTTGAGCCGCTTCGCCTCATCCAGCGCAACGCGAAGAATTGCTCGAATACTTGGGTCCGTTATGAGCTCAAGGGCGTGTTCAACATTTGACTTTGTTTTGGCGACATATCTGGTGGACCCGCTGACCGCGTTCGCAAAGGCAGCGATAATTTCCCTGTAGTGCGCGCCCTGTGCGTTCCGCAAACTTTGCGTCTTTGGGCCGTCAATCTTCTCGAGCCGCCGGCCGATTTCCGCCAGCGAGTAGTCTCGGTCGCCGTCCTCGAGGATGGATTCAAGTACTTCCCAAAGCTTATCGAGGTTGGTGACCTTGGTGGCTTTGGTGGCGGACTTCTTGTGCGATTGATACAGCTGTCGGGCATCTCGCAAGATGTCCGGTGCCGTATTTTTTGGTTGGGAAGTCATGCCTGCTCCAGTATATGCGTGTTCTTCGCGAGCGACAGCGTCTTCGGTTCCATGTTGTCCAACTGTGCGACGAAGGCCTTCTCCAGTCCGACGGCGCGCAGAGTCGTGCGCCCGTCAACCAGTGAGTGAACAGTATTAGCATCCAGACGCGCATACAGGAATTGGCTCATTGCGTTGGCGACGTGCAGGGAGTGCTCATCATCGAGTAACGAGAATCTGGGTTCATGGCCGGAATTGCGAAGCATCCGGTCAAATAGTCTAGCTCGCTCGAGATTGGGATGCTGCCAGTTGATATTCAACCCGTCGAAGAACGTCGCATTGACGCAGATGCGGTTGAGTTGTTCGAATTCGTGCCCTTCAGACAGCACGGCTTCCACTTGCCCCGTGCCGCCGACAGCGACCAAGGCCAGACCGTCACCAGTATTCTCCGTATTGATGCGGATGCATTGCTCAGTCAGCGCGTAAGCGGCCTGCAGGCTCAGGGCTACGTGGTCGACCTCCGCAGTCGCTGTCTCGAACG
>Ga0255336_101007_pt1 | contig 26945 bp, 24 predicted proteins | sample MeOH1_35cm_T3_17_FD_189102 | JGI IMG/M metagenome (GOLD analysis project Ga0255336, IMG submission 189102) | Sandy soil microbial communities from University of British Columbia, Vancouver, Canada - MeOH1_35cm_T3_179 | ecosystem: Engineered > Artificial ecosystem > Sand microcosm > Unclassified ...
GTACGAAGCGCGCTACGTCACCGTGGAAGTGCAGTCCTCGCCGTCGATCTTCTTCGCCGGCATGGAAGGCAGCCGCATCCCCATCGTGGTGGCGCACGGCGAAGGCTTCGCCGACTTCTCGCAGCAGGGCGACCAGAAGCAGGCCCGCGTGGCGCTGCGCTTCGTGGATAACCACGGCGCGCCGACGCAGACCTACCCGCTCAACCCGAACGGCTCGCCGGAAGGCATCACCTCCGTGACCACCACCGATGGCCGCTTCACCGTGCTGATGCCGCACCCGGAGCGCGTGTTCCGCACCGCCACCATGAGCTGGGCGCCCGACGCATGGAAGCAGATCGCCGACGGCGGCAGCCCGTGGATGCGCATGTTCCGCAACGCCCGCAAGTGGGTGGGCTGAACCGGCGCAGGCGGGTTGCAATGGAAACGGGCCCTTCGGGGCCCGTTTTTTTCATGGAGACGTGGCGGCGCGCGCGGCTGGCCATGCCGACATGGGCCGCGCCCGCATCACCCCGCCACCGTGCTCCACGCCTGATAAACGTAATACAGAGGCCGCTGCGGATCGCAGCGGCGCGCCACGTCCGGCGCCGCGCCGCGCAACTGCATGGTGACGAGCACCATGCGCGCGGCCTTGACCGGCGAGTAGCGGTCGCGCAGCGGCAGCATGGGCAGCACCGCGCGCCATTCCGGCGGCAGGCCGTCGCAGGTGAAGGTGCCGAGCGCGCAGTAGCCCCAACCTTCGGAGGTCAGGTGCCAGAGTCGCCGGAACTGGTTGCGTGCGGGCATGATCTCCCTCGTTCGTCGCGGCGCCCGCCGCGGGAGAGGATGTGCGGGCATGGGCCAGGCCGGCCGCGCCGGTCGGGCGGCGGGCGAATGGGTTCGATCTTACCCACGGGCGGCCGCGCTGTGAATGCCCCGCGGCGTTGCCAGCCGGAAATGCGTGCGCGGGGCTGCATCCGGCGGCACGCCTGCAGCCATTTCCGGGGCCGGACCGCGCCGGCGTCACCCGCCGCCCGCCGCCGCTCGGCTCCAGACTGCCGGCCTAGATCCCGCTGAACCAGTTGTAGCCCTGGTCTTCCCAGTAGCCGCCGGGATTCTCGTTGGTGACGAACAGCGCGGCGATATGCTTGGGGTTCTTGAAGCCGAGCTTGGTCGGCACGCGCAGCTTGAGCGGATAGCCGTACCTGGGCGGCAGCGGCTCGCTGCCGAAGTCCAGCGCCAGCATGGTCTGCGGGTGCAGCGCGGTCGCCATGTCGAGGCTGGAGTAGTAGCGGTCCGCGCACTTGAAGCCGACATAGCGCGCCGTGGTGTCCGCGCCGATGCGCTGCAGGAACGTGCGCAGCGGCACGCCGTGCCATTCGCCGACGGCGCTCCAGCCTTCGATGCAGATATGGCGCGTGATCTGGCCCGCCTGCGGCAGCGCGCGCAACTGCGCCAGGCTCCAGCTGCGCTTGTCGGCGACGAGGCCGGAGACTTCCAGCCGGTAGTCGCCGCCGTCCACCTCGGGCACGTCGAATTCCTGGTAGAAGGCGTTGAACGGGAACGGCTGCGTGATCTGGCTGCGCGCGTAGGTCGGCGCCAGCCGCGCGCCGCTGAACAGCCACGCCTGCACGCGGTCGTTCCAGCGCGACATGGACCACAGCACCTTGTCCACGGTGTCGCCGTCCTGCAGCGTGCAGCCGGCCAGCATGGACACCGCGCCGAGCGACAGCGACGAGCGCAGGAACATGCGCCGCTGCAGGCGCGCCAGCTGCGGCCGGAAATCCGCCGCGCTGAGGGCCGGCCGCGCCGGCGTGGCGATGACGCCGGCCGCGCGTGGCGCGTCTTCGGTGCGGATGGAATCGGGACGCGCGGCTGGCGTCTTGCCGGACGGCTCGCTCATGCTTCGGCTTCTCCGTGATGGCCGCGCCGCGCGCGGCCGGTGAACATGGGCAACAAGGTGGACGGCACGGCTACGACCAGCGCCAGGTGCACGGCGACGAAACCGACGATGCCGGTCATCGCGAAGAAATGCACGCGGCGCGCGGTGTCGAAGCCGCCGAACAGGCCGGCCAGCCACCAGAGCTGGACCGGCTTCCAGATCGCCAGCCCGGAGGCCACCACCAGCACGCCGAGCAGCAGCACCGCCACGTACATCAGCCGCTGCACCGCGTTGTAGGCGCCGGGCCGGTGCGGCAGGCGCAGGCGCAGCGCCAGGCCGGCGTCGCGCAGCGCGGCGCGCGCGCTCAGCGGCAGGAAATGCCGGCGGAAATGGCGCGTGGCCAGGCCGTAGCCGAGATAGAGCAGGGCATTCGCGCACAGCAGCCACATCGCCGCGAAATGCCAGGCGATCGAGCCGCCCAGCCAGCCGCCGACCGTGGCCCACGCCGGGAAGCGGAAGCCGAACAGCGGCGAAGCGTTGTAGATGGCCCAGCCGCTCATCACCATGCAGGTCATGGCGAAAGCGTTGATCCAGTGCGTGGCGCGCACCGCCAGCGGGTGGACGATGGCGCGCCGCGCGGCGGCGGGAGTGGGCTTGCGCATGGCACGTGCCTTACATCGGCGGCACGACGCCGTTCTTGCCGGCCGAGACGAAGCGCGCGGTCAGCGCGCCGTCGGCGGCCTTGCTGGCGAACAGCACCACGTGGGCGCCGGGCACCAGCAGCGAGCGGTCGCCCGGCTCCAGGTTGACGATGGGCACGTCGGCGGGGATCACGATGCGCTTTTCGCCCTCGGGGTACTTGACGGTGATGGTGCGGCCGTTGCTGACCACCACGCTGCCCACGGTGCCGTTGGTCATGCTGCTGTTCTTGCCCAGGTCCCAGGCGCGGTGGCCTTCGCCGCTGCCGCGCATGCTGGGCGGGAACACGTGCACTTCCAGCGCCTTGAGCGAGCCGTCGGCCTGCGGGATGGCGGCCGAGCCGATGTAGCTGCCGGCCTTGATCTCGTCGACCTTGGCCAGCGTCACGGCGCGCACCGCGGTGTCCTTGCCCAGGCCCACGTCGAGATCCTGGCCCGAGCGGGTATGCACCTTGAGCGTGTCGCCGGCGAGGGCGGTCACGGTGCCGCGCACGCCGATCGGCGCCGCGGCCGGCGCGGCGGTGGCCTGCGCCTGCGCCGCCGGGGCGCCTGCGAGGGCGGCGCCGGCCAGCAGGGCGGCGGCCAGCACGGTACGGCTCAACTTGCTCGAAACGATGTTCATCCTGCACCTCTGTAAGGGTGGAAACCGAGGTGCAGGTTAGGGCCGCCGGCGGGTCGCGCTGGTGACTTTTTGGTGACAAATTTGTCACTAATTCGCGCGTACCGCTCGCTAGAATGACAGCCATATCCGCACAACCGGGCAGTGCATCATGAGCATCCTCGTCATCGAAGACGATCCCAAGACCGGCGACTACCTGCGCAAGGGCCTGCGCGAAAGCGGCTATGCCGTCGACCTCGCGCGCACCGGCACGGACGGCCTGCACATGGCGCTCGAGCATCCCTACGACCTGGTCGTGCTCGACGTGATGCTGCCCGGCATCGACGGCTGGGAAATCATGCGCACGCTGCGCGCGCGGCGCGACCTGCCGGTCATCTTCCTGACCGCGCGCGACCACGTCAACGACCGCATCCACGGCCTCGAGCTGGGCGCCGACGACTACCTCGTCAAGCCGTTCTCGTTCGTCGAACTGGTGCTGCGCATCCGCACGCTGCTGCGCCGCGGCGTGGTGCGCGAGGCCGAGCTGTTCGAGTTCGCCGACCTCAAGCTCGACGTGCTGCGCCGCAAGGTCACGCGCCAGGGCATGGAGATCACGCTGACCAACAAGGAATTCCTGCTGCTGCACCTGCTGGTCAAGCGCCAGGGCGAGGCGCTGTCGCGCACGCTGATCGCCGCCGAGGTGTGGGACATGAACTTCGACAGCGACACCAACGTGGTGGACGTGGCCATCAAGCGCCTGCGCGCCAAGGTGGACCAGCCGTTCGACAAAAAGCTGATCCACACCGTGCGCAGCATCGGCTATACCTTCGGCGAGGGCGCATGAGCAGCGGCGCGGGCACCGGCATGGTCACCTGGTACCGGCGGCCGTGGTCGCTCACGGTGCGCACCACGGTGTCGTTCGCGCTGATCGCCTGCGTGGTGATCGGCACGCTGGGCGCGTATTTCTACCAGTCGGTGAAGGCCTCGATGGAGGCGCACGCCGATCTCCAGCTGATCGGGCGCGTGACGCATTTCAGCCGGCTGGCCAGCGACGTCTACACCGTGGCCGAGCTCAAGCACCGCCCGCTGCTGTTCGAGACCATGCTCGGCGCCGAGCGCGACGTGCTGATCTTCCGCCGGCCGGGCGAGGCGCCGTTCATCCGCGTCAACCCGGACGACCTCGCGGTGCCGCCGCAGCTTGCCGCGCTGATGGCCGGCGATGGCGGCGCGCCCACGCGCGAGGCCATCCTGCGCACGCGCCTGCGCGACGGCGTGCCGATCTACTGGGCGGCGGCGCTGGCGCGCTCGAACGAGGACGGCAGCATGGTCGAGGTGATCGCCGCCCATCCGCTTGCCAACGAGATGCAGATGCTCGGTGCCTACCGCGACCGCGTGCTGCTGGCCACGCTGGTGGGCATGCTGGCGGCCACCGCGCTGGCCTTCTTCGCCATCCGGCGCGGGCTGCGGCCGGTGGGCAGCATCGCCGCGCGCGCGGCCGAGATCAGCCCGGCCAGCCTCGATGTGCGCCTCGACGAGCGCGGCGCGCCGGCCGAGCTGCGCGGCCTCGTGGGCGCGTTCAACGCCATGCTCGACCGCCTCGGCGAAGGCTACGAGCGGCTCTCGCAGTTCTCCGCCGACCTCGCGCACGAGATCCGCACGCCGGTCGGCGCGCTGATCGGCCAGACCCAGGTGGCGCTCAGCCAGGTGCGGCGGCCCGAGGAATACGAGGAGGTGCTCGAATCCAACCTGGAAGAACTCAACCGGCTCGGCAACATCGCCGAGAACATCCTGTTCCTGGCCCAGGCCGACCACGCGCGGCTGTCCATCGAGCATGCCGCGGTGGCGCTGCCGGCCGAGCTCAACAAGATCGCCGAATACTTCGAAGGGCTCGCCGACGAGAAGGGCATGCGCTTCGAGGTGGCGGCCGACGGCATGCTGTGGGCGAACCCGCTGCTGTGCCGCCGCGCCATCAACAACCTCGTGGTCAACGCCGTGCGCTACGGCGCGCCGGGCAGCGTGATACGGCTGTGCGGCGCGCGCGAGGGCGGCAGCACCGTGGTGTCGGTGGAGAACCAGGGCGAAGCCATCCCGCGCGAACAACTGGACCGCCTGTTCGACCGCTTCTACCGCGGCGACGCCGCGCGCAGCCGCGTGGCCGAATCCAACGGGCTCGGCCTGGCCATCGTGCAGGCCATCATGGCGCTGCACGGCGGGCAAGCGGAAGCCACCTGCCCGGCGCCGGGGCGCGTGCGTTTCGCGCTGCGCTTTCCTTCGCATCTGCCTTCGCATCTGCCCCCGCATTCTCCTTCGCAACTGTCGCCCGAATCCGCCGCGTAAGGACGCCGGCGCGCGGCGCGCAGGAAACGTCTTGCTACCTTGGCGGAAACGGCTGATGCGCGCGCGCCGCATCAGATCGATCGCGCCCGCCGACAGAAACATGCCGCGCATGCTTGGGAAGTGTCTGGTGCGCAAGCCGCATTCGGTCACGTACTATTTCCACGCTGCTGCAACGCATTTTTCGCAGCGATATTCTGGAAGGTAGCGGCAACGAGGCCGGGCAGCCGATGGCACCGTGCCTCGCGGCCATCTTGTCTTAGCCGGTGAAGTCTGCCGGGTGCCGGGCTCGCCTGCCGGGCGCCCGCCGCTTCCCGCCGCGGCCCCCGTGCGGCGAAGGCTAGTGCGCTCGCGCGCCACTCTCCAGCACGCTCCCCCGGCCGCCTGGCGGCCACTGGTCATGGTTTGTCCGAGCATGCCTTCAAACGTCGTCCGCTCCCGTTTCTCCGTCGCCCTCTCGGTGTGGCGCGCCCTGTTCCTGCGCGAGGCCAATGCGCGCCTGGCCACAGAGCGCGGCGCCTGGTTGTGGCTGCTGCTCGAGCCGGCCATCCACATCGGCTTCCTGATGCTGCTGTTCGGCGTGGTGCGCCACGTGCTGATCCCGGGCATGGCGTCCAGCCTGTTCATCCTGGTCGGCATCCTCGGTTTCTTCCTCGTGCGCAACGTCGCCGGCCGCGGCGCCGAGGCGATCAAGGCCAACGCCGCGCTGTTCGCGTACCGGCAGGTGCGCCCGGTCGATGCGGTGCTGGTGCGCGCCGCGCTCGAAGGCCTGCTCTACGGGCTGGTGTTCGTCGTGCTGCTGGCCGCCTGCGGCCTGGCCGGCGTGGACGTGTGGCCGCGCGACCCGCTGCAGGTGCTGCTGGCCGCCGCGCTGCTGTGGCTGCTGGGCGTGGGGCTGGCATTGAGCCTCGCCACGCTGGGCACGCTGGTGCCCGAGCTGGGCCGCATCGTCAGCCTGTTCTTCGCGCCGCTGTACTTCATCTCCGCGGTGATGTACCCGATCGCCAGCGTGCCGCGCCCGGCGCGCGACTGGCTGCTGCTCAACCCGATCCTGCACGGGCTCGAAGCCATGCGCGGCGGCTTCTTCCCGGCCTATCGCGGGCAGGCCTACGCCAGCCTGTCCTACCTGCTGGCATGGTCGCTCGGCAGCGTCCTGTTCGGGCTGGCCCTGCAGCGGCGCTTCGCCACGCGGCTGGTGGCGCAATGATCAGGATCTCCGGCCTGCACAAGCGCTATCGCGGCGCGCCGACGGACGGCTGGGTGCTGCGCGACGTGTCGCTCGAAATTCCAGCATCGAGCCGGATCGCGCTGATCGGCCGCAACGGCGCGGGCAAGTCCACGCTGCTGCGCCTGATCGGCGGCACCGACACGCCCAACCGCGGCGAAGTGGTGCGGCGCTGCCGCGTGTCGTGGCCGCTCGGGCTCTCCGGCGGCTTCCAGGGCTCGCTGAGCGGGCGGCAGAACGCCAAGTTCGTCTGCCGCATCCACGGCGCGCAGGCGGGGCTGGACGACAAGCTCGCCTTCATCGAGGACTTCGCCGAACTGGGCGCGGCGTTCGACGCGCCGGTCAAGACCTACTCGTCCGGCATGCGCTCGCGGCTGGCCTTCGCGCTGTCGATCGCCTTCGAGTTCGACATGTACCTGGTCGACGAACTGACCGCGGTCGGCGACGCCGCCTTCAACGTCAAGTCCCGCCAGGCCTTCCAGGATCTCGCCGGGCGCGCCGGGCTGGTGATGGTGTCGCACAGCGAATCGACCCTGCGCAGCTATTGCGAATCCGCGGTCTGGCTGCACGAAGGCAGCGCCTACCGTTTCGACAGCGTGGATGACGCCATCCAGGCATACAAGAAGAGCATGACAAGGTGAGCAAGCTGTTCGGGCAACTCAAGCAATGCGGCTGGCTCTGGCGCATCGCCATCGGCGCGTGCCTGCTGGCCGCCGTCTACTGGGGCGTGGTCGCCTCCGACCGCTACGTGTCGGAAGCCAAGGTGGTGGTCGAGCGCAGCGACGCCGTGGGCGCCACCGCCACCGACTTCTATGCCTCGCTGCTCGGCGCCAGCGCGGCGCCGCAGGACCTGCTGCTGCTGCGCGAATACCTGCTGTCCGCCGACATGCTCAGGAAGCTCGACGCTCGGCTCGCGCTCAAGGCGCACTACAGCAGCGCGCAGCGCGATGCCCTGTCGCGCCTGTGGCCGGCCGACGCCTCGTTCGAGCGCTTCCATGCGTACTATCTCGGGCGCGTGAGCGTGGAATACGACGACTTCTCCCACACGCTGGTGATCCGCGCGCAGGCCTACACGCCGGCGATGGCGCAGGCCATCGCGCGCCTGCTGGCCAGCGAAGGCGAGCGCTTCATCAACGAACTGGCGCACCGCGTCGCCGGCGAGCAGGTCGTCTACATCGAGAACCAGGTGCGCGTGCTGGGCGAACGCATGAAGGCCGACCGCCAGGCGCTGCTGGCCTACCAGAACGCCAACGGGCTGGTGTCGCCGCGCGGCGACGTCGAGAGCCTCTCCGGCGTGGTGGCCGGCGCCGAGGCGGAACTGGCCGACCTGCGCGTCAGGCGCGCCGCGCTCAAGGACGTCTACACCCCGCAGTCGCCCGCGATCCAGCAGATCGACGCGCAGATCGCCGCCGTGCAGGCGCAGATCGGCGCGCAGCGCGCGCGCATGACCTCGCCCAGGAACCGCGCGCTCAACCAGGTGGTGGAAGAACACGAACGCCTGCAGGCCGCCGCCGGCTTCAGCCAGGACCTCTACAAGACCGCGCTCGGCGCGCTGGAGAAAGCGCGCATGGAAGCCACGCGCAAGCTCAAGAACGTGGCCGTGGTGCAAAGCCCCACGCTGCCCGAATATCCGCTGCAACCGCGCCGCGTCTACAACATCGCCGTGTTCGTGCTGGCGGCGCTGGCGCTGGCCGGCGTGCTCCAGCTGCTCGGCGCCATCATCCGCGATCACCGGGACTAGCCATGCTTCGTTTTCTTCTCGTCCTCCTGTTCGCCATGAGCGCCGCAACGCAAGGCGCGCACGCGCAGGCCGGCGCGCGCGCCGGTGCCCGCATCGGTGCTCCCATCAACGGCGAGCCCGACTACGCCGCCCTCGCCGCGCAGGGCGGCCTGCCGCCGCCGGGCGCCACCGGCATGGCCGCCGAAGCCGCCATCCCCACGGTGCCGGCACGTCCCGCCCAGCCCGTGCCGGACAGCGCGCCGCAGAATGATGACTATGTCGCCAACCTCGCCAGCGACGCCTTCGGCGCGCAGCTCTTCACCGGCGCCTTCAGCCGCGAGAGCGCATCGGTCTTCAATCCCAGCCACGTCATCTCCGTGGGCGACCGCATCCAGTTGCGCATGTGGAACGGCTACAACCTCGACACCGTGCTCGCGGTGGACGCCGGCGGCAACATCCTGCTGCCCGAGGTCGGCCCGTTCCGCGTGCAGGGCATCGCCAACGCCGACCTGCAGGCCGCCGTCACCGCCGCGCTGCGCCGCGTGTTCGCCGGCCGCGTCTCCATCTACGCCAGCCTGCTCGCCGCGCAGCCCGTGCGCGTGTACGTCACCGGCGCCGTCTACCGCCCCGGCATGTACAACGGCACCTCCAGCGACAGCGTGCTGCGCTACCTCGACCAGGCCGGCGGCATCGACCCCGAGCGCGGCTCCTTCCTCGACGTGGCCATCAAGCGCGGCACCCAGACCCTCGCCGTGGTCAACCTCTACGACTTCCTGCTCAAGGGCGAGCTCGCCACGCGCCAGCTCAACAACGGCGACGTGATCTTCGTCCAGCCGCGCAAGCACACCGTCAAGGTCGGCGGCCTCGCCGAGAACGCCCGGCGCTTCGAATTCCAGGGCGAGCAGGCGCGGCTCGACCAGATCGCCCGGCTGGCCAAGCCGCTGCCGTCGGCCACCAACGTGCGCGTGGTGCGCAACACCGGCACCATTCGCAATGTCGAATACTTCCCGATCTCCCAGGACCGGGAAATCATCCTGCAAGACGGCGACGAGATCGAATTCACCGCCGACAAGCGCCCCGGCACCATCACCGTGCGCGTGGAAGGCGAACACGCCGGCCCGCAGGAATTCGTGCTGCCCTACGGCAGCCGCATGGGCGAGCTGCTCAGCCAGGTCGCGTTCACGCCGCAGTCCGACGCCGACAGCATCCAGCTCTACCGCCTCAGCGTGAAGGCGCGCCAGAAAGTGCTGCTCGGCACCGCGCTGCGCAGCCTCGAATCCAGCGTGCTCACCGCCCGCTCCGGCACCGCCGACGAAGCCCAGCTGCGCAAGGAAGAAGCCGCGCTGGTCCTGCAATGGGTGGAGCGCGCCCGCAAGATCGATCCCACCGGCCAGACCCTGATCGCCAGGGCCAGCACGCGCGACCAGCTGCTGCTGGAAAACGGCGACATCCTGCGCGTGCCGGTCAAGGACGGCCTCGTCATCGTCAACGGCGAAGTCCTGTTCCCCAACGCCGTCGCCTTCGACGCCGGCATGAGCGTGGCCGACTACATCCAGCAGGCCGGCGGCTACTCGCAGAACGCCGACAGCGCCCGCGTGATCGTCGCCCACCGCGACGGCAGCTTCTCGGAAAGCAAGTGGGGCACGCAGGTGCGCCCGGGCGACGAAATCCTGGTGCTGCCGCGGGTGGACATGAAGACGCGGCAGTTCGCGAAGGACGTGTTTCAGATTCTTTATCAGTTGGCGATTAGCGCGAAGGTGGTGTTGGGGCTATGAGAAACAGAAATCTGGTTGGTGAAAAAAAGAGCTTGACGGTTGCCATTCCGGTTCGCTGGGCGAATGAACGGGGCGATATTCTGGAGCGACTGGCATTTCCAATGATGGAGCGCTCCCTACCCGGAGAGGTGGAAATCCTGATTGTCGATGATGGCTCCCCAACTGATCTGGGGAGGCGCCTGCGATCCGCGTGCGAGAAGCATGGCTATCTGTATCACCGACTCGCCACGGAGCATCTGCCTTTCTCGATAGGGCGTGCGCGCAACGCCGCGGCGCAGTGTGGTGTTTCGCCGTATCTGATGTTCCAGGATGTCGATCTGATGCCGTATCCGGGGTTCTACGGCGATGTGCTGCGCGAATGCGAGGTGGCTGGCCTGAATGAGTCGGCGGACAACTTTCTGATGATCGGGGTCATATACCTGACCGAGCAGGCAACGGCGGATTTCAAGAATACCCCGCCGGATCTGAGGCGACAGAAATTCATACATTGCCTGCTTGAAGATGACAAGGCAGCGATCGAGAAATTCTCGACGGGCACATCCGTTACCGTCTGGCGGCGCGACTATTTCCTCGCCACCGGTGGAAACGACATGGATTTCAACGGGTGGGGCTACGAGGATCTCGAATACGCGTGCCGGGCAATCCGTCGTCGCAAGAAGTTCGCATTGCCATCGGAATTTGCCCTGGACTACAGGAATTTCCAGTCGATCGTGGAGTACAAGGGCTGGAAAAGCATCTACCGCCTGTTTGGAGACATGACGTTTCAGAAGGGCATCGTCATGTTCCACGCCTGGCATCCGGTGGAGTCCAACAGCCGCTATATGGCCGCCAAGAAGCGCAACCGGCAGATCTTCGACGCCAAGTTTGCCGCGTTCCGCGATCACGGCCTCGAGCCCGACCCGTTGCCCATCCTTGGCAGCGGGAGATCGCTGGTGCTTCGCAACAATCCCTGGGTGACCAATCGATGGGCGGCGCCTTTTCTGGGAGAGCTCGTCCATATCGATGAAGACCATCTACCGCCGGATACCTTTATTGATTTTCTGGCTTCAGCGAAATTTACGCGGGTCGTCTTTCACAATCCGTATGCCAACGAGAGAGTGCAAGCCCTGTATGAGCAGGTTCGCAAGCAGAATTTCCCGTATATCGTGGTGGAACGCGGAGCGCTTCCCGATTCCGTGTTCTTCGATGCAAGAGGTTTCAACGCGGATAGCGAAAGCTACCATGAGCGCCACTGGAATCATCCAGTGACGGAGAAGGAGAGAGTATCGACGCTGCAATACATACAAAGTGCGATCGTGGACGATGACTCTCTTGAGGAGCAACCGGACCGGCTTGGTGCCAACAACCTGCGAAAGAAGCTGAAGATACCAAGAGGCAAGAAAGCGCTTGTCGCGTTCCTGCAGCGGCCAACGGATACCGTCATCCAGAATTTCATGGGCGCGCTGGGGAGTTATGAGAACTTCATCAGACTATTGAGCCGCCTCCCATACGCCATGCCGCCGGATTGGGTCCTGCTGGTGAAGCAGCATCCCCTGGAAACCGAGAAGATAAAGATACCCGGCGCCCTGACGGTGGATGACTACAACACCAAGGATCTCCTGGAACTCGGCGACGCAATGATCGCGGTCAATTCCGGCGTGGGCGTTCTGGGCATTATTTTCGGGAAACGGGTGCTGTATTGCGGTGAGGCATTTTATGGCACCGAAGGCCTGGCGCGGCAGGTTGTTGACGAAGAGGAAGTCAACGCGGCGCTGCGTGGATTCACGCCTGACGTGGAAAAGTCACTGAGATTCATAAATTATCTGGTCAACAAATTCTACTCCTTTGGAAAATTCACAACAAGGAGAGTCAAGTGGCATGATGGATCGCTGATGACCGCGACCACCGATATTGATTTCTATAAGCTCAGAATTCCGGGACATCCCGAAATGAAACGCGCAATTCGGGACTCGGTGGAGGTGGCATCCACGTCGATACTGTTTGACCGTTATCGCCTGCCGAACAATGAACTGGACAGAGGCTTAGCGCCTCCCGCCAAGGAGGTCAAGGAGCCACCCAAGGCATCGGCCAGGGCGCCGGGGGCCGCGCTGCCGCCGAAGATACCGGATCAAATTCGCGAAAAACCTGCCCAACGACAGGAGCCGGCAGTTGGGAAACTGCTGGCCAAACCCGCTCCGACGCCGCGCAAGAAAAATGGTTTTCTGAAGAAACTGCGCAAACTGTCCGAGAGCCCGGTGATGTTCTTCAGGGACTCCAGGTTCCATACGTTAAGGCTGATTGGCAATCGATTCTTCAGGCAATAAGATCAAAAAATGACTGATGGGATAAATGTTCGCGATAGCGGAGTGGGGAATCTGATATCCATATCAAACTCCGCTGAATTTATTAATTCTGAAATCATAATATCCGGGTCGAACAACCATGTTTCGATCGGGCCGGGGGCGGTACTTTCCGGCGTCAGGATGCAGATAAGCAGCAATGGGAACGTCGTCGAAATCGCGTCCGCATGCAGGGTCACTGCACAGGTGATTATGAAGCTCACCGACAACAATCGACTCAACATTGGTCATGGCACCACGGTGGGCGGCTGCAATTTCATCTGTGGCGAAGGCCGGAGCATAGTCATCGGAAAGGATTGCATGCTTGCCTGGAATCTCGAAATACGGACCACCGATTCGCATGCGATTGTCGATGCGGCATCGGGCGCGCGAATCAATCCCGCCAAGGACGTGATCGTTGACGATCATGTCTGGGTCGGCGCCCATGCGACTTTGCTGAAGGGCACGCATATACGCAGGAACAGCGTTGTATCGATGCGATCCGTCGTCACCCATGCTTTTGGCGAGGAGGGTGTCGTCCTCGGCGGTTCGCCTGCGCGAATTATCCGTTCCGGAGTGACATGGGAAAGGCCGCTGTTGGGATAAGCCGGGGCTGCAACGCGGACAGGATCCGTGCGCAGCCTTCGGAAGGTTGCGGTGTTGTATGGGACTAATTTAATAATATTTGCCTGATTTCATGATGAAAATATTCAATGGTTCTCCGGGCGGGATCCCGGCCGGATTGGCTATCATCGCCGGCCCCTGCGTCATCGAATCAAGAGCCTTCGCACTGGAAACCGCCCAGGCATTGAAGGCCATCTTTGCCGCCATCGGCATCCCTTTTGTCTACAAGTCATCCTTCGACAAAGCCAACCGCAGTTCCGGCAGGGCCTTCCGCGGCGTGGGCCTGGACGAAGGCCTTTCCATTCTGGCGGAGGTGAAGTCGACGCTGGGCATTCCCGTTCTGACGGACGTCCACGAGGCATGGCAGGCCAGGCCGGTGGCGGAGGTGGTCGACATCCTGCAAACGCCGGCTTTCCTGTGCCGACAGACGGATTTCATCAAAGCCGTGGCGGCCGCCGGCAAGCCCGTGAATATCAAGAAGGGGCAGTTCCTCGCGCCCTGGGACATGAAGCATGTCGTGGCCAAGGCGCGCGAGACGGGCAATGCCGACATCATGGTATGCGAGCGTGGCACCTCGTTCGGTTATGGCAACCTGGTGGTGGACATGCGCGGCCTGGCCGTGATGGCGCAGACCACCGGGTGCCCGGTGATTTTCGATGCTACGCACTCGGTGCAGTTGCCCGGCGCGCAAGGCACCGCCAGCGGCGGCCAGCGCGAGTTCGTGCCGCATCTCGCGCGCGCCGCTGTCGCCACCGGGGCGGTGTCGGGATTGTTCATGGAATGCCATCCGGACCCCGACCGCGCGCCATGCGACGGGCCGAACATGCTGCCGTTCGCGGACATGCCCGCGCTGCTGGCGCAGTTGAAGGCCATTCACGAGATCGCGGCGGCGTAGCCATGCTCGGTGTTCTTTCTCGCGGCATTTATCGCATCCGGCATCTGCGGGCGTTCCTGGGGGAGGAGGTGATGCTGATTCGCCTCGGTGCCGGCGTGGCGCGGCTGGACGGGATTGCCGCATGGGGGCGCCGGCCCGGTGCCGGGCGCGCCGAAGCGTATGCGCGCAAGTACGCCATTGCGCGATTCCTGAGGCTGGAGGACGGGTTCCTGCGCTCGCTGTCGCCGGGGCCGTGCGCCATTTCGTGCTCGCTGGTGCTGGACAACCTCGGCATCTACTACGACGCCAATACGCCTTCCCGGCTCGAGCAGATGGCGATGCTGCCGCTGAGCGCGGCGGAGCAGGGCCGTGCGGCGGCGCTGATCTCGGCCTGGTGCCGGGCGTCGGTTTCCAAGTACAACCATGCGCCCGATCCGCCGGCGTTGCCGCGCATGCCCTACGTGCTGGTCATCGACCAGACCGAGAACGACGCATCGGTGCGCTACGGCCGTGCCGACACCGACAGCTTCGCGCGGATGCTGGACGCGGCATTGCAGGGCTATCCGGACTGCGATGTCCTGGTCAAAGAGCATCCCGAGGTCGCGGCTGGCAGCAAGCGCGGCTACCTGGGCACCTTGCTGGATGCCGGCTGCGACCCGCGTGTGCGCAGGCTGCGGGAAGACGTGCACGTGGTGCCACTGCTGCGCGAGGCCGCTGCCGTGTTCACGGTGACGTCGCAGGTAGGCTTCGAGGCGCTGCTTCACGGGCGCCCGGTGCATACCTTCGGCATGCCGTTCTATGCGGGATGGGGCCTGACGGTCGACGCGCTCCCGGCGCCGCCGCGCCGCCAGCCTGTCCCGCTGGCGCAACTGGCGTTCGCGGCGCTGGTGCGCTACACGCGCTATGTGGAACCGCGCAGCGGCAAGCGCTGCGAAGCCGAGGATGCGATTGACTACCTTGCGTTGCAGCGGCGCATGCGCGGCGCGTTCCCCGCATGCGTGCATGCAGTCGGGTTCTCGCGCTGGAAGCGGCCGATCCTGCGGGATTTCGTCGCGGGCAGCACGGTACGTTTCCACCGGGGGATGCACTCGGTCCCGCCAGGCGCCACGGTGTTGCGATGGGGGCGGGGCGAGCAGCCACAGCGGCCCGACATCGCCACAATCACGGTGGAGGACGGCTTCCTGCGCTCCGTCGGGCTCGGCGCGCATCTGGTGCGGCCGGTTTCGTGGGTGTTCGACCGCAGCGGCATCTACTACGACGCGGCCTCGCCCTCGGATCTGGAACGCCTGCTGGGCGAGGCGGATTTCGATGCCGCGCTGCTGCGGCGCGCCCGCGCGCTGCGGGAGTCCATCGTGCGCCTGCGGCTGACCAAGTACAACGTGGGCCGAGGCGAGTGGGCAAGGCCGGCCGACCCGCGCCGCGTGGTGCTGGTCGTGGGCCAGGTGGAGGGCGATGCATCGCTGCGCTACGGCGCGCCCGGCATCCGCACCAACCGCGAATTGCTGCTGGCCACCCGCGCGAGCGAGCCGGGCGCCTGCCTGGTCTACAAGCCGCACCCCGATGTCATGGCGGGCCTGCGCGGAAGCCGGGCGGCCGAGGCGGCGCTGGGCGGGTTGTGCGATGAAGTGGTGGCCGGATACCCGATGCATCAGTTGATCGACGCCGTTGACGCCGTGCACGTGCTGACTTCGCTGGCCGGGTTCGAAGCATTGCTGCGCGGCAAGCCGGTGACGGCGCACGGTGCCCCGTTCTACGCCGGCTGGGGGCTGACCGAGGACCGCTGCGCGATGCCGCGGCGACGGCGCGCGCTGTCGCTCGACATGCTGGTGGCGGGCGCGTTGATCGCTTACCCGCGCTACGTGCTGTGCGGCGCGGAGACCGGCTTCGTGGCCCCGGAGCAAGTGGTGACGCAGATGCAGGCATGGCGGGAGACACCCGCATCGGGCTGGCGGGCCGGCTTGCGCAGGCTGCGCGAAGGCGCGCTGCGCGCCTGGGCCATGCCCTGGCGGGGCGGTGCCCGCTGAGCGGCAGCCCGGTGGACGAGGCGCGCAAGAGTGGATGCAAAGAGGGGATGCATCGTGGCATCTCCTGACGTGGCAGTAACCAGAAGAGATCAGTGATGTCATCGGAAGAGCAAGGGCACAAGAAAGGCAGTCACGAGTTTCCGGCTGCCTCGCCCGGCACGGCGGCACGGGAACGCCGCCCTGCGGGGGCCGGCTTCGGCCAGCTTGCGCGGCACCCCCGCATCCTGCTGCTGCAAGGTCCCAACGGGCCTTTCTTCGCGCGCTTGCGGGACTATCTCGAAGCGGCCGGCAGCGAGGTCTGGAAAGTCAATTTCAACGGTGGCGACGACCTTTTCTACCGCGACGGGCGCATCAACCGCTTTGCCGCGCCGATGACAAGCTGGCCGTCATTCCTGCGCGACCTGCTGGCATCGCAGCGGATCGATGCCATCGTGGTATTCGGCGATTGCCGGCGGCCGCATCGCATGGCCGCTCAGGTCGCGCGGGAGCTCGGGATTGCCTTCTGGGTCTTCGAAGAGGGTTATGTCAGGCCCGACTATGTGACGCTGGAAGCTGGGGGCGTCAATGCAAACTCGCCGATCGCGCCTTTGTCGCTGGCCGACGTGCCGGCGGTCAGGCCGCCGGCCAGGCGAAGCAGCTTCGCGCATGGCTTTGCCTGGATGGCATGGTATTCGTTCTGGTACTTCACCGGCGGCATGCTTGGCCGCCGACGGTATCGGCACTACCGGCACCACAAGCCGTTCGGATTCCAGGAGCTGGGATGCTGGTTGCGCGCGGGCGCCCGCAAGCATCTCTATCGATGGCAGCAGCGCAACAGCGTGGCCGGCCTACTGGCGGCGAACGGCCCTGCGTTCTTCATGGTGGCGCTGCAGGTGCACAACGATAGCCAGATATTGACGCACAGCCCCTGGCAGAGGATCGAGGCGTTCATCGAGTCGACATTGTTCTCTTTTGCGCGGCATGCACCGACGGACAGCGTTCTCGTTATCAAGCACCATCCGATGGATCGTGGACACACCAACTATGCGGCAGTGATTCGGGCGTGCGCGCAGCGTCTGGATATTCCCGGACGGGTGGTCTACCTGCACGATGCGCACCTGCCGACGCTGCTGCGGCATTGCAGCGGCCTCGTCACCATCAACTCCACGGCGGGCTTGCAGGCGCTCTTTCACGGCGTGCCGGTCATCGCGCTGGGCCGCTGTTTCTATGCGAAAGAGGGCATCACCTATCAGGGCAGCCTGGACAAGTTCTGGCGTGCCGCGCGGCCACCCGACCGGAAGCGGGTGGCGCATCTGCGCAATTACGTGATCCACGTTTCGCAGGTCAATTCCTCGTTCTACGCGGACCCGGCGCCTGGCCGGGCGGCACAGCCGGACGGCGCCTCGCCGGGTCTGTGGGCGAGGCTGTGCTGCGGACCCGGCCTGCGCGCTCCGTGGCTGCTGGATGCCATCGGCCAGGCCATTCCCATCGCGCTGCAATGGGCGGTCACGCATATCGCCGCATGAAGGCGGCCGGGCGCCGGCGGCCTGCGGGGACTACCGCCTACAACAACCCATCCAGCAAATCCGGCCCGAACACCTCGCGATGCACGCGCTCCGCCTTTACCCCGCGCGCCGCCAGCGCGGCGCGCTGCGCCTGCATGAAGGGCAGCGGGCCGCAGAGGTAGAAGTCGGCGTCGGCGAGGTCGTCGCCGGCGAAGATGACGTCGATGTCCATGCGGCCGGGCAGGGCGGGCTGGGCCAGGAATTCGGCCGGCTCGCCGGACTCGAGGAAGAAGTGGGTGCGCAGGCCGGGCAGCTGGCGCGCGGCGTGCTTGACGTCCTTGACGTGGGCCACGTGCGAGGCCATGCGCGCGGCGTGGCCGAAGACGACCTTGCGCGCGGGGTTGCGCTGCGCGACGGCGTTGAGCGCGGAGATCATGGGCGTGACGCCGACGCCGGCGGAGAGCAGCACGATGGGGTGGGCGGGCTCGATGGCGGGCGCGAAGTCGCCGAACGGCTGGCTGACCATCAGGACGTCGCCGGGGCGGGCGTTGTCGTGCAGCCAGTTGGAGACCGCGCCGGCGGGCAGGCCGGCGTCGTCGCCACGCTCGCGCTTGACGGAGATGCGCCAGGTGCGGCCGTTGGGCGCGTCGGAGAGGCTGTACTGGCGCTGCTGGAACACGCCGTGCGAGAGTTCCACCACCACGGAGATGTACTGGCCGGGCAGGAAGTCGGCGAGGGTGGTGCCGGGGACGGCTTCGAGCGTGAATGAGGTGATGTCGGCGCTCTGTTCCTCGCGCGCGACGATGCGCACCGGCTGGCGGTGGTCGGGGCCGGTGCCGGCGCGTTCGTAAAGGCGCGTCTCGGCGGCGATCAGCTCGGCGGCGAGCAGCCAGTAGGCTTCGTCCCAGGCGGCGACGAGCTCGGGCGTGGCGGCTTCGCCCAGCACTTCGCCGATGGCGCCGAGCAGGTGGCGGGCGACGACGGTGTAGTGGCCGGGCTTGATGCCGACCGAGGCGTGCTTGTGGACGATGCGGCTGACCACCGGGGCCAGCGCGCTGTTGTCGCCGTAGTTGGCGGCATAGGCGAACACGGCGGCGGCGAGCGACTGCTGCTGCGCGCCGTTGGCCTGGTTGCCCATGTTGAACAGGTTGGTCAGTTCGGGCCTGTCGGCGAACATATTGCGATAGAACGCGGTGGTGATGGCCAGGCCATGCTGGCGCAGCACGGGTACGCTCGCATCGATCAGGGGTCTCGATTTTTCAGACAGCACTGCAACCTCCAAAGATATACACTAAATGCAACAAATTGGGCGAATGAATCCGCAACAGGGGCGGCGGCGGGCGATCTGCGCTTTGTCCGCGTCACCTCGGAACCCATTCTATTAAACATGCATTTGCTGTGCAACATAAATTTGCGGCATCGCAAAAGATGTATCGAAGGGCCATGTTAGACTGCGCGTGCCGCCGGCGCGGCGCCCGCGCGCCGCGCGCATGCCGGCTGCCCCGCATTCCGCACCACGATCCGCACGGCGGAGGACCACTTTGCATGAGACTGACCGACTACACCGACTACAGTCTGCGGACCCTGATCTACGTCGCGGTCCACCCGGGCGAGCTCGTCACCATCCAGCGCATCGCCGATGCGTTCGACATTCCCAAGAACCACCTGATCAAGATCGTGCAGAAGCTCGGCCAGGCCGGCTACCTGCATACGGTGCGCGGGCGCGCGGGCGGGATCGAGCTGGGCCGGCCGGCGGCGGCGATCAACGTGGGAGAGGTGATCCGCACGATGGAGTCGGATTTCAGCCTGGTGGAGTGCTTCCAGGGCGACGACAATCATTGCGTCATCACGCGGGTGTGCGGCCTGCGCGGCGTGTTGTCGGCCGCGCTGCGGGCTTACTTCGACGTGCTGGACGCCTATAGCCTGCAGGACCTGGTGGCGCGCCCGGCGGCATTGAGCCGCGCGCTGGCGCCGGATGGCGGCACGGTGGCCGGCATTCCGGTCAGGAGCGTGACACGCAAGGCGCGCGCGGCGCCCGGCGGCGGGACGGCGTAGGCGCGGCCCGGCGCTAGCCTTCGCGCCCGTCGGCGCGCGGACGCATCAGGAACGGCACGTACTTGAACAGGTACAGCGCGAACGCGGCCATCCACGCCACCGCCGCGGCGGCGATCCAGAACGGCTTGTACTGCGGCAGGACCAGCGGCCCGGCCACGCGCAGCACGGCCGCGGCGAAGACCGCCGCGTAGGCCGCCGTCTCCACCGCGCGCGCTTCGAGCAGGCGCCCGGTGTGGCCCAGCGCGGTGCGCGTGATCATGCCGATGATGGCGCAGCCGATCGCGCCGACGGTCAGCGCATGCAGGGCCGAGGAGCGGTCCGCGTGGCCGAGCGCGGCGGCGGCCAGCAGCGCCAGGCCGAGCGGCAGGCAGACATAGGCCAGGTGCAGGATGCCGATCAGCGGGCGGCGCAGCGCCCGCCGCGAGCCCCAGCCGCCCAGGCGCACGGCGTGCGCCAGCGCCGCCAGCAGCGCGAGCGCGGCGGTGATCATGCCTTGCGGCGCCAGCGCGCACGCCGCCATCGCGGCCAGCGTCAGCGGCACCACGGTGCGCTCGGCCAGCGGCGAGCGGCGGATGCGCACGCCGGGCACGCTGTTGGCCGTGAACATCGGGATGACGCGCCCGCCGATCACGGTGATGAACACCACCACCAGCCCGATGCCCGCCTCCGCGCTTTGCAGCGCCGCCGGCACCGCGCCGCGCGCCAGCGCCACGTGGAACGCCACGTTGAGCGCCCACAGCAGGAACAGCGCGCCGGCCAGGCCATAGTTGCGCTTGCTGCCGGCGCGCACCAGCACGTGCAGGAAGCTGGCCGCGCACAGCGGCAGGAAGGCCAGGTCCAGCGCCACCGCGAGCGGCGCCGGACCGGTCCACATCAGCACGCGCGCGGCCAGCCAGAGCGCGGCCAGCCCGGCCAGCGCCGCGCCGCGCGGCGTCTGCAGCCCGGTCCAGTTCCTGCCCGCCGTGAAGAGGAAGCCGACCACCACCGCGGCGGCAAAGCCGAACACCATTTCATGCGCATGCCAGAGCATGCCGCCCATCGGCGGCTGCGCGGCGCCGGCCGGCCACCAGCCCAGGTAGATGGCGGCCCACGCGCCGACCGACAGCACGGCGAACGCCGCCGCGAGCAGGTAGAAGGGCCGGAATGCCAGCGCCAGCACGGGCAGCCCGCCGTGGCGGGCGGACGCGGGGCGGGACGGCGGCGGGGTCTGGAGCAGCGGCTGCATGGATGCCGCGCGCGGTGTCGGGTCGGGGTGCATGGTGTCGATCGATGTGGTCATGGCGCGGCTTCCTTCCCGTTCGTTTTTTTCTGGCCGGCCGGCATCCTGCCGCATGGCAGTCTCACGACGATTCTATAAAACAAGCATTTTTAATGCAACATAAAAGACGGCATGCGAACGTGTCTGACGGAAAAGGCCGGCGGGGCCGCCGGGCGCATCCGTTCCTGCCGCAAGCCCGTCACTCCGGGGCCCGGCAAAGCTGCCGCGGGCGGCAGCGGTGGTCAGATGACCGCCGGAATGTGCGTGCGGAAAGCGCAAGCCGGCCGCACCCTGAAAGACGCGAGTGCCGGCGAACGGGCATTCCCGTGCGCAGGGCACTCGCTCTTGGCGCGCTTGTGATCCTTCAGGCTTTGCCGGCGGCGGCGGGGGTGGCGCGGAACGTCACGCCCAGGCGGTTGAAGGCGTTCATCAGGCCGATGGCATACGTCAGGTCGACCAGTTCCTTGTCGCTGAATTCGGCCGCGGCGGCTTCGTAGTCGGCATCGGGAACGCCGGTGTCGGCCACGCGCGTCACGGTTTCCGCCCAGGCAAGCGCGGCGCGCTCGCGGGCGCTGAACAGATTCCCGGCCTCGCGCCACACGGGCACCAGCACGAGCTTGTCCACGGAAAGGCCCTGCGTGAGCAGGTCGCGGGAATGCATGTCGATGCAATAGGCGCAGCCGTTGATCTGCGAAACCCGCAGGTACACGAGATTGACCAGTTCCTGCGGAAGGCCGCATTTCTGGAGGGACATGTACACCCCGCCGAAGGCCTTGTAGCCCTCGGGGGAAACCTTTGCATAGTCGAGGCGATGGCTCATGACGCATCCTTCTGTGTGTTGATCCGGAGCCCTAATCATGGCGCATCTTGGCCTATCCCGGATGGTCCATGATTCGCCTTGCGACATGGGCCATGACGCCTGCCCGCGCGCCGCGTCAGATGAGCTTCAGGATGCGCCTGCCGAGATGTTCGGCGGTGGCCCGGGAGTCGATGTTCGTGAAGCCCAGCAGCAAGGCCGAGACGCCATCGCCCGCCGTCGTCCAGCGCGACAGCGCCTCGCCGTACAGGCCGTGCTCCCGCATGCTCGCCGCCAGCCGGCGATCCGAGCGCTGGCCCCGCAGGCGCAGGATCAGGTGCATGCCGCCCGGCTGCGCATCGATGCGCGCCTGCTTTCCCAGCACGCTTTCCAGGCCCGCCGTGGCGGCGTCCCGGCGCTCGGCATAGAGCTTGCGCATCCGCTGGATATGGCGCGCGAAATGGCCTTCCCTGATGAAGGAGGTGACGATCGCCTGCGTCAGCTGGGGGCTTCCGCCGGCGAAGACCTGGCTGATCCGCTCGAACCGCTCGACCTGCGTCGGCGGCACGACGAGATAGGCGAGCCGGATGCCGGGGAACAGCACCTTGCTGAACGTGCCCGCGTAGAGCACGCGCTCGTCACGGTCGAGGCTTTTCAGCGCGGGCAGGGGACGGCTGACGTAGCGGTATTCGCTGTCGTAGTCGTCTTCGACGATCCATGCGCGGTTTCGCGTGGCCCAGTCCAGCAGCGCCAGGCGCCGCGGCAAGGACAGAGATACGCCCAGCGGGCTCTGGTGCCCGGGCGTGACCACCGCCGCGCGTGCTCGCGGCGCCGCCTCGATGCCGGCGGCGACGACCAGGCCGTCGCGGTCCACCGGCACCGGCACGGTGGCGAGGTGCATGTGCTCCAGCAGTTCCCGCGTGGGCGGGTAGCCCGGGTCTTCGAGCCAGACGCGGTCCCCGGCCTTCCACAGCGCCTGGCAGATCAACTGCATGGTGTGCCGGTATCCCGAGGTCACGAACACCTGCGACGCGGCGCAGTGGATCCCGCGCGAGACCTGCAGGTACGCGGCGATCTCGGCGCGCAGGCCCGGCAGGCCGTATACGGACGGGTGCGCCATGTCCGACGGCTGCATGGCGCGCACGCATTGCGCGCCCAGGCGTGCCCAGATCTTGCGGGGAAACATGTCCAGCGCGGGCAAGCCCATCTGGAACGGCAGCACCGAGTCCGGGCGGAAACTGAGTTCGGGTGCGTCGATCCCGGGCGGCGGCGGCATGGCGCCAGCGGCGGGAGGAAGCTTGAGGCCCGGCGTCACGATGGTCCCCGCCTGGCCGCGAGCCTGGATGTACCCCTCGGCGGCCAGCAGGGAATAAGCCGTTTCTATCGTGCCCCGCGCCAGTCCCAGTTCTTGCGTCAGCGCGCGCACCGAGGGTATCCGGTCGCCCGGTTTCAGCAATCCGCTGGTGATGGCGCCGCGAAAGCGCTCGTAGATCTGCCGGTAGAAAGGGGCGGCTGCCGCCGGATCCAGCGGCGCGAAATTGCCGTGCTTCGCGGTGGGGGTCATGGGCTGGCCTCGTCGATTGTCTCTTCGATGTCGTGAAAACCGTCGCCGGACCGGCGCGATGCGTGTCCGCGCATATTGGCTTGCCGGCGCCCGCGCGCCCGCCGCGCTCAGGCCGAGAACTTGTCCAGCAGCCGCAGCAGTTCCTCGAACTCCGCCTTGCTGAAATCCTTCAGGCGCGCGTTCAGCACCTCGGGGGCGATCTCGGGAATCCGCTCGGCCACGACGCGGCCCTTGTCGGTGAGTTCGAGGTTGACCACGCGGCGGTCCTCGATGCTGCGCGAGCGCGCCAGCAGGCCCTTTTGCTCCAGCTTGTCCAGCATGCGCGTCATCAGGCCGGTATCGATGACCAGCAGCTTGCTCAGTTCGAACGGCGTGGTGGCGGTGCCGCGCGACAGCGATAGCAGGATGCCCATCTGCTGGGCGGTGATGTCGAGCTCCTTGAGCGCGGCATCCATTTCCATCAGCACGAGGTTGCGCGCCTTGTTGAGGTAGAAGCCGACGCTTTTCGTGAGGTTGAAGGTGTCCCTGGTGTAGTGCTTCATCCGGTTCCCCGCGTTGGCATGCAGATGTCCCGATCTTATTTGATTTGTCAGATAGCCTCAAGGTCAGAATCTACGGCCGGTTTTGCGAGCGGTTGCTGCAAGGCCTGTTCCGCCGGCTATTCCACCAGTTATTCCGCCAGTCCGCGGCTGGCGAAATAGTGCGCGGGCGAGTCCCCGAACGCGCGGCGGAACATGGCGATGAAATTGCTCGGCGTAGCGTAGCCCAGCGCTTCGGCCACCTGCGCCACCGCCTCGCCGCGCGCCAGCCGCTCGAGTGCGTGGGTCAGGCGCGCCTGCTGGCGCCAGTGGGCGAAGCTCAGCCCGGTCTCGCCCTGGAACAGGCGCGACAGCGTGCGCGGCGACACGCCCGCCCACGCGGCCCATTCGGCCAGTCCGCGGTGATCGCCGGGCTGCGCCAGGATGGCGTCGCTGATGCGGCGCGCGCGCCGGTCCACGGGCAGCGGCAGGTGCAGCGGCTCGCGCGGCGCCTGCTCGATCTCGTCGAGCAGGACCGCGACGATGCGCTGCTGCGCGTCGTCGAGCGCGAACGGCGCCGGCCAGGAGGCGGCGCGGCCGACCAGCGCGCGCATGACGTCGCTGATGCCGAACACGCAGGGCAGGGGCGGCAGGTCGCGCGCCGCCGACGGCGCGACCCACACGTTCCAGCCGCTCAGCACGCCGCTGATGCTGATGCGGTGCATCTCGCCGGGCGGCATCCAGCCGGCGCGCTGCGCGGGCAGCAGCCAGGAGCCGTGGCGCGTGCGCACGTGCACCAGCCCGTTGTCGATGCAGAACAACTGGCCGCGCAGGTGCCGGTGCCAGCCCAGCTCGCGCGTGCCCAGGCGGAATGCGTTGCTGTCCCGGTCGCTGCCGCGCATGGCGATCAGGGCCGGGCCGCCGGGCTGCTCGTAGCGGTCGGCAAAGGTATCCAGCAGGTCGCGGGTGGCGGCGTCCACCGCGGCTTCGTCGTCCGCGGGGTCAGGCGGGCGGATTGGCATGGCTCGATTGCATTGTTTTTAGTCCAGGTAACGTTATCGAGTCTACGCGCTTCGCCGCGATACTGCTTCCCCAGGCGCATCCCGATGCATTGATCCCGCGCCGCAGGAGAACAGACATGCAAGACCAGGTTTCCGCTTTCCGCGAATCCGCGAATTTCTTCATCCACGACGTTTCCGCCTTCCCGCTGGTGCTCGGCCGGCCCGAGACGCTGGTGCCCGGCTACGCCGGCCAGTGGTGCGAGGAGATGACCACGCTGGTGCGGCAGGCGCATCCGTTCGTCATCGTCATGGGCCCGCAGGCGGACGCGGAGCGGCACGAGGACCGGCGCCTGCGCGCCTTGTGGCTGAAGCACAACCGGGAGCCGCTGGTGCGGCGCTGCCGGCTGCTGGTCTACGTCGAGCCGGATGCGGCCAAGCGCGCCGGGCTGTCGGCGCTGGCGGCGCTGGCGGTCAAGGCGTTCGGCGTGCCGGTGGCGCTGACCGCCGGCATGGACGAGGCGCTGGCGCGCGGCGAGCAGGTCCTGCGGGCCGAGGCGGCGCAGATGGCGCGCGAAGGGGCGAGGGACAGCGTCGCGCAGTGACCGCGCCGGCGCCACGCTGTTGCCGCCGCGCTGGCAGAGCGCGGACACGGCAACGCGCCGCCGGCGCAGGGCGGCAGCGGAGAAGCAGCGGGGAAGCAGGGCGGAAGCGGAAAAGAGGAAGCCCGGCCGCCGGGGAAAACCGCCGGCGGCCGGGCCTGGCCCGCAGCGCCGCGCGCGCGGCAGGCCAGAATGCAACCGTGGAACGTGGCGGCCGGGCGGCCGCCGTCATGCGCTTAAGGCTTACGGCTTACTGCGACTTGGCGCCGTCCGTATAAGGGTCGCGCGTACCCGACTTGGCGCCGTCGGTGTAGGGGTCGCGCGTGCCGGACTTGGCACCGTCGGTGTAGGGATCGGCCTTGGTCTGGGTCGCGTTCAGGTCCGTGCGGGTCGACTTCTTGGCGCCGTCCGTATAGGGATCGAACTTGCCCGACTTGGCGCCATCGGTATAGGGATCGCGCGCGCCGGACTTGGCGCCGTCGGTATAGGGGTCGGGCTTCTTTTGCTGGCCATAGCTTGCGCCCGAGGCCACGGCAGCGGCGGCGACAAGTAAGGTCAGGGTGAGAACTTTGCGCATCGTTTGCTCCGGTAGTAGTGACAAGGCGCTTGCGGAATTTCCCCCGGCGGCAGGCCGTGGGACGCCCGGGCGTATGCTGCGTTTCGCACAGATAAATCCTAGGAGTGAAATCGGGGAGTCCGTAGGAAAACCTTGTAAGTGCTTGTTGCGGCAGCGCGGTCCATGACGGCAAAGCGACTCCTGGCGCATTTGCCGGCAGGCGATATGGCGAAAGCCGCATGTTTCGCGATAACCGTGGGCCAATGCGTGCGCTTTGCGGCACAGCGGAGGACGAGCAGGAAATTCTTAGGAAAATTCCTTGACTATCTATCTACCAGTAGATAATATTCGGGTCATGGAAGCCGCTGCTCCGCCCCAGCCAGAACGCTGAAGCAGGAAAGAGGATCCAGCGCAGTACCCGGGGACTCCCCGTTTTTTTTGCCCAAGTCATCTATCTACTAGTAGATAACAGCAAGAAAAACGCCGGACTCCAGAGCGCCTTACCGATTCGATTCCGCCCCAGCGCGGATCCTCAATGTGAAATGGAGAAGATCATGAACGCCAAGCTCATCGCCAAGACCGTCATCACCGCCGCCACCCTCGCCGCCGCCTTCGTGGCCGGCCAGGCACAAGCCTCGGGCCCCAAGGACAGCAGCTTCGCCGGCGACAAGTACGGCTACGTGTTCCGCACCGATGCCCGCGACGCCTACACCGACGGCGCGCGCATCAGCAACCGCGATGGCTACACCGACGGCGCCCGCACCGGCAACCGTGATGCGTACACCGATGGCGCCCGCACCGGCAAGGCCGACCCGTTCACCGACGGCGCGCTGGTCGCGGGTCTTGACCGCAGCGGCGTGTCGGCGACGCCGGCGCGCATCAGCAACCGCGATGGCTACACCGACGGCGCCCGCACCGGCAAGTTCGACCCGTACACCGATGGCGCGCTGGTCGCCGGCCTGGACCGCAGCGGCGTGTCGGCAACCCCGGCGCGCAGCGGCAACCGCGACGCCTTCACCGACGGCGCCCGCACCGGCAAGTTCGACGTCTTCACCGAAGGCGCCAA
>Ga0255336_101008_pt1 | contig 26928 bp, 26 predicted proteins | sample MeOH1_35cm_T3_17_FD_189102 | JGI IMG/M metagenome (GOLD analysis project Ga0255336, IMG submission 189102) | Sandy soil microbial communities from University of British Columbia, Vancouver, Canada - MeOH1_35cm_T3_179 | ecosystem: Engineered > Artificial ecosystem > Sand microcosm > Unclassified ...
CTGCGACGATCTTCTTGACGCGCTGTTCGATATTGTCCATTACCCCTCCAAGGGAAAAGAAGTTCAAAAATACAGGTGCGCGCATTTTATCAGGTTTGACCCGGCAAAAAAGCGGCGCATCGGGTTCCTGTCAAGGCATGCGCCTTACGCTTTTGCAAACGCATCAAGGCGCGGATAGTAACCGAATTTGGTTACGACATGTACATTCCGCCGTTCACATGCAATGTCGTGCCGGTGATGTAGCCGGCTTGCGGCGACGCGAGGAATGCGACCGCGTGCGCGATGTCTTCGGGACTACCGAGGCGGCCGAGCGGAATCTGCGTCTTCAGCACGGTTTGCTGCTCTTCCGGCAGACTCTTGGTCATGTCGGTGTCGATGAAGCCCGGCGCCACGCAATTCACGGTGATGCCGCGGCTGCCGATCTCGCGCGCGAGCGCGCGTGTCATTCCCGCGACGCCCGCTTTCGCGGCCGCGTAGTTGACCTGCCCCGGGTTGCCAGCCGACCCGACCACGGACGTGATGTTGATGATGCGGCCGCCCTTCGCCTTCATCATCGGACGCAGCACCGCCCGCGACAGGCGGAACACCGACTTGAGATTGGTGTCGATCACCGCGTCCCAGTCGTCGTCCTTCATGCGCATTGCAAGTTGGTCCTGCGTGATGCCGGCGTTGTTCACCAGCACGTGCAGCGCGCCGAATTCCTTCACCGTGCCGTCGATCAACGCCTCGGCTGCGGCCGCGTCGTTCACGTTGAGCACCGCGCCGCGGCCGTTCACGCCGGCTGCCTTGAAGGCTTCGGTGATGGCGGTCGCGCCGCTTTCGCTGGTCGCCGTGCCGATCACGGTCGCGCCCTGGCGCGCCAGTTCCAGCGCGATCGCACGGCCGATGCCGCGCGAGGCGCCCGTCACGATTGCGATCTGCTTGTCGAGAGTCTTGTCCATCTGTCGGTCCGGATACCCTTTCGAAGGGCTGATTGGTTCTTGATGTGGAGTTCTGGCGGTGATGACGCGGCGATCAGCCCGCCGTCACCAGCTTGAGCGTCTCGTCGAGCGAGGCCGGATCGAACACCGACGCGCCGACCAGGTTGCCGTCGATTCGCTTGGTCAATCCCGCAAGGACCTTGCCCGGCCCGCATTCGATCACATGCGTGACGCCCTGCGCCGCCATCGCCTGAACGCTTTCGACCCAACGCACCGCGCCGGCCGCCTGACGCACCAGCGCATCCTTGATTTTGGCCGGTTCGTTGACCACCGCGACGTCGACGTTGTTGATTACGGGAATCGACGGCACTTGCACATTGACGCTTGCCAGATATTCCCGCAATTGATCCGACGCCGGCTTGAGCAGCGACGAGTGGAACGGCGCCGACACCGCCAGCGGCAATGCGCGCTTTGCGCCCTTCGCCTTCGCGATCTCACAAGCTTTTTCGATCGCGGCCTTGTGACCGGCGATCACGACTTGCGCCGGCGCATTGAAATTGACCGCCTCGACGACGCCCGCCACCGACGCTTCCGCGCACACCGCGCGCACCGCGTCGTCGTCGAGGCCGAGAATCGCGGCCATGCCGCCCTCACCGACGGGCACCGCCGTTTGCATGGCTTGCGCGCGAAAACGCACGAGCGGCACGGCATCGCGAAACGCGAGCGCGCCGGCCGCGACCAGCGCCGTGTATTCGCCGAGGCTGTGACCAGCGACGATCGCGGGTTTGGGACCGCCCGCCGCCTGCCATGCGCGATAAATCGCGTATGCCGCGATGAGCATGACGGGTTGCGTGTTGGTGGTGAGATTGAGATCTTCGGCGGGACCCTCGGCGATCAGTTTGCCGATGTCCTGATTGAGCGCGTCGGATGCTTCCTGAACCGTTTCACGCACGACCGCGTGATCGGCGAATGCATTGAGCATGCCGACCGACTGCGAACCTTGCCCAGGAAAAACGAACGCAAATTTCATATCGTCCCCAAAATCGGTTTGATCAGATGTGGGTAGCCGCGACGGCGACGCAAACGGCGCCCGTGGTTCGTCGTCGCTATCAGTAGCGGATAACCGACGCGGCCCAGGTGAAGCCGCCGCCGACGCCTTCGATCAGCACGTTCTGGCCGCGCTTGATGCGGCCGTCGCGCACCGCGACGTCGAATGCGAGCGGAATGGACGCAGCCGACGTGTTGCCGTGCTCGCCCACCGTGACGACCATGCGTTCCTGCGGCAAGTGGAGCTTGCGGCAGGTGCTTTGCATGATGCGGATATTGGCCTGATGCGGAATCAGCCAATCGATCTGCTCGGCCGACAGATTGGCTTTCTCGAGCGCCTCGACCGCGACCTTTTCGAGCACGTTGACGGCGAGCTTGAATACCGCCTGACCGTCCATATGAAGAAACGCGCTGCCGGCCACTATGCCGCCGTTCACGTTACCCGGCGTGCAAAGAATGTTCGAATAGCTGCCGTCCGCATGCAATGCGCTAGCGAGTACGCCCGGTTCTTCGGACGCTTGCAGAATCACCGCGCCCGCGCCGTCGCCGAACAGCACGCAGGTGGTGCGGTCGTTGAAATCGAGAATGCGCGAGAAGGTCTCCGCGCCGACCACCAGTGCCGTGCGATGCTGGCCGCCGCGAATCAGACTGTCCGCCATCGCGACCGCATAGGCAAATCCGGAACAGACGGCCTGTACGTCGAACGCGGCGCCGTGGTTCTTGATGCCGAGCTTGTTTTGCAACAGACACGCGGTACTCGGAAACACGAAGTCGGGCGTGGACGTTGCAACAATGATCAGATCGATGGACTGCGGATCGATGTCGGCCGCCTCGATCGCGCGCTGCGAGGCGAACAACGCCAGATCGCTGGTGGCGACGTCAGGCTCCGCGAAGTGGCGCGCGTGGATGCCCGTGCGGGCAACGATCCATTCGTCGCTCGTCTCGACGCCCTGCCTGGCGAGACGGTCCGCCAGATCCTGATTGGTGACGCGCGCGGGTGGCAGGTAGCTGCCGGTGCCCAGCACGCGGGAATAAATTGTCGATTGAGCCATTATGCCTTCGAGGATTGCGCAGCGTAGGGCTCGGCCGGCTGGCCTGCGATCGGGCTTGCGTGACCCGCACCGCTTGCTTCGCGCGCGGCCTGTTCCAGAGAACCCGCGTTCTCCTCCATTGCTCGCGCAAGGCGTTCCAGCACGCCGTTTTTGACGGCATCATACCCGCGTTTGATAGCCCACTCAAACGCATAGGCGTCCGCCGAACCGTGGCTTTTGATGACCAGCCCGCGCAAGCCGAGCAGCGCGGCCCCATTGTATTGCCGATGATCGACGCGCTTCTTGAAGCGCATCAACACCGGCAATGCGAGCACCGCCATCACCTTCGTGAGCCACGAACGGCCGAACTCTTCCTTGATGATGTTGGAGAGCATCTGCGCGAGGCCTTCCGACGTCTTGAGCGCGACGTTGCCGACAAAACCGTCGCAGACGATCACGTCGACCGTGCCCTTGAAGATGTCGTTGCCTTCAACGTTGCCGTGAAAGTTAAGTGTACTCGCGCGCAGCAATTCGCCGGCACGTTTGATGGTGTCGTTGCCCTTGATGACTTCTTCACCGATGTTGAGCAGGCCGATGGTGGGCCGGTCGCGGCCCTCGAGCGCCGACACGAGCGCGTGCCCCATCTCCGCGAACTGCAGCAGATGCTGCGGCTCGCAGTCGACGTTGGCGCCCAGGTCGAGCATCATCGTGTAGCCATTGGGATTGGGCAGTGCCGACGCGATCGCCGGGCGTTCGATGCCCGAGAGCGTTTTCAGCACGTAGCGCGAGACCGCCATCAGCGCGCCCGTGTTGCCGGCGGAAATACAGGCTTGCGCCTCGCCTTCCTTGACGCGATTGAGCGCCACGCGCATGGACGAGTCTTTTTTCTTGCGCAGCGCGACTTCGACCGGATCGTCCATGGCGACGATCTCGGAAGCGGGCACGACGGTCAGCGCCGGCAGGTCCTGAGCCTTCAGCTTCTTGAGCTGCGCACGAATCGCAGTTTCAATGCCGACGAGCAGCAGTTGCGCGTCGGGATGCGAACGAACGAAGCTGACGGCAGCGGGAACGGTCACGGACGGGCCGTGGTCGCCTCCCATGCAATCTATCGTGAGCTTTACTGTCATGGAGTGCGACGAATTTCAGGCACCCTGCTGGGGATCGCGGCAGGTGCCGAAGCGCCAACTGCGATCGACACAAAAAAGCGGCAGTTGAATGCCGCCTTTTTGCCGAGCCGGGAAAATGTCAAGCGAGCCGATCGCCACGCGAAACGCCAAGGGGCGCAACGCAGTGAAACGATTAGTCGTTCTTCGTCTTGACGACTTTCTTGCCGCGATAGTAGCCGTTCGGGCTAACGTGGTGACGCAGATGCACTTCGCCCGTGCTCGGCTCCACTGCCAACGGCGCTGCCGTCAGGAAATCGTGCGAACGGTGCATGCCGCGCTTCGACGGCGACTTCTTATTTTGTTGAACTGCCATGACTAACTCCTAAAAATTTTCCGAATTCTAACACAGCCCGATCCGGTCTCCGCCACTGGCCAAATGGCCAAGGCGCCCGCATCGCGCTCCCATGCAACTGATCAGTGCTTCTTGTCGTCCGGGTCGCCGCGCTTGAGACCCTTGAGCGCCGCGAACGGATTGGGCCGTTCGGGTTCGCCGCCCGCATCAGCCTCGTCCTGCGCGCTCTCGTCGCCCTCGCCTTCCGCACCGGCCACACCAGAGACGAGGCTCTCGTGCACTTCGGGGCAGACCTCGTGCTTGGGCACGAGCGGCAAGGAAAGCAGCAACTCTTCTTCGATCAAGTCGATGAGATCGAACTGGCGCGAGCCGACGATCACCTCGACTTCATCCTCGTCGAGCGGAAACTCTTCGGCTTCCGCCTCGGTGCTGACGATCCGGTAAGTTGCATCGACATTGAACGCCTGCGAATACGGTGTCATGCACCGCTGACATTCGAGCCATGCCGCGCCGTGAACCGCCATCCTCAAATAAGGCTGGGGACCCTCGGTGCCGTCATCCTGCAATTCCGGCTGCGTCGCCCCTTCGGCTTGCCAGGTGAACGCGGTATCGCGATCTGGCGCTTCTGCCGGGACTTCGTTTAACATGCGCGGCAGTTGCGAGACGCGCACGACACCTGCGGCCTGCCGCCCACTCCGCGCAAATTCGAACAGATCGAGCTCATGCGGGTCGGACAGACCAGCAGGGTTGCCAGGATGTTGAGTCATGTGCGCTCCTGCGTCGGCAAGGATTTCGCCGGGATAACCGGGTTTATATTGCAGCCCGCGAACTCTGTAAAAAAGCCCGCCCGCGCAATAGCATACCGATGAAAAGCCCAAAATCATATCCGTTTTGTCTTTTTGAGTCAAACACTTAAGCCCGTACACGCGCGAGTTCCGCGCAAGCCCGTACGTCCCGCCTCTCTAGCCGTTGGTTGACCATGCCAGATTCCCCCAATCGCCCGCCGCGCCTGATTCTGGCGTCCAGTTCGCCGTATCGCCGCGAACTGCTGGAACGCCTGCGCGTGCCGTTCGACGTCGCCGTGCCCGCAATCGACGAAACAGCCTTCGCTGGCGAAACACCCGACATCACTGCGCTGCGGCTCGCCGAAGCGAAGGCTCGCGCGGTGGCGGCGGGACTCCCCGCCGGCGAGGCCGCGCTCGTGATCGGCTCGGACCAGGTCGCCACCTACGACGGCTTGCAGATCGGCAAACCCGGCACGCACGAAAAGGCGCTCGCGCAGTTGCGGGCGATGCGCGGCCGCGAAGTGCTGTTCCACAGCGCGCTGTGCCTGTTCGATAGCCGCTCGGCAGCAGCGCAGACGGCCGACGTGATGACCCGCGTGCGGTTCCGCGATCTGCCGGACGCCGCGCTGGACGCCTATCTGCGGACGGAAACGCCGTACGACGTCGCGGGCAGCGCAAAATCCGAGGGACTCGGCATCGCGTTGCTCGAGGCCATTCATTCCGACGACCCGACGGCACTCGTCGGCCTGCCGTTGATCGCACTGTCGCGCATGCTGCTCGCGATGGACTTTCCACTCCTGGGGGCGCAATGACCGGCACGCTTTATCTGATCCCGAACACGCTCGGCGAAGGCGACGCTGACGCGCTCGACGCCGTCCTGCCGGCGCCGGTGCGCGCCCGCGCGGCGTCGCTGCACTACTACATTGGCGAAAACGCGAAAACCACCCGCGCTTTCCTGAAGAAAGTCGGCACCGAACGGCCGATTCAGGAAATCGAAATTCGCGAACTGAACGTCAACACGCCGGCTGGCGAGATCGACAAGCTGCTCGCGCCGCTCCTGGCCGGCACCGACGCGGGCCTCGTCTCCGAAGCCGGCTGTCCGGCGGTCGCGGACCCTGGCGCGCTGCTGGTGCGCCGCGCGCATGAGCGCGGCGTGAAAGTCGTGCCGTTTGTCGGACCCAGTTCGATTCTGCTGGCCTTGATGGCTTCCGGCCTGAACGGCCAGAGTTTTGCGTTTCACGGCTATTTGCCGGTCGAGCCCACCGAGCGGGCCAAGCGCCTGAGGGAACTCGAACTGCAATCGCGCAAGGGTAAGCAAACGCAGATTTTTATCGAAACGCCATATCGGAATCGTGCGCTGCTGGACACCGTGCTGGCGACGTGCGCGCCGTCGACGCTCGTTTGCGTCGCGGTCGATCTGACGTTGGAGACGGAAACCATCGCCAGCCACAGCGTGGCCGACTGGAAGAATAAGTCAGCGCTCGATCTGCACAAGCGGCCAGCAATCTTCCTCATTCTGGCCGTTTGAGGCCCGCACGCAAAAGCCCTGCGCAATCGCATTGCGCAGGGCTTTTTCCACGACGAATCACCGCAGGTTGAACTTCCCGCCCAACGCCATCGCATGCACGGCGCCGCTGCCGACCGCCGCGCCGAACTTCCGCGCGACGCGGTCCGTGATGCTTTCCTTCACCGTGTAGTCGACGATATCCGGCGCCTTGATGATGTCGCGTGCGACGAAATTGGCGTCGCCAAAACCGTCGGCAAGACCCAGTTCGACGCTCTTCTGACCCGTCCAGAACAGGCCCGAGAACATGTCCGGCGTTTCATGAAGACGCTTGCCACGGCCCTCGCGCACCGCCTCGATGAACTGCGCGTGAATCTGGTCGAGCAACTCCTGCGCATGCTGATCCATCTTCGGCGTTTCCGGCGAGAACGGATCAAAAAAGCCCTTGTTCTCACCGGACGTGCGCAGTCGCCGCTGGACCCCCAGCTTGTCCATCAGGCCGGTGAAGCCAAAGCTGTCCATCAGCACGCCGATCGAGCCGACGATGCTCGCCTTGTCCACGTAGATCTTGTCGGCCGCCGCGGCCGCGTAGTAACCGCCGGACGCGCACATATCTCCCACCACGACGTACAGCGGAGTGGACGGATGCTTGGCGCGCAACCGGCGAATCTCGCTATAAATGATGCCCGCCTGCACCGGACTTCCGCCCGGACTGTTGCAGCGCAGGATCACGCCGGCCGTGCCGGAGTCGTTGAACGCGCTTCGCAAGGCGGTTGCAACGTCTTCGGCGTTCGCGGTGGTGTCGGCGGAGATTTCGCCGTCGAGTGCGATCATCGCCGTGTGGCGTCCGGCGACGGCAACCTTGTCGCCGGAAAAATCGAACAGACCCCAGACGGCGAGCAGCACGACGGCCAGAAAGATGAAACGGAAGAAGATCTTCCAGCGGCGCGCCGCGCGCTGTTCGTGGATCGCCGCGAGCGCAATGCGTTCGAGCGCGGCGCGCTCCCAGCCCGGCTCATCGGCGGAGGTACGGGGGCGGCCAGTCAGGGAGGGTTCCTTCGGCTCGGGAGTCAAATTGTCGGACATGCGGTGCAATGGAAAGAGAAGGGAATCAGGGCGTGAGGGGGCGCAGTTCGCCGTCCGGCAGCCAGAATACGGCACGGCCTTCGGGCGTATCGCGTTCTTCCACTTGGACGGGGCGTAATCTGCCGCCGCGGCAGGGGCCACCGACGCATTTGCCCGTATCGGGCGCGTAAATCGCGCCATGTGTAGCGCACATCAAGTATAAACCTGACGATTCGAAGAACTGTCCCTCGGCCCAGTCGAGCTCCATCGGCACGTGGGCGCAGCGGTTCAGATAACCGTAGGCGCGGCCGTCGTAGCGAACGAAAAACACTACGACCTCGTCGTTCGCGAGCCGCGCGGCGCGGCGCACGCCAGCGCCGCCGTCCAACAGTTCGTCAGCGGCGCACACGCGGACAGCTTGCGCCGCCTCGGCCACGCCCGCACTCATGCGTTCTCTCGCAGCCAACCGGACAGCACACTGACGCTGGAGGCGACGAATTTCGGCGACAAAGCGCTCAAGGAGCCCGCCGGATGCGCGCCGTAAGTCACGCCGATGCCGGCGACGCCCGCATTGATCGCCATTTGCAGATCGTGCGTGGTATCGCCGACCATCACGGTGCGCAGCGGGTCCTGCCCCAGTTCGCGCGTGAGTTCGTGCAGCATGGCCGGATGCGGCTTCGAAAAGGTTTCGTCCGCGCAGCGCGTACCGTCGAACAGGCTGGTCAGGCGCGACTGGTCGAGCGCGCGGTTCAGCCCGACGCGGCTCTTGCCCGTCGCCACGGCCAGCAGATAACCTTGGTCGCGCAATTCCTGCAGCATCTCGCGCACGCCGACGAACAGCTCGGTGGTCTGATCCTTGACCAGATAATGGAAGCGGTAGCGCTCGGCGAGACGCGGATACTCCACCGGATCGAGCGTGGGCGCGGCGATTTGCAGCGCGTCGCGCAGCCCGAGACCGATGACGTAGCTCGCGGCCTCGTCGGCCGGCACGGGCAAGCCCAGGTCGCGGCACGCCGCCTGGATGCTGCGCGTAATGTGAGCGGTCGAATCCATCAGCGTCCCGTCCCAGTCGAAGACGATCAGGTCAAATTGCTCTCTAGCCATGCGTGGACGTCTCCGGGTGTGACCCATTTCGTAATTCGTTGAGCTGCGCGATGAAGCTGCGGCACTCGGCCGGCAACGGCGCCTCCAGTTGCAGCGGCGCGCCGGTTGCCGGGTGCGTGAGCTTGAGCCGGTAGGCATGCAGGAACATGCGCTTCAAGCCCGGCCTGGCGTTGGCGCGCGCCAGCGCCTTGTTCAGCGCGAAGTCGCCGTATTTGGCGTCGCCGACGATCGGCAGGTCCAGATGCTGCAAATGCACGCGAATCTGGTGCGTGCGGCCGGTTTTCAGTTCCGCCTCGAGCAGCGCGTATTCCGGCCAGCGATCGATCAGATTGAAGACCGTGTGCGACGCGAGGCCATCCGCCTGCACCCGCACGCGCCGCTCTCCGTCTGCTGTCAGGTACTTGTGCAGCGGTTCCTTGACCGCGCGGCGGCGGCCCCAATCGCTCGCCCAATCGCCGTGAACGCACGCATAGTAGCGCTTATCCATCCGGTTCTCGCGAATCTGCTCGTGCAGATCGACGAGCGCGGCGCGCTTCTTCGCGAGCATCAGGATGCCGGAGGTCTCGCGATCCAGCCGATGCACCAGTTCGAGAAATCTCGCCTGCGGCCGCGCCTCGCGCATCTGTTCGATCACGCCGAAGGCGACACCGCTGCCGCCATGCACCGCCACGCCGGCCGGTTTGTCGATGACCAGCAGATGCTCGTCCTCGAAAATGATCCTGAACTGCGCCGACGGCACCGCCGCTTGCGTGATCTGCTCATTGTGCTGGGCGACCCGAATGGGCGGCACGCGCACCAGGTCGCCAAGCTCGAGACGGTACTGCGCGTCGATCCGGCCCTTGTTGACCCGCACTTCCCCGCTGCGCAGGATGCGGTAAATATGGCTTTTCGGCACGCCTTTACAGACGCGCAACAGGAAATTGTCGATGCGCTGTCCGGCCGCACTGTCGTCGATCTCGATCATCGAGACCTGGTCGCTTGCGACCGATTTCTGGGATATTTTGCCTAACTCTTTCATTCTGAATATAATTTGCCCAGCAGTCTGCGGCGGCCGGCGCAGTGTCCGGAATTCGGGCGGATTGCGCGGGTGCAAGCGATAAACCGTTATTTTACTTGCGCCGGGGTCTGGTTGCTCACCCTCAAAATGAGATGCAACAAGTTGCACGCACGAAGTCAGTGCCCGGCAGGGACGGCGCCCACAGGCGCGTTCGGTCAAGGTCGGCTTCGACGGTAACGGAATTTTGGTAAAAAAGAATTTAACTTTCAGCTTCGGTATCGGGCGGTCTGACGCCCTGCTGTACGAAGCTGCCGGTTGCGAAAATACGGCGTGCGCCCAAGGCGTCTTGTAGAAAGTACAAGACATGGCGACGTCAAAATGAGGCGAGACACCCCCAGCAGGAAAAGACGCGCCGCTTGCGCGAACTTCCCGTTGCGGCATGACCGCAGCCTTCGACCCTCCGGTCACGCGCCCAGTCGGCGCACCGGCGCGAGTGGACGAATGGCTTATGAAGGTCTGCTGGCAGAACCCGCGGCGTGTCGGGTCGTTATTTGAAGCCGTGTTCGCATGTGCCCTGCGGCACCGCGCCCATGTTCAATGGGCCGGGCCCTCTCAGGCAATTCTCCCGCCAATTTTCCCGCTCCAGCGTGCTTGTGAAAACACAATAAGGCGCGGCATGCCGTTGCCCCCTGCGCTCTCGCGACTGACAACCGCGCGGCCAGGGGCCAGGCTAAGCCGCTCTGGAGCCGTTCAATGAAACGCATGTTGTTCAATGCGACGCAGCAGGAAGAACTGCGCGTCGCCATCGTCGATGGGCAAAAACTCATCGACATCGACATCGAAACCGCCGGCCGCGAACAGCGCAAAGGCAATATTTACAAGGGCATCATTACCCGCATCGAGCCGTCGCTCGAAGCCTGTTTCGTCAACTACGGCGAAGACCGCCACGGTTTTCTGCCGTTCAAGGAAGTCGCCCGCCAGTACTTCCGCGACGGCGTCGACATGCGCTCCGCGCGCATCCAGGACGCCCTGAAAGAAGGCCAGGAACTGATCGTTCAGGTCGAAAAGGAAGAGCGCGGCAACAAGGGCGCGGCCCTCACCACATTCATCTCGCTCGCCGGGCGGTATCTCGTTTTGATGCCGAACAACCCGCGCGGCGGCGGCGTATCGCGCCGTATCGAGGGCGACGACCGTCAGGAACTGCGCGAAACCATGGCGCAGCTGCAATTGCCGGAAGGCATGAGCATCATCGCGCGCACGGCCGGCATCGGCCGTTCCGCCGAAGAACTGCAGTGGGACCTGAACTACCTGATGCAATTGTGGCGCGCGATCGAAGCCGCGTCGCAAAGCGGTTCGGCCGGCCAGCCGATGCTGATTTATCTCGAATCGAGCCTCGTGATCCGCGCGATTCGCGACTACTTCCAGCCCGATATCGGCGAAATCCTGATCGACACCACCGAAATCCATGACCAGGCCCGCGCCTTCATGGACATCGTGATGCCCGACAATGTCAGCAAGGTGAAGCGGTATCACGACGACGTGCCGCTCTTCTCGCGCTTCCAGATCGAACACCAGATCGAAACGGCGTACTCGCGCACGGTGCCGCTGCCCTCGGGCGGCGCGATCGTGATCGACCACACGGAAGCACTGGTCGCGATCGACGTGAACTCGGCGCGCGCCACCAAGGGCGCCGACATCGAGGAAACCGCCGCGCGCACCAACCTCGAAGCCGCCGACGAAGTGGCCCGCCAGTTGCGCCTGCGCGACCTGGGCGGCCTGATCGTGATCGACTTCATCGACATGGAATCGGCCAAGAGCCAGCGCGAAGTCGAACAGCGCCTGAAAGACGCCTTGAAGCACGACCGCGCGCGCGTCCAGATGGGCAAGATCTCGCGCTTCGGCCTGATGGAACTGTCGCGCCAGCGTCTGCGCCCGGCCTTGTCGGAAGGCAGCCACGTGACCTGCCCGCGCTGTAACGGCACGGGCCACATCCGCGATACCGAATCGTCCGCGCTGCAAGTGCTGCGGATCATTCAGGAAGAAGCGATGAAGGAGAACACCGCGGCGATCCACTGCCAGGTGCCGGTCGAGGTCACCGCCTTCCTGTTGAACGAAAAGCGCTCGGAAATCAACAAGATCGAGTCGCGCTTCAAGGTCAACGTCGTGCTGGTGCCGAACAAGCACCTCGACACGCCGCACTACAAGCTGGAGCGTCTGCGTCACGACGATGCACGCCTCGACGAACCGCGTGCTTCGTGGAAGATGGCCGAGGAAGCGGCCCGCGAACTGGAATCGGAAACCGGTTACAGCAAGCGCACAGAGGAAGTGAAGCCGAAGCAGGAAGCGGCGGTCAAGGGCATCACGCCGGAGAAGCCCGCGCCGAGCGCGCCGGTTCGCCCGGTGGCGACAGCCCCGGCTCCGGTCGCGGTGACGCCCGCTGGCGGCGGCTTCATCGGCTGGCTGAAAAATCTGTTCGGCATGCAGCCGGCAGCCCCGGCGCCCGCGGCGCCGGCCACCGCCGAGAAGCAAGCGCGTCCGCAACGCGGCGAGCGCACGGAGCGCGGTGAGCGCACCGGCGAACGCGGCGGCGATCGCAACCGCAATCGCCGTGGCGGCGCAGCCGGCCGCGATGCGGCGGGCCGTGGCGAAGGCACGGGCGGCGGCCGTCAGGCTCAAGGGCAGCAGCCGTCGGCGCGTCGCGAGGAACGCGAACCGCGTGAAGGCCGCGAGGCACGCGAGGGCCGTGAGCCGCGTGAAGCACGTGAGCCGCGTGAACCGCGTGCCGGCCGCGAAGGCCGTGAGCCGCGCGAAGGTCGCGAGGGCCGTGAAAACCGTGATCGCGACAATCGCGGCGCCGAGCGCACGGAAACCGTCGAAGGCGCACCGCGGGGCGAGCGTCCGGAACGCGGCGAACGCCGTGAACGGGGCGAGCGTGTCGAACGCGGCGAGCGCCGCAAGCAGCAAGCGGAAACCACGGATGCGCTAACGACGCAGCCGGACGCGCAAGCGGCGGAAGAACTGGCGCAAAAGCAGGTCGCACTGGGCGAAAGCGGTGCGCCGGCCGATCAGGAAGCGGTGGCGCGTGAAGGTGAAGAGCGTCGCCGCCGCCGTCGCGGCCGTCGCGGTGGCCGTCGTGAGCGTGAAGAAGACGTGAACGGCAATCTGGCCGCCGATGTCGCGGAAGCTGAAGGCCAAAACGTCAGCGTGACCGACGAAGCGCCGGTGCGCACGACGCATCAGCCAGTCGAGCATAAGGCCGAAGTCAGCGCCGAAGCCGACGAAGCGAAGCAGGTGACGCCGGTGGAAGTCGTGGTCGCAGCTGTCGCCACTGACTCGGCTGTGGTGAGCGAACTGCACGCGGCAACCGAGACGCCGGCTCTGGCCGCCGAGAAGGCCGCCAGGACCGAAACGGTCGTTCCGGTCGCAGAGGCGCCGGCGGCACCGGCGGCAATCGAACCGGCAACGGAAACGCCGGTTGCGCAAGCCGCCGCGGCACCCGTTGACGCCGCGCAAGCGACGCCGGCCGCAAGTGAAACCGTTTCGCTGGTCGAACCGGTCGCACGTGCCGAAGCTCCGGTTCAGGCGCAGGCTGAAACGCCTGCACCGGCTCCGGCTGTCGAGGCGCAAGCCGCGCCGGCTCCGGTGGAAACCGTGGCTCCGGCCGCAATGGTCGAGACGCCGGCCGCCGAGCCGGCGCCGCAAGCCGAGATCGTCGAACCGCAGCCGATCGTAGCAGCGGTTACGCCGGCGGCGGAACCGGCGGAACCTGCGAAACCCGCGGCGGCCGAGGCGCCTGTCGCCGCCGCACCGTTGGCGACACAGGCTCCGCACGCGGTACGCAATGGCGCCGTGTCGGCGGAAGCCCTGAAACCGGTGCTGGAACAAGCCGGTCTCGTCTGGGTGAACACCGACGCCGAGAAGCTGCGCGCAGCGCAGGAAGCCGCTGCGCAGGCCGCCAAGCCGGCCCGCGTGGTGCGCGAGCGCAAGCCGTTGCCGCCGCTCGATAGCGCGCCGATGCAACAAGTGGAAACGGGCAAGCACACGCAGTAAGCCGCCCCGTCGTCCTCGAAAAGCCCGCCTTCATCGGCGGGCTTTTTTTATGCGCGAGGAAAGCAGGTTGGACACCGCGCCGGACGCGGCTCCCCGTATACCCGCAGAGGCGCCAGGGCTCCATCAGTCGCGCAATGCATTTCCGATAGAATGAACAGGCCGCTTTTCATTCCAGCACCGAGCCAGGCCATTCATGTCCCGACGCATCATCCCTGTTGCCGATCTCAGCGCGGTGCCGGTCATCTCCGGCCCGGCGCAGGCGCCCAGCGGCGCGTTGCACGATACGCTCGCCCGGCCGCTGCGCGACCTGCGCATTTCGGTGACGGACCGCTGCAATTTCCGCTGCGTCTACTGCATGCCTCGCGCCGTGTTCGATAAGGACTACGCGTTCCTGCCGCACAGCGCGTTGCTGAGCTTCGAGGAAATCGAGCGCCTCGCGCGGCTCTTCGTCGCGCATGGCGTCGAGAAAATCCGGCTCACGGGCGGCGAGCCGCTGCTGCGTAAAAACCTCGAATTCCTGATCGAACGGCTCGCGCGGCTCTCCACGCCGGCAGGCCGCCCGCTCGATCTGACGCTGACCACCAACGGCTCGCTGCTCGCGCGCAAGGCGCAAAGCCTGAAAGACGCCGGCCTGAGCCGCGTGACCGTGAGTCTCGACGCGCTCGACGACACGCTGTTTCGCCGCATGAACGACGCCGACTTCGCCGCGGCGGACGTGCTGGAGGGCATCGCCGCGGCGCAAGCGGTCGGCCTCGCGCCGGTCAAGATCAACATGGTGGTCAAGCGCGGCACCAACGACAGCGAGATCCTGCCGATGGCGCGCCATTTCAAAGGCTCCGGCGCGGTGCTGCGCTTCATCGAATACATGGACGTCGGCAGTTCGAACGGCTGGAACATGACCGAGGTGCTGCCGTCCGCCGACGTGGTCGCGCGCATTGCCGAGCATTTCCCGCTCGTGCCGCTCGAAGCGCACAGCGCTGCCGAGACCGCCCAGCGCTGGGGTTATGCCGACGGCAGCGGCGAGATCGGCGTGATTTCGAGTGTGACGCGCGCCTTTTGCGGCAGTTGCACGCGAGCGCGTCTATCGACCGAAGGCAAGCTGTATCTGTGCCTGTTTGCATCGTCCGGTCACGATCTGCGTGCGTTGCTGCGCGCCGGGGCGAGCGACGTCGAGATCGCCACCGCCGTCGCCGAAATCTGGCAAAGCCGCGGCGATCGTTATTCGCAACTGCGCGGCAGCAGCGCAGCCGAACCCCACGCGCAGGAAGGCCGCCGCGTGGAAATGTCGTACATCGGCGGTTGAGCCGCGGCGCATGAAGCCAGGCCGCGAACACATCACGGGGCTGGTGCTCGCCGGTGGCCGCGGCATGCGCATGGGCGGTGCCGACAAGGGTCTGCAGGCGCTGCATGGCGAACCGCTCGCCGCGCATGTGCTGAAGCGCCTCGCGCCGCAAGCCGGCGCGCTGCTGATCAGCGCCAATCGTCATCCCGAGGCGTACGCCGCGCTTGGCGCGCCGTTCGGCGCCACGGTAGTGGCCGATACCCTGCCCGGCTTTCCCGGCCCGCTGGCCGGGCTGCTCGCGGGGCTGCGCGCGGCCGGCAGCGCTTACGTGCTCAGCGCGCCGTGCGACACGCCGGGCCTGCCCGACGACCTCGGCACCCGCCTCGCGCACGCGCTCGATTCGAGCGAGGCCGACATCGCCACGGCCACGACCTGCGACGCGCAAGGTCAAGTCTCCCTTCATCCGGTGTTCGCGTTGCTGCGCACCGATCTCGCGGACGACCTGTCCGCCTTTCTGGACGCCGGTGAGCGCAAGGTGCGCGCGTGGTACGCGCGCCACAAGACGGTGGAAGTCGCCTTTACCGACGAGCGCGCGTTTTACAATATCAATTCGTTACAAGAACTCGCCGACCTCGAGCGTCATTGAGGCCCCGGTTGAAATCCCGCTCCGGCCGCACGGCAACAGCCGCTCCCGCCTTCGGCCGCGACGTCCAGCTCTTCATGACCACGCTTAACGAATTTTCCCGCTGCGTCGCGCAGTACGATCCCCACGCGCTACCGGTTTCGGCCGCCCAGGCGATCGTCCGGCAGTGGGCGACGCCGGTCACGGCAATCGAACGCGTGCCGTTGCGCGACGCGCTCGACCGCGTGCTGGCCGCCGATATCGTGTCGCCGATCGACGTCCCCTCGCACGACAACTCCGCGATGGACGGCTACGCGTTCAACCGCGCGGCGCTGGCAAGCAATGCGTCCGCCGTCGAGTTGGCGATCGTCGGCAAGGCGCTGGCCGGGCATCCGTTCGCGGGCCGCGTGGATGCGGCGACGCAATGCGTGCGCGTCATGACGGGCGCCTCGATGCCGGCGGACTGCGACACGGTGGTGCCGCAGGAGCTCGTCGAACGGGCCGCCGACGCCGCCTCGATCCGCTTCGCGGCGAATGCCGTCGCCGCCGGCGCCAACCGGCGCCGCGCCGGTGAAGACCTCGCGCGCGGTCATGCGGCACTGCGCGCCGGGCGCATCATGCGGGCGTCGGATCTCGGCCTGCTGGCGTCGCTTGGCATCGGGGAAGTCAACGTGCGGCGGCGCTTGCGCGTCGCCTTCTTCTCGACCGGCGACGAATTGCGCTCGCTCGGCGAACCGCTCGACCCGGGTTCCGTCTACGACAGCAACCGCTACACGCTGTTCGCGATGCTCCGGCGCCTGAACATGGACACGCTCGATCTCGGCGTGGTGCGCGACGAGCCTGCCGCGCTCAAGGCCGCGCTGCGCAGCGCCGCGGCCAGCGCCGACGTGGTGTTGACCTCGGGCGGCGTCTCGGTCGGCGAGGCGGATTTCACCAAACAACTGCTGCAGACATTCGGCGACGTCGCCTTCTGGAACCTGGCAATGCGACCCGGCCGGCCGCTCGCTTTCGGCCGTGTCTGGTCCGGCGAGCGACCGGGGCTCGGGCTTCCCGCGCTATTCTTCGGTTTGCCGGGCAACCCGGTCGCGGTGATGGTGACGTTCTATCAGATCGTGCGCGAGGCGCTGTTGCTGATGTCGGGCGCGACGCCGCAGCCGCTGCCGGTCATTCACGCCGCCAGCCGCCAGGCGATCCGCAAGCGCGCCGGGCGCACCGAATTCCAGCGCGGCGTCGCCGCACGAGACGCGCAGGGGCAATGGCACGTCGCGCCAACCGGTTCGCAAAGCTCCGGCGTGCTGAGTTCGATGAGCGAGGCGAATTGTTTCATCGTGCTCGGGCACGATGAAGGCGACATTGCCGAGGGAGAGCGCGTCGCTATCATGTTGTTCGACGGCCTCATCTGACGCCTCGCCCGCCGAAGGCGTCCATTACCGGTCATTTGCAGCTGTACCCATTACCACTACGACATATACGGGTTTGACTTACATGAAAAAACAGATCTCGTTCATCGCACCGGGACAAACGGCCAAAGCGCTCATCCTTGTTTACCTGACCTTCTCGGTGCCGATCGTGCTGCTGGGCGTGCTCGTCGCGTTCATCCGGTACGGCTCGGTGGAACTGAGCACGGTGTTCAGCGCGCTGCTGCTCAATGCGATCCTCGGTTTCATCTTGTTGTGGATCGCATGCCACGCGTATAACTGGGTGGCTTCGCGCTTCGGCGGCATCGAAATCCAATTGACCGACGTGCCGGAAGAAGCCTGATGTCCGCAACGATCCGCCCCGCCACGCCGGCGGACACCGGCGCGATCTTCGCGTTGGCGTACGAACTGGCGGAATTCGAAAAGCTCACGCACATCTTTGCCGCGACGGAAGACGGTTTGCGTGACGCGCTGTTCGGCGCGCGGCCCTCGATCGAGGCGCTGGTGGCCGAAAACGAAGGCCGCATCGTCGGCTATGCGCTGTTCTTCCACAATTACTCGAGTTTCGTCGGCAAACGCGGGCTGTATCTCGAAGACGTCTACGTGCAACCGAGCCAACGCGGCAGCGGTCTGGGCACGGCGCTGTTGCGGCGTCTCGCGGCGTTGGCCGTGGAACGGCGGTGCGGGCGATTCGAATGGACCGTGCTGGACTGGAACCAGCCGGCCATCAGCTTCTACGAAAAAATGGGCGCGACGGTCATGCCGGATTGGCGTGTCGTGCGGCTGACGGGGGATGCGCTCGAACGGCTGGCCCAAGGAGTGGCGGCCTGACTCAGCGCCACGTCCCAAGCCGAAGGAGCACCCCAACCACCTCAGTGCTCCTCGGACTCCACGCCCGATAACGCATCACCGAGCAAACCGCTCGCCTCTTCGCCCGGCAGCGCCTCGACATCGCGCAGCTTGCGGGTCATGACGCGAGTGCGCGTTTCCGCGGCTTCGATCGAACGCGTGACGGTTTCCAACTGCGCCTTGGTCCTCGCCAGCACGTCGCCGAATTTGCCGAACTCCGTTTTTACCGCGCCGAGCACCTGCCACACCTCGCTCGAACGCCGCTCGATTGCGAGCGTGCGAAAACCCATCTGCAAACTATTGAGCAATGCGGTGAGCGTAGTCGGACCGGCGATCGTCACGCGATAGTCGCGTTGCAGCAGATCGGTGAGACCCGGCCGACGCAACACCTCCGCGTACAGGCCTTCGGTCGGCAGGAACAGCAGCGCGAAATCGGTGGTGTACGGCGGCGACACGTATTTCTCCGCGATGCTGCGCGCCTCGGCGCGAATGCGCGCTTCGAGCGCGCGCGACGCCTCTTCCACCGCGATCGGATCGGCACGCTCCTGCGCTTCGATCAGGCGCTCGTAGTCTTCGCGCGGAAACTTGGCGTCGACCGGCAACCAGACCGGCGTGGCCGCGTCCCCCTGCTCGGCCCGCCCCGGCAGCTTGATCGCAAATTCGACGCGCTCGGCGCTCTTCGGCACGGTCGCGACATTTTTCGCGTACTGGTCCGCGGTGAGCATCTGTTCGAGCAGGGCCTCGAGCTGCACCTCGCCCCATGTGCCGCGCGTCTTGACGTTGGTGAGCACCTTCTTCAGATCGCCGACGCCGGCAGCCAGCGTCTGCATTTCACCCAGCCCGCGATGCACCTGTTCGAGCCGGTCGGACACCAGCTTGAACGATTCCCCGAGGCGCTGTTCCAGCGTGGCGTGCAATTTTTCGTCGACGGTGCGGCGCATTTCCTCGAGCTTGGTCGAGTTGTTCGCTTCGATATCCTTCAGCCGCTGTTCGATGGTCGCGCGCACCTCGGCGAAGCGGCGATCGTTCGCCTCGGTGAGCTGCCCGAGTTGCAAGCTCAGCGTCTCGCCGAACTGCTTGAGCGTTCGCGCCTGTTCGTCGCGCGCCTGTTGCGCCTGCTGCTGCAGGCTGTGACGCACCGCGTCGAGTTGCTGCGCGAAACCGTCGATCTTGCCGCCCTGCACCGTCGTCATACTGCTGAACTGCGAGGCCAGCGTTTGTTGAAAGTGCGCGAAGCCGCCGCTCTGCTCGGCACGCGACACGCGCGCCGTCTCGGTGATGTCGTTGCGCAGTTGCCGTTCGAGCCGCTCGTAAGCGTGCGCCTGCGCATCGGCGGCGGCGTCGATACGTTCGCCAAGCAACTCGAACTGCTCGCGCTCGTCGACGCGGTCTTGCCCGCGCATCAACAACGCCAATGCGATCACCAAGGCGATCGCCAGCACCGCGACGGCCGCCACCAGAAGCATTGTCATGAGCGCGCCCGGCCGATGACCTCGGGATTGATCGGGTTCGGCGGCCGGCCGGCGCGCGGGCCTTCGTCCAGCGCCGCGATCAAGTTGTCCGCGGCGAGATTCGCCATCGCGCGGCGCGTGGCTTCGGTCGCGCTGGCGATGTGCGGGGTCAGCACGACATTCGGCACCGTCAGCAGGTCGGGATTCAGCTTCGGCTCGCCTTCGAATACATCGAGACCGGCCGCCGCGATCTGTTTCGAGCGCAGCGCCTCGACCAGCGCCGCGTCGTCGACGATCCCGCCGCGCGCGATGTTGGTGAGCGTCGCGCTCGGCTTCATGAGCGCGAGTTCGGCCGCGCCGATCGTGTGATGATTTTCCTGCGTGTACGGCAACACGAGCACGACGTGATCGGCACGCCGCAGCAAGTCCTGCTTCGACACGTATTCGGCATTCAACTCGGCTTCGATCTCCGGCGCGACGCGCGAACGGTTGTGATAGATCACCTGCATGTTGAAGCCTTTCGCGCGCCGCGCCAGCGCCTGGCCGATCCGGCCCATGCCGATCACGCCGAGCGTGGAACCGTGCAGATCGCCGCCGAGAAACGCGTCGTACGCCCACTTCTCCCATTTGCCCGCGCGCAGCCAATGCTCCGATTCGGCGATGCGGCGTGCCGCCGCCATCATCAGCGCCCAGCCGAAATCGGCGGTGGATTCGTTCAGCACGTCCGGCGTATTGGTGCCGAGCACGTTCGCCGCGTTGAACGCCGCCATGTCGAAGTTGTTGTAGCCCACCGCCATGTTCGACACCACGCGCAAACGCGGCGCCGCCGCGAGCACGGCCGCGCCGACCGGATCGCCCGCGGTCAGCGCGCCGTCCTTATCCGCGAGACGGCGCGTGAATTCATCGGCGGGCAATACGTCGCCCTGATTCCAGTCGACGTCGAAATACTGCTTGAGCCGTTCGATCACATCGGGAAAGATCGGACGGGCGACGAGGATCTTCTGCATTGCAATTCTCCGAATAGCGCGTCGAGTTCGACTGTCTCGGCGTCAAAGCCTGCGTCAAAAAAAGAGCCATCCGGTCACGACGAAGAGCGGCAACAACACCGCGCCGGACCAGCCCAGATACGCGAAGAAACCCGGCATGCGAACGCCGCGCGACTCCGCGATCGCTTTCACCATGAAGTTCGGCGCATTGCCGATATACGTGTTCGCACCCATGAACACCGCGCCGGCCGAAATCGCGGCGAGCGTGGTGGCGCCGGTGGTCATGAGCGTTTGCGCATCGCCGCCGGCCAGGTTGAAGAACACCAGGTAGGTCGGCGCATTGTCGAGAAACGAAGACAACAGACCCGTCGCCCAGAAATACATCGCGTCGTGCGGCTGACCGGTCGAGTCGTTGACCAGATGGACGATGCCCGCGAAGGCGCCCGCCTCGCCCGCGCGCAGGATCGTGATGACCGGCGCGATGGTCAGGAAGATACCGGCGAACAGCTTGGCGACCTCTTCGATCGGCGCCCAGTTGAAATCGTTGCCCGCGCGAGCCGCACGCGGCGTGAATGCCAGCGAGAGCAGCGTGACGCCGATTAGCGCGATGTCGCGCACCGCATTTTGCAAGGCGACGTGCGTGCCGAACACGTCGAACGTCACGCCCGGTTTCCACAGCCCGCTCATCAGCACCAGCGCGACCACCGCGGCCAGAAACAGAAAGTTGATCTTGCCGTCCATGCCGAGCGACGGCGAGTCCGGTGTGGGATCGAGAAAGCGCGAGCGCTCTTCCTCGCGCCGATGAAAATAGTACGAGTCCAGTGCATAAAATCCGGCGAGCAACACGCTGCAAACGAACAGCATGGGCAGCGCGAGATGCGTGGTGGTCCAGAAGAAACTCACGCCTTGCAGGAAACCGAGAAAGAGCGGCGGGTCGCCCAACGGCGAGAGCGAACCGCCCGCGTTCGCCACCAGGAAGATGAAGAACACCACCACGTGAACGACGTGCTTGCGGTTGTCGTTGGCGCGCAGCAATGGACGGATCAGCAGCATCGCGGCGCCGGTGGTGCCCATGATGCTGGCGAGGACGGTGCCGAGCGCAAGAATCGCCGTGTTCAGGCGCGGCGTGCCATGCAGATTGCCGCGCACGCAGATGCCGCCCGCCACCGTGTAGAGCGCGCTCAGCAACACGATGAACGGAATGTATTCCTCGAGCAACTGATGCACCAGCGTGCCGAGCGCGACGCCCGCGCCGAACGTGAGCGCGAACGGCACGAGAAACACAAGCGCCCACGCTGCCGTGATCTTGCCGAAATGGTGATGCCAGAACCTTGGGGCGAACAGTGGAAACGCCGCGATCGACAGCAACACGCCGGCGAACGGCAGACCCCATAGCGCCGACAAGGTCGCGCCCTCGAGCGTCGCGGCGCTGGCGAGTTGAGGCCAACCCGCGAGCGTCAGTACGGCGGCGAACATCATGCTCGCCGACACGGCATGCCGTTTCATATTCTTGAAGTCCTTGTCATGACGGACGGCGACTGGTGCCGTGAAAGCCAGCCGCTCGCCCACTCAGGCGCCCTGCACGACGATCACATGGACCCGGTAAGGCCCATGCGCGCCCAGCACGATGGTCTGTTCGATATCGCCGGTGCGCGAAGGCCCGGAGATGAAATTGACGGCGCGCGGAAGTTCGCCGCGCTCGCTGCGGATCAAGGCGAATGCCTCTTCGTGTCCCGCGACGATGCGCGAAGCCGGCACGATGGCAATGTGCGTTTCCGGCAGCAGGCCCGCCGATGCATAGGTCTGCGGCCCGGACAGCAAGACGAGCGTGCCGGTCTCGGCGGTCGCGCAGAAGCAGCCGGTGAGACCGACCACGTCGCCGTCTCGCGGCTTGCGGAACTCGACGGCAAGACCGGCTTCGTCCCACGGTAGATCCTGCAGCGTTTGCCATGCGATCGCCTGCAGCGGCAACGCATGTTGCGCAAGGTAGCGATGCGCCGCGGCCGGCGCTTCGCTCAATGCCTGAACCGTGTCGACCGTGGTCGCCATTTTCTGCGCTTCCTCGATGAAGCGCGCGCTCAGATCGGCCGGCATCTCCGGGCGCGGGCCTGACGGATGACGCGCGAGATAGTCCGCCGCTGCCTCGCGCTCGGAAGCGGACGGCTCAGGCTCGCGCCCTTGCGCCGCGCGGATGCGCGCCAGGATGTTGCGGCGGGCAATCGATGTGTCCATATGCGAGATCCTCGTGTCGACAGCCGTGCGATGTGACGAGAATTATACCGGCCACCCCGCGCGCGAACACCTTGGCCGAACGGCCAGGCTGCGCGTCGGAGCCGCGTATGAACCGCGTTAATTCACGTCTTCTTCCACCGGCTGCGCGATGCCGAACACCTGCCGCAGATAGGCGAGATAGGCTTTGTCGTCGCACATGTTCTTGCCCGGCGAATCGGACAGCTTCGCCACCGGCTGACCGTTGCAGCGAACCATCTTGATGACGATCTGCAGCGGGTTATAACCCAGGTCGTTGGTCAGATTGGTGCCTACACCGAATGCCAGCTTGCAGCGCCCGCGGAATCGCTCGTACAGTTGCAGCACCTTCGGAATGTCGAGCGCGTCGGAGAACACGAGGATCTTGGTGCGCGGGTCGCAGCGGTTTGCCTCGTAGTGCTTGAGCAGACGCTCGCCCCAGTCGAACGGGTCGCCGGAATCATGACGCGCGCCGTCGAACAGCTTGCAGAAGTACATGTCGAAGTCGCGCAGAAACGCCTGCATGCCGTACACGTCGGACAGCGCGATACCCAGGTCGCCGCGATATTCCTTCGCCCACATTTCAAAGCCGAAGGTTTGCGAGTCGCGCAGCCGCGGCCCGAGCGCCTGGCATGCCTGCAAATACTCATGCGCCATCGTGCCGAGCGGCGTGAGGCCGTGTTTCATTGCGTAGAAGACGTTGCTGGTGCCGGCGAACTGTTCGCCCAGACCGTCTTTCAGCGTGAGGATCACCTCTTCGTGCCACTGCTTCGAGAAACGGCGGCGGGTGCCGTAGTCGGCGATCTTGCAGTCGGCGAACTCCGGGCGCGCCCCTAGCAGTTTCATCTTGTCGACGAGGCGCCCACGCCCTTCGCCGTAAGCCGGCTCCTGCTGCGTATTGCGGAAGTACACCTCGTTGACGATCGCCAGCATCGGGATCTCGAACAGGATCGTGTGCAGCCACGGCCCCTTGATCTCGATGTCGATTTCGCCATTGCCCTTGGGCGACGGTTCAATCGATATGTATTTCTCGTTCAGATGGAACAGCGCGAGAAACTCGATGAAATCGCCCTTGATGAAGCGCATGCGCCGCAGGTAGTCGAGTTCGTCGTCGGTGAAACGCAGTTGGCACAGCTTGCGCATCTCGGCGTGAATCTCGCCGATGTACGGCACGAGATCGACATTCGGCGTACGGCAGCGGAAGCGATACTCCACATTCGCCGCGGGAAAGTGATGCAACACCACTTGCATCATCGTGAACTTGTACAGATCGGTGTCGAGCAGCGAAGTAATAATCATGATGGTGCGAACTGGACCGCGATAGAAACGGAAGGCCTGACATGGAAGGCCCGACTTGCCCATGCGCATGCGACGCGCCCCGAGCGCGCCGACTGATGCATGTTACCCGAATGCGCCCCCATTCAGCGCGCCGCCGGGCGGCTCTTGCCGGAGCCCATAAACTAATCACGAAAACGTATAAAAGGCGCTATCCGATGCTGCATGCGGCTCTTGACGTTACGTTACAATAACGCTTTTGGCGCTTGGCGCCGTTCTCTGATCCGCATGCAGGAGCTGCCTGAATGACTCACGTTGTGACCGAAAGCTGCATCAAGTGCCGCTATACCGACTGCGTCGATGTGTGCCCGGTGGACTGCTTTCGCGAAGGTCCCAACTTCCTCGCGATCGACCCCGACGAATGTATCGACTGCGCCGTGTGCGTGGCCGAATGCCCGGTGAACGCCATTTACGCCGAAGAAGACGTGCCGGGCGACCAGCAGAACTTCATCGAACTGAATGCCGATCTGGCGAAGAACTGGCCGAGCATCACCAAGACAAAAGCGCCGCTGCCGGAAGCCGACGAGTTCAAGGACGTGAAGGAAAAGCTCGCGCTGCTCGTCCGCTGAGCGTTGCGGCGCGTAAGCACAAGGTATTGACAGGCGCGTAAGCTGCTCCTACAATTTCGTTTCTCTGCTGTTGTCGTTCTGTTCCTCGATAGCTCAGTCGGTAGAGCGCCGGACTGTTAATCCGTAGGTCCCTGGTTCGAGCCCAGGTCGAGGAGCCAAGAATTGCAAAGGCCCGTTAACCAAGACGGGCTTTTTTATGTAGATCAGGTTGTACTGCTGTTCCTCGATAGCTCAGTCGGTAGAGCGCCGGACTGTTAATCCGTAGGTCCCTGGTTCGAGCCCAGGTCGAGGAGCCAAAATTCTGGAAGGCCCGCATCCGTGCGGGCCTTTTTGTTTTGGCGTGGCGCTCGCCTGCGTCGATCGCACTCGCCCCCGTGACGGCACGCCGTTATACGATGGCGGTTTCCCGGCGCGCATGTCACGCCCGGTCCCGGCATCCCGTCCATGCGTCCAATCCCGACGCTCATTCACGACCCTCTTATGAAACCGATCTCGTCGCGCCTCGCGCTCGCAGTTGCCGCCGCACTAGTCCTCATACCGACGGCACACAGCGAGGAAGTCGCCAGCGTCAATACCAACTTCCGCATCACCGGTTCGGACCGCGTGGTCGTCGAGGCTTACGACGATCCCGCGGTTCAAGGCGTGACCTGCTATGTGTCGCGAGCGCGCACCGGCGGCGTCAAAGGCACGCTCGGCATCGCGGAAGATCCGACGGAGGCGTCCATCGCCTGCCGGCAAGTCGGCGCCATCCATTTCACCGGCCCGCTCAAGCAGCAAGCCGACGTGTTCTCCGTGAGCATGTCGCTAGTCTTCAAGTCGCTGCACGTGGTGCGGGTGGTCGACGCGAAGCGCAACGCGCTGGTGTATCTGACCTACAGCGACCGGGTCGTCAGCGGCAGCGCGAAGAACAGCGTGAGCGCGGTGCCGATGCCGGCCGGCACGACGATCCCGGTCAGGTAAGCGCCGCATCCACGGCAAACCGCACGCAAGATACGCGCATCGGCCCACGCGCCGGCAGGTCACGGCGCGCTACACTGGGCAGTCTCGCCGGACCTTCACCATGACCGCCGCCCATCGCTTTCAGGACTCCGCCCGTTACTGGCGCACGCCGCTTCTGCCCGGCACGGACCTGCTCACGGCCGAATACCACGACCACGAGTTCACGCCGCATTGGCACGACGCATACACGATTCCCGTGATCGTGGCGGGCGCCGAGGGCTATCGCTATCGCGGAACGGATTATGTTGCCGAGGCCGGCAGCGTCCCGATCATCAATCCGGGCGAATTGCACACGGGCTCGAGAGCCGTCGAGGCCGGCTGGCGCTACCGGGTGATGTATGCGCCGGTGCATTTCATTCACGCGCTCGCCGATGAAGTCGCCGGCAAGCGAAAGGCGCTGCCGTGGTTCGCACCCGGCGTGATCCGCGACGCCGATCTCGCACGACGGTTGGCGCGAGCGCATCGTCTGCTGGAGGCGGGCGACGACGCGCTCGCCGCCGAGGCCGCCATGTTCGACGCGTTGTCCACGCTATTGGTCCGCTACGCGCAAACGCAGCCGGAGCCTGCGCGGCTCGCTACCGACGACGCCCGCGTGGCGATCATGAAAGAGCGTCTCGCGGGCGACCTCGTCACCCCCGTCACGCTGACCGATGTCGCGCGTGCGGCGGGCCTCTCGCCGTTTCACGCGGCGCGCCTTTTCACGCGGGCCACCGGCCTGCCGCCCCACGCGTGGCGCAATCAGGTGCGTCTGCAACGCGCGCTTGCGCCGCTGCGCGCCGGCGTTTCGGTGACGGAGGTCGCCGCCGCCAGCGGCTTCACCGATCAAAGCCATTTCACGCGGCATTTCCGGCGCATGTTCGGGGTGCCGCCTGGGCGCTGGCAAGGGCGCTGAAGCGGCGCGGGCGAGCGGCGTGGGCGTTGGCCCCCTTTGGGGCAACAACGCAGCCGCTCTTCGCCCGCTGCTTGCTGCCCCCGCCTTCTGCCCGTTGCCCGTTGCGCTCTGCCGTCCTCTTCGCCCTCCGCCCTCCGCCCTCCGCCCTCCGCCCTCCGCTCTTCGCTCTTCGCTCTTCGCCCTCCGCCCTCCGCTCTTCGCTCTTCGCTCTTCGCTCTTCGCTCTTCGCTCTTCGCTCTTCGCTCTTCGCTCTTTGCTCTCCGCTCTCTGCTCTCCGCTCTCTGCTCTCTGCTCTCTGCTCTCTGCTCTCTGCTCTC
>Ga0255336_101009_pt1 | contig 26917 bp, 32 predicted proteins | sample MeOH1_35cm_T3_17_FD_189102 | JGI IMG/M metagenome (GOLD analysis project Ga0255336, IMG submission 189102) | Sandy soil microbial communities from University of British Columbia, Vancouver, Canada - MeOH1_35cm_T3_179 | ecosystem: Engineered > Artificial ecosystem > Sand microcosm > Unclassified ...
CCAATTTTACGCCGCAAAACGGGGTTGGCGGTATCCGCTTTCTGACCGTCGATCCATAATTCGCCGTCCGTCGGTTTACTGAGAAGAGCCAGAATCTTTAAAGTGGTGCTTTTGCCGGCCCCATTGGGCCCAAAACAACTGACAAACTCGCCAGGCCTGATCTCGAAATCGATTCCTTTCAGGATTTGTTTAGAGCCGATGCGTTTCGTGAGGCCTTGAGCAACGATCATGAATTGACCTCCTTACCTTTCGTCAATTCACGCAGTTGAAGCTTGACCTGGACAAGAAGCTTTTTATAGTTATTCCGACCTTCTTCATATTCGTCTGTAGGAATTTTACCGGACTGATGATCTTCATCGAGGGCCTTGATGCGTTCTAAGAGACGATCTTGCTTATGTTTAAGTTTCAAGAAGAGAAGATCCTCTTGATCGACTCCAGAATTTGAGGCTGTATTCGCCACCATTTTTTCCTTTTGTTTTTGCCGGAAGAGGAGAATCGAGGCTGCAACAGCCATACCCAGCATGAGGATAAGATAGATAGCCCAAATATGGGGATTCGTGTAGACCAGCGGTTCGGAAGTGAATAGTGCGAGATGGGCAGCAGGGTGACCCGTGACCTTGTACCCATTAGCCAATCGATTTCCCTTCAGAACTGGAGAACTTGCCTCTTTAACTACAGTAAAGTTTATGCTTTTCCCGGCTTGAACATTTTTGCTCGACATTTGAACATAGGTCGTCCCGTTGGCTTGGAACGTACCCTCGGTTTTCAGGGTGTCTGACTGTATGGGGGAGGAATCAGGTGAGACCAAAAAGAAAGACTGGGTTGGAAAAGAGATATTTTTCGTCAAAGAGACAGGATAAGAGGACGGGAGGTTGTAGAATAAAATCATTTGGGTTTCGCCTGGTGGTAGAGATTTATAAATCTGGACTCCTTCGCTTACCATTGAAAACTCATTACTGGACAATCCATCAATTTGGATTTCGCTAAAACCCTTGGGCAGAGGAAAGAGCCAGCCTTTTTTTTCCTGACCAGAAGAGTCTTTAAGAGAGCTGCCTTTGAAAGGCTCTGTCCCTGCGTTTTTCAATTGGAGAATTTCTTGGATTCCGATGCCTCCGTTTTGGGGAAAGAGAACCAGATGATCTTGAACAAGCTCGATTTGCTGTGCTCCCCCGGCTTGGCTGTCGGCGGCATTCACAGCAGAAATCGGGGCGAAGGTAAAGGAGAGAATCAAAAATAGACTCAAGAGCAATCTGCCCATCGCTGGCCCGCCTTTCTTGTCAATTCAAAATTGTCGTTCACCGCAGTTATGGCAATGTTCCTGACCCGGTTTCAATTTCGCATGGCAAAATAAACATTCGTTACTAAGCGTTTGTAATTCTGCTTCAATCTCGGCTTCTATTTCAGCTTCAAGGTCAGGACTTACCTGCTTTGCAGGAATCAATAATTCTTCGGATTGTAAAATGGAAATGGCTGCTCCAGAATAAACATTTTTAAGGTTCTGGTAATCATCCTGGGAGAGTTTATTCATATGATAATCAAATTCGATCTCTCCTAAAGTACTCATTATGATCTCTCGGTCCGGTACGCTGGGTTCATCTGGACCGGAGAATGCAGGTTTAGTGGTTCGACTCCCCCGGATAAAGGGGTAACCTACCAGGAACAGTGCAATCAGAGTCATCAGGATCATGATAAAGATGTTCAAGACGATCCTCCTCCCTTAAAGGTACTTTTTAATTTCTTCCTCAAGTTTCTTTTCGTATTCAGGCTCAATGGGTATGGGGTTCGTTTCTTCCTCACTAGGCTTAGCGGAAAGGACCCATTTTTCGAGACCCAGATAGATTAAAGCTCCTCCGCCAATTGTCACCACAAAGGGGGTTAGCCAAACTGTCCAATTAAAGCCTCTTTTGGGAGGGGCAGCGAGGACCTTTTCACCATACGTTTGGGCAAGATAGGCATAGGTCTGTTCTTTGTTAAGACCTTCTTTAAACATTTTTTCGCGGATGTTGAGGCGCAGTTTCTCGGCAGCCGGAGTTTCGCAAGCATTGAGGTTCATCATGCAGCCATCAAGGACACAGATAACGCCTGACTCAACATCTGTAGGGATGGGTTGGGTTCCCCAGCTTTCCTGAGCAGAGAGAGATTGGGGAGCAAGAAGCAGCAGGACTAAGGTCAGGAGGGGGAATAATTTCCTCATCGTTCCCGGCCTCCTTCTAAGGGCTGGGGTAGGTTCACGGTGCTTAGGTACTTGGAACCGGTCTGGCTGCCGCGACCGGGCCAAAGGGCAAAAATCGCACCAAGGATCACGACGTATCCTCCGATCCAAAGCCAACTAACGAGCGGATTGATAAGAATTTTGAAGGTCGCTGACCCATCTTGTCCCCAAGTGGACAAGATGATGTAGAGATCCTCTTTAAGGGTCGAACGGAGGCCAATCTCAGTCATGGGTTGATCACTGGTTGGATAGAACACTTTCTGCGATTCTACATTACCGAGATCTATACCCTTCGCTTTATCCGAAACTGAGATATCAGCAAATACAGCATCAAGGGAGGTACCGACCGATTTCTCCCCTAATTGGTTAAAGGTAAGATGGTAGTTCCCTATATCCACACTTTCTCCGGGTTTTAGGGTTTTGATGAGGTCTTGGTTGGCCGTATGGGAGCCCACGATGGCGAGGAGCATGAGTATTACCCCAATATGAATGATATATCCACCATGTCTTCGGCGATTTCTAAGTATCAGACCGAGGAAAGACTTGGGATATCCTTCGTCCGTTAATTTGTGCCGGATTTTGGTGCCGCGGAGGATTTCCAGGATAATAGCGCTGAGGGTGAAAGTAGCTGTAGCATAACCCACCAAAGCGTAGCCCTTTCTAACACCGAAGAAAAAGAGGAATATAGCGCAAAGGAGAGCGGTGAGGAGCGGCCAACGGAAGTTATCAATCAGGTTCTTCAGCGAAGCCTTTCGCCAAGCGATCAAAGGACATATACCCATGAGCAAGAAAAGGGCGATGCCCAACGGAGCAACGACAGGGTTAAAAAAGCTGGCGCCAACAGATACCTTAACACCCCTGACGGCTTCAGAAACAAGGGGATAGATCGTTCCAAAGAAGACGGCGACGGCGAGGCCGACAAGAATTAGATTATTAATAAGGAAACTGCTCTCTTTGGAGAGGAAAGACTCAAAACTTCCATCCTGCACCAATAAATCCCGTCGGAGGATGATGAGGTCAAGAGCGAAGAAGAGCATGATCAGCGTAAATATAAGGAAGTACTTACCTAGAGCACTGTCCCCAAATGCATGTACAGACGTAAGAACGCCGCTGCGCACAAGGAAGGTTCCAAAAAGTGTGAGTACGTAAGTAACCGTTATGAGGACGACATTCCACGTTTTAAGCATATTTTTTCGTTCTTGAATCATGACCGAGTGCAGAAAGGCTGAGCCTGTGAGCCAAGGTATGAATGAGGCGTTTTCGACAGGATCCCAACCCCAGTATCCACCCCAGCCCAATTCCGTATAAGCCCACTGGGCACCCCAAAGGTTACCCAGGGTTAAGAACAGCCAAGCAACAATAGTCCAGTGTCTTGTTACCTTGATCCATTGATCATTGGCCGTTTTGGTCAGGAGGGCGGTCATGGCATAAGCGAAGGGAACAGCAAAACCAACATATCCCAAGTAAGTCGTCACCGGATGAAAGACCATGCCTGGATTTTGCAGCAGGGGATTCATTCCGGCGCCATCAGGAATGACGGCGCCTGGAAACCAGCCCGCCACTTTTTCAAACGGATTGGTGACAAAAGTTAAGACAAAGAGGAAAAAGGCAGAGTTGAAGAGTAGGATTGCACTGGCGTAAGGTGTGAGGTTGCGTGCTTTTTTGGAGAAAGCGACTATTAGGGTATACCAGGTAAGTAGGAAAAGCCAGAGAAGTAGGGAACCGGCATTACCAGCCCACCAGGCAGAGAAACGATAAAATAAGGGGAGGTCATTGCTCGTATACTCATATACGTATTTGATCGAATAATCCCCTGTCATCAAAAAATAAAGTAAGATGAATGTTGCAACTGAGCTGAAAAAAGCAACTCCAAGGGAAGCCCCTTTGGCGCTCGCCAGGAAGATGGGATTATCCCGACGGGCGGCGATGATAAAGACGATGATGCCATAGAGGCTTAGCATGAGGGCGAGGACTAGGGAAAAATAACCAGCTTCAGCCATTCGTAAGCGCTCCTTCTTTGCAATTTAATTAGCGTTTAAGTCCTAGCGATCTTAAGAATTTTGTAACGACTCCTTCATCTTGAGTGGAGTTTTTTTGTTCGTATTTAGAGGGACATTTAAGGTTTAACGAGTCAGCTCGTAAAATTCCCTTTGAATCGAATTTGCCTTGGACGACGGCAGATATCGCTTCTTCGAAATTGTCAGGTTTTATATCATTGTAGATAACGGTGATTTTTTTGCTCGGGTCTTTTTCTTCGTAAATCTGGAATTTAAGCTCAACGGGTGTCTTCGTAGTATCATAATTAACTTCGTCAAGATTAATTTTTCCTTCGACGCGGTAGTACTTATCTGGTTCGATATTCCCGTTCAAAGCCTCTTCTACGGTCATGTAATAAGCTGCAGTGGCCGTTTGCATACTGGAGAAAATAAGATAAACAATGGCCAGGACAATGAGGCTCATGCCCAATATAATTTTTAAATTTTTTCCTTTATTCATTTTTTAGATCCTGCAGCAATTCTTTGTAGGTTTCTTCACTTATTTTGCCGTCCAAAAGCATCTGGCGAATCTTTTTCTTCTTATCCGCGATGCTGTCCTGATTTTTATTGGCATTGATGTTTGTATTTGTGTTTTTGTGACTTGATTGATTCTTATGCGAGGTTCCTTTGGGGGGTACGGGAGGTTTACCCGATTTTTTCAAACTGTACACTAACAAAACAACCAATAGTCCGACGAAGACAAGCATGCCAATTAAAAGCGCCGGATTGTTGAGGGAACTTGTACTCTTTTTACTGGCAGTTGCGTCGGCGTTGCCGGTTTGAGGTTTATCAAATGAGGGTTTGTTATCGTTTTTGGTATAACTTATCTTAAACGTCACAGGATCGTTGGGTGTTTTATTGGAGTAGTTGAAAACGTAGTTTTTTAGCTGCTCCTGATCGGTTTGAGTCGTTGAAGCAGAAGGAGAAATTGTAAAGTTTGTAGCCGTTTTCGGAGCAGTTATGGTGAGCTTCAAACTATCCAAATTGTAAGTTGGAGTGAAAGTGTAATCGAACGTTTTATTCGGTGCCGTAGCTTTGTTGTCGTAATAAAATTCAAGGAAGACGGGGTACTTTTGATTGGGCTGAAGATCCTTCGTGATTTTCCAACTGAGTTCGACCTTGTTATCAGCAAGGTCTTTTGTCGTATAGGGTTGACACTCATGCCCACCTTGAGCGTTTAGCTCACACGCCATGCCGATTTCGGCGTCCTTCACAATGATAAAGGAAATGGGGGTGTCCTTTTTAATAACCGCTGTCCCTGAATTGACGAAATTCCCTTCATAAATGACCAGGGTTCTTGGATCATCGTACTCCGGTTTAACGGAAACATCGAAACTTGTTGCCTTAAGTCCGGGTGTCTCTGCGAGAACGGATGAAGGAGAAACAACAGGAAGGAGAAGGGTAAGAACGAGGATGATTAAAAGTGACTTGATTTTCGTTAGCATATTAATCATGAGTGTTCACCTCTTATTGTGTAATTTTCATTTGAACTTCTTAGTAAAGAAATTAACTTTTTAACATAAGAAAAATTCTTGGATTATTTGCAAATATGTTTTAGATTTATCTAACATAAAAGTATAATTTTAACAAATGAAAAGAAAAATAAATCACTACTACCAGAGCAAATGCTTAAAAAAAGCAGATTCAATGGTTCTGTCGGGTACTGGCCGAGTTTACTTTATTTCTGATTACGAAGGAGATCCTCAAGTTGCTTTAGTTTGATCGGATCGACAGATTTTATCTTCTCGATGAAATGTGCTACAGCGGGTTCGGAAAAATCGTCAATTAATCCGTCAACCACTTCGCCTACGACCGTATTTAAAAATTCTTCTTTAGGGTAGGCCGCTTCGTAAGAATAAGCATTTCCCTCTTTAAAAGCTTTGAGAATATCTTTCTTGGCCAAGCGAGTCATTGTTGTCATTACTGTCGTGTAAGCAATACTCTTGTCCGAATTAGCTAACAAGGCTTTATGAATTTCTCGTACGGTTACCCTGCCTTTGGACCAAATAAGGTCCATGATTTCACTTTCCAACGGTCCCAATACCTTTTCCAAGCCTTGTTTCCCGGTTCTAAAGTCAAAACCAAAAGGAGTCATGAAAAATCACCTCTTTTCTTTAATTTCTACTATTATCTATTATCATCTATTATCATGCCTACGATGATCGGTAATACTACATACTATGGTACTACATGATGTAGTAATTACATTATAACTCTCTCCAATTCTATTATCAATCAAAGAAAGGAAAATAATTTACAAATCCCCCATACCCCCGGGGATATTCACGAAAAGTTCAAGACTTATTCATAAGTTTTTCAAGATTGGGTTTTATACTTGTATTGTAGTTAGTTGATGAATTTAAAGTAAAAAGTGGGGAAGTATTAAAGGAGGAATTCAAAGAGATATGCTTATTTTCCTAATTATCTTGATTATCGCCGCTCTATATTTTTTCCGGTTGCAAGATCAGCCTATTGATTATCGGTCAGTACAAACTATGCCTGCGCCGAGTAGTTCTAGCGATTCGTTAGAGATTCTTCGGCAACGGTATGTCCGTGGAGAAATTGATGAACAGGAATTCAAGGAGCGGAAGAACGTACTCGAGCAACGGTAAACTTTCTAGGAAACAAGACTCATAACGAAAGGAGTAACACACTTATGAAAAGGATGAAATGGGCTCTCGGGCTCTCACTAGTAGGTGTATTAGCTGTTTCAGGTACCGCATACGCATTTAATTCTGGTACATCCACCAGTGCTATTGGACAAACTCCAGGCTTTATAAGAACTGCTCAGAATCAAGGAAATGTCTCCCAAGCTGGGTACGGCATGATGGGTAGTCTTGGTAGCTCGAATGGAGCACCGGGCTATAGCGGTTACGGTGGGGGTTGTGGTGGAGCAAACAATGGCTCCGGATATGGCATGATGGGTGGAGGGTATAATGCAGCCAGTCTGGGGGTAAACCTGACCAATGGCCAAGTGACCACGGATGATCAGGCGTTGGCTATTGCCAAAGCGTATGTTCAAGTGCTTAATCAAGATTTAAGCATCGACGAGATCCATGAATTTAATGATTCCTATGAAGTTGAGCTTAATGAGTCCAAAACAGACAATAAAGCTTTTGAGTTCTTGATTTATAAAAACGGGGGTTACATCTCCTCTGAGATGGGTCCAAATGTGATGTGGAATACCCAATATGGACATATGAACGGGGGAAACAGCGGTAATCCCGGTAATCCCACGGTTACCGCCGAACAGGCTACCAAGACAGCCCAAGATTTCGTGAATCAGCAAATGGGGATCGGTTATTCTATTGAACAACCTGAAGTGGCTCCCGGCTATTATGAATTCATGATTTTAAAAGAGGGCAAAGACTATGCGGAACTGGATATTAATGGTTATACGGGTCAGGTATGGTTTGAGAGCTGGCATGGCCCGATTATTAAATCAATAAATAATGGAGGTACAACGAAATGATGGGTTGGGGTAACTGGGGTAACATGATGGGCGGATATGGTCAAGGTTATTATGGTAACTATGGGACTGGAAACTACTGGTGGATGGGTTTAATCGGAATGGCGCTCCAAGTTATTTTTTGGATCGCCGTAATTGTCATTGTTTGGCGTTTGGTTAGCCGACATAGTTCCAAGAGCTCTGTAGGTTATTCAAATAGCGACAATGCGCTTAACATCCTGAACGAACGATTTGCAAAGGGAGAGATTGATACTGAAGAATATACCCGACGTAAAGAGAGTTTATTGCATTAACTGAGTATTTTTTAGAAATCTTAAGCCCGAATTATTGAAAATTAATGTATCTAAGCAGAGAAAGAGATCGGAAGAATAACACTTCTGATCTCTTTCTCTATTTTTTATACTAACAGAAAGTATAAGTCTGGGGGCAGATAGCATAAGTGCAACTAAGGCTTCCGCCTACGCTAGAGGCTTGGCGCAAGCCAAGTTTTCTTTATCCCCATTCATAAGAAATTCATAACTTATTCATAAGATTGTCTAATTTTTTGTTTAAGATAAGCAATGTGACAGTCTAAAAAGGACGAGTGCAATTTAAATTGAGGAGGTATCTATGAGCACGTTAAAGAAAGGGGTTATGGTTAGTCTGCTGAGCCTAAGCCTAGTTATGAGTTTAACGAGTATTACGCTAGCAGCAGGGTCTATAGATGGAATGGATCCCAATATGCAGGGCATGGACATGGGTGCTTCAGCAAGCACAGCGCCAAATACTCAGCATGAAGCTACCCCAGGGATGGACCCCAATATGCCGGGTATGGAAAGTAATCCAAGTACGGATGGACACGGTGAAAATGGTGGATCAGAAGGAGTTAACTGGACAGTTGTTGGCAGCTTCTTGGCTGTCAATCTTCTCGTGATCGGAACTGCAGGCGTACTGAAATTTACAAGAAAACCTAAGCTTGAGATACTAGAGTAGAGGAGAAAAGTGAATGTCTTTAGCTAAAATGCCAGATAATCGTCCACAAAGTCCGGAGCCACAAAAAAAGAATTTTCTGGAGAACAAGGCTCTAAAATCAATTCTTAAAAGTCGTTGGTATCCCGGAATTATTCAGATCCCCGTTCTTATCGTTTTTTCTCTAATCGTCTTTGAACTTATGGCGGGACCGAGCGCTGCTCATGATAACTTTGGAACTGCCGGAACCTGGGTTCTGTGGTGGCCGATAATACCTATTGCTTTCTTATTTCTAGGGCGTTTCTGGTGCGCTGTTTGTCCCTTCGGAACCGTAAGTGATTGGGTGCAAAAGTTTGTCGGGAATAAACGCCCGGTGCCAAAATTCCTGAAGAAGTATGGAATCTGGATTATCGATATCACTTTTATTCTAATTACATGGTCTGATCATACCTTTGGTGTCGTTGAAAATCCTAGGGGATCCGGATTTCTACTCTTGCTGATTACGACCGGGGTTATTGCGAGTGGGGCTTTTTTTGAACGTCGAACCTGGTGCCGTTATGTTTGCTTCTTAGGCGGTCTATCGGGTAACTATGCTCGTTCCGGAAGTCTTGAACTACATGCTACACCTGAGAAGTGTGCTAAATGCACGACTCAATCCTGCTATAAGGGGAATGGAAAAATAGCAGGATGCCCGATGTTTGAATTTCCCCGGGCCATGGATAGTATGGCCAGTTGTAATCTCTGCGCGAACTGTATTAAGGCCTGCCCTAACGATTCTATTCAATTATCGCCTCGCGTTCCAACGAAAGGATTATGGTTTATCAGAAAACCTAAATTCGAAGAATCTTTCTTAGCGATTGTCATTATGGGGATCGTTTTTGTCCAAAACATTACTATGTTACAAGTATGGGAAAGCATCCTGACTCAGCTGGAGAATTTCGTAGGTACAACGAATTACTTTATCACGTTTACGATTACGTTTATCATTGCAATGGGTATCCCGGTACTCGCTCTATTTGCCAGTAGTTATGCCTCGAAATTAGCGAATCAGAGAAGTACATTTGAGAATTTCGCCCGTTTTGGTTATGCTTTAATTCCTTTAGACTTAGCGGGGCATATTGCTCACAACCTCTTTCACTTATTAGCAGAAGGAAAGTCGGTTATCTTTACTTTTATGGGGTTATTCGGCATGCAGATTCATGAACAATCCACTGCAATTGTCAGTACTTCGACGATTCAAATTCTGCAATATACGCTTATCGTAATTGGTACGTTTGGATCTATTTTTACAGCGTATAAGATTTCGAAGAGTAACTTTGAAGCCGAAGGCAAGACTATGGGAAGCTTAATGCCTTTTGCCATCTTGAGCCTGGTTCTTGCAGCTGCTAACATTTATCTGTTTGCTCTTCCTATGGCAATGCGGATGTAATTAAGGATTACTTCAAACCGGTGACATTTAGTCGCCGGTTTTTTAAAAATGAGGTGAAATTCTTGAACAAAATAAGATTACTTTCTAAATATCACTCTCTAAACCTAAAACCCTCCAGATAGAATAAGAAATAGCCCACGTTAAGATAAAATATTAACTTTATGAAACCAGAAGTTAATTTCATAAGTTCTTCACAACTTTTTTATGAGTTATTCCAAAGTCTAATATAAAATAAAGCTTGGCTTACTAGTTGATAGTCTTAGAAAGGGGAGTATATGTGGTACAAATTCTATTTACGATTAATGGTTATTCTCTACGTTCCTACGGAGTGATTTTAGCCTTGGCCATCGCGCTTGGAGCTGCAGTTTCTTATGTTTTAGCCTCAGATGAAAAGGAGTACCGCGATCATTTACTCGATGTTTTGGTATACGCAATTATCGGAGCAATAATTGGAGCTCGTCTTTGGCAGGTATTTTTCTATGAATGGGGTTATTATTCCGCAAATCCGGGTGAAATCTTAAAAATCTGGCACGGCGGACTCGCAATCCAAGGGTCTCTGGTAGGAGCGGTTCTTGTCACTTGGTTCTATACTCACCTTAAGAAGCTTGATTTTTGGCGGTTAGCAGATATAGCTGCTCCAGGTTTAATTCTCGGACAAGGAATTGGAAGAATTGCTTGTTTTCTGAATGGCGATGCTTATGGAATCCCTACGAATTCAGGATTTGGGTTGGTCTATCCACCAGGAACCCCTGCTTATGATGTTTATGGGAATCAACCGTTATGGCCTGCCGAAGTCTGGGAAGGACAATGGGATATTATCGTCTTTGTTATCATTCTTATTCTTTCACGTTGGCGAAAATGGACAAAAGGAACTTTATTCCTCACGTATATTATTCTGTATTCTTTGGGAAGATTTGCTTTGGAATTCTTACGTGGAGATGTAACCACTTACTTCCTCAATCTAAGTTCAGGGCAGTGGGGGAGCATTGCGGCCATTGGTGTTGCGTTGATTTGCATGGTGGTTCTTCACTTGCGTTCTGCCCAAACTAATGCTAAATAAAAACTTCATGAGTTATTCATCGCTGATTCATCATATCATCAAATTCGATTGTTATAATTAAAATCATCAAGGAAATATATCTCAAATAATTGTGAATTAAAGGAGGAAAAACAATGAAGAAAATTAACAAAAAAACGGGGTTAGTCATTAGCGGTGTCGTCTTAGCTCTTGGAATTTTGGCTGTTCCAGTTCTCGCTGGTACTGACTCGAAAACAGAGATCCAAGTTAATGTACCGCCTGTGACTGTTACAAGCCAGAACATCAAAACTGTAGCTGATACCCCTGCCAATCCTAAGTTAGACCAAAATACTCCAAATACTCAAGCAACCCCAAATGATCCTAATGGTAGTAATTCTATTAGTGCTGAAAACATGCAAAGCATGCATGATTCAACTGCCATGCAAGAAGCAATGAATTCTGGAGATACTAATAAAATGAAGGATGCTATGAATTCTCCCGAGATTAAAGCCCAACTCGGCGAGGATACGGTCAACTCAATGAATGAAATGATGAGTAATGTGAATATCAATGCGATGCACGGTTCTGGTGCTCAAGGTAGTAGCATGATGGGTTCTGGTGCTCGTAACACAGTGAATTGGCAATAATACCTTACTTTGGGTCAAGGGAGCGCTGCTAAACCCGAAGGGAGTTAAACAAGAAACGCACTATGAATAAAGAAACTGAATTGACTCGAAAACGTTATAACCGGACCTCCCACTTTTACGACTTGATGGATCGAATGATTAATCCGGAATTGCGTACCAAAGCAATTCGACAGGCTTCAGGAAAAGTCTTAGAGATAGGAGTCGGAACCGGAAGCAATCTTGCTTACTATCTGCCGGGTTGTGAAGTCACCGCTATTGACCTCAGTCCGGGAATGTTAGAAAAGGCTAAGGGAAGAGTCAGGGAGGCCAAAGTTCCTGTTCAACTTATGGAAATGGATGCCCAGAATATCAAGTTTGCGGACAATACCTTCGATACAGTCATCGCAACGTGTGTCTTTTGTTCTATACCGGATCCTATCAAGGGACTGCAAGAGATTAAGAGGGTATGTAAACCAAACTCTAAAGTCATCCTTTTGGAACATGTTCGGAGCGATAACCCTATTCTAGGGGTGATTATGGATATTTTGGATCCCTTAACTGTGCATATGGGACCCCACATCAACCGGAGAACCGTAGAGAATATTCGAACTGCCGGGATCAAAATCAAAAACGTGGAAGACCATTATTTTAAGATCATGAAGTTAATTGTGGCTGAGGCGTAAAATAGCTTGCGACGGAGGTCATCAGTAATCTAAAAGTCAGGGGTAGAAAACGCTTAACCAAGCACTTTTGCCGCCTGCTTTTTGTGTTCTCATAGTGGTGTAAAGTTTTATGTATTTTCATAGGTTATTCATCATCCTTTCAAGGGGAATTCATAAGTTCTTAGTATACTGAGAATAGAGGTTAAGTAAAAATAAAGGAGTTGGATTAATAATGTGTGATGTTTCTCAAACGACAGTTCTTAAAATCGAGGGCATGACCTGTGGACATTGCCAAGCTTCTGTGGAAAAAGCACTTATCGGTGTAAGTGGAGTAACAGAGGCTCGAGTCAATTTAGATCGTAAGGAGGCAGTTGTCAAAGGGTCTGTCGACCGTGAAAAGTTAGCCCGAGCGGTGGAAGAAGCGGGCTATAGGGTAGTTGGTGAATGAGTTATATCGAGGAGGGTTAGGTATGTGGGAGTTTATCAGTCAAAACTGGTGGATCCTTTTCTTCGTTGCAATGATGTTTGTTATGCACCGTTCGGGGGGAGCGGGTTGTTGCGGTGGAGAACGAGAACATGGTCAACGGAAGGATTTGCAGGACGAAAATCTTCGAGGTGTCAGTAATAACAGTGGTCACGACCCTAAATAGTTCTCAAGAAAGCAACTTTAGTAGGTAAAGTTTTTTTTTAAGCGCAATATAGGGTAGGATCCTATCCTATATTGCGCAAAGGGAGGGAAAAAGATGGAAATACTCGGAGTAAAATCTGATAACTTCCCACTATCGGAAGATGCTGAATCGGAACGGAGCAGTCATCATGATGAAAAAACGATACAAGAGCTTAGCAATCGTCTAAATCGGATCGAAGGCCAAATTCGGGGTGTGAAGGGAATGATAGAACGGCACGTTTATTGTGATGATGTTTTAAATCAGATTTCTTCTGCTCAATCTGCTCTCGATGGGGTTGCTAAAATACTTTTGACCAAGCACATGAAATCATGCGTTAAAGAGAGGTTGGATAGCGGCGATACCCAAGTGGTTGATGAAGTTCTGCATACAGTATTCCGCATGATGAGGTAGAGCCTAATAGACTTAGGTTAATTAGCAATAGTTTCTCATGGAGGTGAGGATATGAATTCAGAAATGGAAAAGGAAAATGTCGAACAGGTTAGTCTGCCTGTGCAAGGTATGACTTGCGCAGCCTGTGTGGCGAAAGTGGAAAAAACTTTAAAAAGTATCACTGGGGTTCAGAAAGTCAATGTTAATTTGATGTCGGGTAAAGTATCCGTTTCCTATATGCCGGATAAAGCTGGAGTTCCTCAGATGGTCAAGGCCATCCAAGATGTTGGGTACGTTGTGCCGGAAGAAGAAGTCTTGCTTACGGTTCGTGGTATGAGTTGTGCGGCGTGCGTTGCTAAAATCGAGAAGGGAGTCAAAGGTCTACCGGGGGTAACTTCCGTAGTCGTGAATCTACCGGCTGAGTCTACCAAGGTGAAGTTTTACCCGGGAGCGGTCGACAAAAGCCGTATTAAAAAAGAGATCAAAGCTCTTGGCTATGAGGCTTCGGAAAAGCTATCCGGTCAGGCCGCATTGGACAGCGAAAAGGAAGCCCGCCAGAAAGAACTGCGTTATCAGACCCGCAACATGTGGATTGCCTGGCCTCTGGCGGTTATAGTTATGGTGGGTATGTTCCGAGATATGTGGATCTTCCCCTATTTTGTACCTGAATTTTTAGGAAACCCTTATGTCCTATGGGCCATATCAACACCGATCGCCTTCATACCGGGCGCGCAGTTTTTCAAGCATAGCTGGAACGGCCTCAAACGGGGTGCGACAGATATGAATCTGCTCTATGCGACAGGGATTGGAGCAGCCTATATCATTGCTACGATTAATACATTCTGGCCAGATGCCGGGTTCGGGGGTAGGGGAGCTACATTTTTTGAATCGGTTGCTTTGCTTACCACGTTTATTGTCTTAGGTCGCTATCTTGAAGCGATTACCCGCGGGAAAACCTCTGAGGCAATCCGGAAACTGATGAGTTTACAGGCGAGAACAGCTCGCGTGATCCGGAACGGTCAGGAAGTGGATATCGCCACCGACGAGGTGGAAATAGGAGATATCGTGGTTGTGCGTCCTGGGGAAAGCATACCGGTAGACGGGGAAGTTGTCGAAGGATATTCCTCAGTAGATGAAGCGATGATCACCGGAGAAAGTATACCGGTTGAAAAACGTGCCGGTTCCTCGGTAATTGGAGCGACTATTAACAAGACAGGGTCTTTTAAATTCAAAGCAACCAAGGTGGGCAGTGAAACAGCGTTAGCACAAATTATTAAGATGGTAGAAGATGCCCAGGCAACTAAAGCACCCATTCAAAAACTAGCTGATCTTGTCGCCGGTCATTTCATCGCCGGGGTTCACGTTCTTGCTTTGATTGTCTTCTTTATATGGTTCTTTTTCGGCTATAATGCCTTCTTTTCACCCGATAGTCAGTTTATTCTCTCCCCTTATAGCTTAGCTGAAGTCGGTGTCTTTGGATTCGCTCTTCTGTTGTCAGTCACGACGCTAATTATCTCCTGCCCTTGCGCGCTAGGTCTAGCTACGCCGAGTGCAATCATGGCGGGTACAGGTAAAGGCGCAGAAAATGGAATCCTCTTTAAGGGGGCCGATGCAGTTGAAGCAAGCAGTAAACTTAATGCTGTTGTGTTTGATAAAACGGGGACACTCACCAAAGGAGAACCTTCGGTTACGGATGTATTTGTGAGTCCAGGCTTTGTTCATAATGACATCCTCAGGTTGGCAGCAATGTCGGAAAAACCATCTGAACATCCTTTGGGGGAAGCGATTGTACGTGGAGCCAAAGATAAAGGTTTGAACATTGATGATGTCGAGCGTTTCGAGGCCATCCCTGGTTATGGCATAAGGGCGAGCTATCAGGGGCAAGAGATTCTTTTGGGGAATCGGCGCTTGATGAAACAGGAAAAGATTGCTATCGGAAACCTGAATGCGAAAATGGAACAGTTCGAAGAAGAAGGTAAAACGGCCATGCTCATGGCCATCGATGGTCAGGCAGCCGGTATAATTGCGGTGGCGGATACCTTGAAGGAAAATGCTAAAGTAGCGGTAGAACGTTTATATCATATGGGGGTCGAGGTGGCGATGATCACCGGAGACAACCGCCGGACAGCGGAAGCGATTGCCCGACAAGTGGGAATAAAAACAGTGCTTGCGGAAGTTCTTCCCCAGGATAAGGCTGAAGAAGTGAAAAAACTACAAGCAAAAGGGTATAAAGTAGCGATGGTGGGAGACGGGATTAATGATGCTCCTGCTTTAGCCCAAGCCGAAGTGGGGATCGCTATTGGATCGGGAACAGATGTCGCTAAAGAAACAGGAGATGTCATCCTTATTAAAGATGACATTCGTGATGTTGTCGGAGCCATTGAAATCGGGCGGGCGACCATGCGTAAGATTAAGCAAAATCTTATCTGGGCTTTCGTCTATAACATCACAGGAATTCCGTTAGCGGCAGGTATCCTTTATCCTGTTACAGGCTTACTCGTTAGCCCAGAACTGGCTTCCTTCTTTATGGCCCTAAGTTCTTTCTCGGTTACGATGAACACACTGCTCTTGAAACGCTTCCAGCCTTCCTTTAAAAAGGATAAGAACAAATCCGAAACAATGCCTGTGCACATGGCACAGTCGGCGCGTTAAGTGAGAGGAGGTTTTTAGCCATGAACGAATTGGAAACAAAGGCGGCAAGACAGGCTTCGCTAATTTATACAGCAATATCACTGGTTATAACTTTTCTATTCTTGGGTTTAACGTTCGTTACCGGCGAGAGCTATAATCTTGTTGCAAGAATTGGCGGTATGATTTGGATTTTCGTCCTAAGTATGATTGTCTCCATGCCGATCATCATTCCGGCAGTGAAGAAAAGAGTTGTAGGGTAATGTGAAGGGAGGTGTAATGATGCTTAGAAAACAATGGATGCTTCGGGCCGTTGCTCATTGCGAAGGCGGACATTAGCGAGCTTTGAGTAAAAGCCAGGGGGTAGAAACACTCATAAGGGGTTTTCTGCCCTCTGATTTTTTTTGCGTCCTATTTCTTTGATGTTATGAAGTCTTTGAGTATTCATAGGATCTTCATATTTATTTCAAGAGTATTTCAAAAGTCCTTAGTATACTATTCTTAAGTGTTAAGTACTTAAATAACTGGAAGGAGTTAATGAAGGAAAGCTGGAAGGAGTTGTTCATTGATGGACAAGGTGAAACAAATCCGATTAACACGAAGAAATCTCATAAAAGCCAGTCTGTTCATGGGAGGTACGCTGGCTCTAGGGATCGTTCCAGCAAAAGTAGTTCTGGCTGGTCCTAAAACTACAAATGAAACTGCTTCAGCGGGAAAAAAACAACTTGGCTTTAGTTATGATGAAGAAAAATGCATTTTATGCGGGGCCTGCGTTCGAGCTTGTAAAGCGACCTGGAAATGGGAGGCGGGAACTGAGTGGCGTAAGCTTATTATTGGTGAGCAACATAATTTATCCGTGAGTTGTAATCATTGCGAAGACCCGGCTTGCGTGAAAGTTTGCCCGGTGAAGGCGTACACAAAGCGCGAAAAAGACGGTATTGTTATCCAGGACAGGGAAAAATGTGTCGGTTGTAAATACTGTTTATATGCTTGCCCTTACCATGCCCCGTCATATAGCGAACCAAACCTGGTCATTATTCCGAAAGATGCTAAGAAAGCGTAACATTTCAGTAAAATTTAGAAGAAGATATTCAGTTAAACCAAAAGGGAAAGGAGAAGGATAACATGAGGGTTAAAGTTATAGTCCTTGTCCTTGCTTTGGTCGCAATTTTAGGCGTATGGAAAGGACTCGATAACGTTCGGGCTAACCAAACAGACAAGTCGAGTAACATTACTCAGGAAAGCAGTTCCCAATCGGTTCCAGTGGAGAATACGACGAATACCTCGAAGAAAACTCAGCCAGTTATTGACGATCAAGGTGGGATTCAAGTGGGAGTTATCTGGGAGAAACAGGCTTCATCAGCTCTCCAAAAATTTCAAATTGAGATTAACAATCACAGTGTGAATTTAGATGATTATGACTTTGCTCAGAACATTCAACTAGAAATCGCAGGGAAAAAGAATAATGCAGTAGTCAAGGTGCTGAACCGTGGGGGCGGCGGACACCACGCGTCCTCAGAGATTAGCATTGAAACCCCAGCTCTAGCAAAGCTACAACCAGGTGATAAAATTACACTAAAAGTAAATAAGTTGGGTGATACGCCAGAAAGGAAATTTAACTTTGTCTATTAAGAAAGGCTATAAGGAAGAAGGATAATGCGTGAGCACAACGGTACTGATTATTGCTTTTGCGGCAGGGGTTCTCTCTTTTGTGTCACCCTGTATCATCCCCATGCTCGGTGTTTATTTTTCGCTTATAACCGGTCAGACGATTTCCGAACTTAAAGAAGCCCAGCTGAATCAGGAGATCCGTGTACGGGTCTTTAAAAATACGTTAGCCTTCGTTGTTGGTTTTAGTTTGGTTTTTGTTGCCGCTGGAGCTTTAGCCGGTGAATTAGGAGCAATTCTGGAAAAATGGCAGGGCTTCCTTAATATCCTTGGCGGAACCGTAATCCTCGTACTCGCCCTTAAATTGCTTGGCGTATTTGCTTTACCTTTCTTAGCTAAAATCGCCTGGGAACCGGCCTTCTTTAAAAAACTTAGGACCAAGGCAACGCGTAGTCCTTGGTCAGCTTTCATGGTTGGTCTGTTGTTTTCAATTGCCTGCTCCCACTGTATCGCACCAACGTTATATTCAATCATTGCTGTCGCCGGGGCGACACGGAGTACGACAAATGGTATGCTCGTTATGCTTATGTTCAGCCTAGGGTTGGCTATACCTTATATCCTCACAGGATTAGCATTTAACCGGGTGATCAAGGTACTTAAACGTCTCCGTAAAAAACAACGCATTATTGAACGCCTCGCCGGCTTGCTCATGCTTTATATGGCTTATCTGATTTATACCAATCAATTAACTGTTTTAACCGGCTATTTGTCGCGAATCCTGCCACGTTTGCCACTTGGCATGTAGCAATTCATCGAAAATTCATGTTTTATTCATTCTAAATTCATATTGAGGTTGTACACTAAAGTAAGATTTACAAGAGTATACAGATGCTGAATCTGAGTCCGAAACTCAGAGCGGGGGAGATATTTTTTGGGGTGAATCACGTACTTTTACGTGTAGGGCTTACACCTAGTCCGAACTCGTCAACTAACCTCGTAAGCAAGAAAGGTGGATTACTATCAGTGAGCACAGCGCAAACAAAATGGGTTAGTGTTTTGACTCTATCCGGAATGGTATGGGTATTAGGCCTTTCTGTTCAAACGGTTCCCTCCCAAGCCTTCGTTAAGCAGCAAGAGAGTGTCCAAAGTTTAAATCGTAGCGAAACCCAGATTTCCTCAATGTTTGTTAAGGATAATATATCGGAGCAAACGAAGACCCCAGAGAATCGTTTGCAAAGTGAAGAACCCGAAAAAAAAAGTAACCCAACACAGGTAGCAAGCCAAATCGAAGAGGAAAGTCCTTCCAAAGTTATAAATAGGACTGACACCAAAAACGTATCCGTTGCAAGTAGTTCTACCGAGCCAAAGGCTTCGTCTCAGGTATCCAGAGGGAGTTCGGAAGTGGATAATTTAATTAAGCGGGCTACGAGTTTACAGGGAATCCCTTATCTCTGGGGTGGTACGACAAGAGCCGGCTTTGATTGTTCAGGTTTTGTTCAGTATGTATTTAAGGCTTCAGGAGTTTCCCTCCCCAGGTCTTCCTTTGAACAGTATAAAGTAGGAACACCCGTGAGCAGAGATCAACTTAAACCAGGCGATCTCGTGTTTTTTAGTACTTATAACTCTGGAGCATCTGATGTACGAATATATATTGGCGGTGGACGTACAATTGGCTCCGCCAGAGATGGAGTCGCGATCCATAGTCTATCTGAAAGTTATTGGTCCAGTCGTTACGTGGGAGCACGCAGGATTTTGTAATCCTATCCTAATTTCGGAAGGGGTAAAAAGATGAATTGCTGTGATAATGAGGATAAGAGCGAGAATAATAGTCAACAGGAGAAAAAGCATAAGGGCCATATGCCCCACATGCTGATGATGATACTATGCTGTGGTGCACCCCTTTTAATTTTGCTTTTCTTACCAGTTATTAGTACTAATGTATCTCCTAATGTAAGGAATCTCTTGATAACTATAGTTCCGTTTATTTGCCCTATAATGATGGTGTTCATGATGCCGATGATGATGAAGGGAAATAAAGATAAGCAAGCGGAGCATAATCCTCGTGAACTCAAGGAAAGTGAAAATGTAACAGAAAAGTAGGGCAGAAAGGCTTTTTCAGATTATAAATCGAATAAAAACAGGTTGGCTATTTATACCAACCTGTTTTTAAAATTTATATTAGTTTAGCCATTTTTCCTTGGCAATGTTACCTTAAACGTAGTACCTAGGCCTACTGTGCTTTCAATCGATATTTTGCCGTTATGAAGGAGGACAATTTGACGGACAAGGGCTAAGCCTATGCCACTACCACCAGTTTCACGGGCCCTGGATTTATCGGTTCGGTAAAATCGTTCAAAGACGTAGGGAAGATCATTTTCAGGTATACCAATGCCAGTATCCCTAACCTGGACATCGATATTATCTTGTCCAGCCTGCATCGTAATCTGTATTGTTCCACCAGATTCTGTGAACTTATAAGCATTGTGGATTAAGTTATAGAATAGTCGGGTCAAAAGTCGCTCGTCACCTAAGATATTGGTGGGTTGGGGTAGCGGAGCCCAGGATAAGTTAAGTTCTTTTTCCTTTAGAAGAGGATATAAATTGTGTGTCACCTTATCAATAATATCGTTTAAATTCACCGGAAGGGGGTTCACCCTGAGAACTCCAATCTCGGCAATATTCAAATCTTTTAAGTCACTGGAGAGGCCGACAAGACGGTCAATTTCTTCGTTTAAGGCAGAGAAATTTTCGGAGTTAGCCGGAAGGACACCATCTTGAAATGCTTCAATGTAACTGCGGATTGAAGTTAGCGGTGTTCGTAATTCATGGGCGATATCTGCTGTAAACTGCTTGCGTAGTTCTTCTTGGTGCTTAAGATTATCAGCCATCGTGTTAAAGGCTTCGGCGAGTTGTCCTACTTCGTCTTTGGTTGATGAGGATACACGTTCTTCCAAGTAACCTTGTCCAATGCGAAAAGCGGCTTGAGTTAGCTTTTGTAGCGGAGCAACCAACTGCTTGCTGGTAAAGTAGATAAGCAAGATCCCGATCAATAATGCTAATCCACTAGCCATAATAAGAGAATAAAAAACAGAGGTCATAAAAGAAGTATCCGCTGGGTTAAGGATTCTTGCGCTAGTGGGATAACGAAGAAGAGCGGTAGCCAGTGTTTTCTGCTCCTTGGCGATAGTTATCGTTCTGGTTTTCCAACCCTGTACCGAGTAAGGCATGTTCATCATGTCTGCTACTGTAGCATTTTCTAGATGAGTATCGCTCATATTCTCGTGCATGGAGTCCATGGAGTTCTTGAGTATAGCGATAACATTGCCATTTGGATCCTGCAGTGTGACCTGGGTACCCAAGGGAAGTGATTCGCCAATTTTATCGAGCGTAATCTGATCCCAGGATGTATTTTTATAGGCTGAAAGTAAACGCTGGGGGAGCGGTTCGAGGGCAGCTTCAGTTGTATGGGTTAAATAATTACCAAATTCCTTCTTATACACGAAATTCACTGAAAACATGCTTAAAGCTAGGGTTAGGAGTACGATTGCTAAAGTTGATAAAAAAAGTTTTCTCCGCATTTAGGCCTCCGCATTTGGATTAAACTTATACCCTATCCCATAAACCGTAATGATAATTTTAGGCTCCGCGGGGATTTCCTCTATTTTTTGACGGATTTTCTTAATATGTGCGTCAACTATCCGTTCGTCACCATGAAAATCATAACCTTGAACCATTCCTACAAGTTGAGTACGCGAGTATACTCGTCCCGGATGTTTAGCCATGACGGAAAGTAGTCTAAATTCCATGGGAGTTAAGGGAATTACTTCTCCATTATACCGGACTTCATGCTGGATCGTGTTTATAGAAACGCCATTATCAAAAGTTACAGTATCGGCAACGGGGCCGAGATCCGTATTTGTTCGACGCAGGACAGCCCGCACCCTTGCTACCACTTCTCTTGGACTAAATGGTTTAGTGATATAGTCGTCTGCCCCCAATCCCAGTCCGAAAATTCGTTCCTCTTCCTCAACCTTTGCTGTCAGCATTATGACGGGGGTAGCGGAAATTTTACGTATTTCCCGGCAAATCTCTTCACCGGAAAGCCCAGGTAGCATTAAATCAAGGAGTACTAAATCATATGAATTTTCTTTGAATAAAGCTAAAGCCATCAATCCATTGGCAGCGGTCGTAACACTATACCCTTCTTGTTGTAAATAAGCCTTAAGGACGGTCGTTATCTTTTTTTCATCATCGACTAATAATATTTTCATTTTTTCTTCTCCCTAACGTTTTTACTTCTTCTGTCTAAATACTCTTGGAATAAAACGTCCTGTTTTATTAGCATAGGCTATGTATTCTTCACCAAAGGCTTTAATGGATTCGCTTTCTTCTATCTTTGCCAATTTAATATACATTACCACTAAGATGGGGAACATGATCACTGTTAATAAGGTTGGCCATTGTAATAAGAAACCAAACATGATAACAATAAAAGCAGCATATTGAGGGTGGCGTATCAGAAAATATGGACCTGTCTTGGCAACGACTCCTTTGCGTTGTGCCTTATACAAAAATATCCAGGTTACGGCTAAAAAGAATAGTCCACCGTTTATTAGCCAGGTGCTTGCAACATGAATAGGACTGTTGTGCGGGTCTCCGCTTAATCCAAACAGATCATACCAAATGTGACCTGAATTATGGGAAAACAATGTTAATTGAGGGAACATTTTACTTAACCATCCCGAAAGAAAGTAAATTGTAAGCGGAAACCCGTACATTTCTGTGAATAAGGCCACGATAAAGGCGGAGAAGGTTCCGAAAACACGCCAGTCCGTTAGATTTTTGGGTCTGACAAAACTAAAAGCAAAGATAATGAAAATCAATGAGTTTATCAGAACGACATTCCAATTACCATAATCATACATGTTTATTCCTCACCTTTTCTCCGTTATTATTTAGCTGATATTTCATATCATACAATCAAAAAATTGCTTATAAAATTTATTCTGTTATTTAAAATCTAACTTATATATAAGCATAACTCGTGAAAATCTTATGAACTTCCTATGAATAAAGATTTCTTTCTTCGAAATTCCTCGAGTTATTATGATTTTCGGGGACAAAAGATAATTCAAATCATATGATTTCACAAGGTTGATTCAGGAACTGCAAGAAAAAATAGGACGCTTTAATTCATAGTTATAACCAGGAATTTTCACAAGAAGTTCACAAAAAATTCATGAGATATTCCAATCTTGTGGCTAATATTAAAGATGCCAAGTCCTACAAATTTTACATTGTGTTTTTTTTTACAAGTTTTAACCAAATTAAATTCTAGGAGGTTGACAATGGTGAAAGGGCAAATTAACAAAAACAATAATAAACGTGACAAGTTTACTCAACCCAAGAAAAAGAATAACGTTCCTTTTTTTGTATTTACAGGGGTTGCCGTCGTTGTCTTAGCAGTGGGTGGTTTCTATTTCTTCGGTAATAAAAATTCAGGGGTAGCGTCAAAGGAGACGGCCAGCATTGGGCAAGCGGTTACCTATAATGCAAATGACAAACTTCAACAGACCAAAGTTGCCAGCAAAGTTGAGAATGGAAAAGTTTCAGTGACCTCACTTACCGATTTAAAACAGAATAAGTTTATCTGGACAGAGTATAAGGCGAATGGAAAAAGAGTTCCGTTAACGGCGATTGCCGAGCCCAGTGGCAAGGTTGTTGTTGCGGTGAGTGTATGTGAACCCTGTAATGGTGAAAGCTTCCACATTAGTGGGAATAAGATAATCTGTAATGTATGCGGGACGACCTGGGATCTAGAAAGCTTTAAAGGCCTAAGTGGGGGCTGTCAACAGTATCCACCTGAAATACTCCCATATACTCAAAATGGAGATAACTTAGAAATTGACCAAGCCAAACTCGATGCCTGGAAACCAAGAGTTTAGCCATGAGTTTAATTAAGATTGAAAATGTATCGAAAACGTATGTCGGAGGCGAGGGGCTGGTTGAAGTTTTAAAAAACATCAATTTGGAAATAGAGGAAGGTCAATTCCTAGCGCTACTTGGTCCCTCTGGTTCAGGCAAAAGCACCCTTCTGAGTATCCTCGGAGCGCTCAATCCGCCTACCTCGGGTCAAGTATTAATCGATGGCATTTCCATCTACGATCTGGACAGTGAGCGGAGAGCGGATTTCAGGCATGAATACATTGGCTTCGTCTTCCAGCAATATCAACTTATCCCTTACCTAACTGCCTTGGAAAATGTCATGTTACCCTTGGCGATTAGTAAACGTTCTGACAAGGAACAACGGGAAATGGCTCAGACGGTATTGGAAAAAGTAGGTCTTGGTCAAAAATCTATGCGCTTACCCAACCAGTTATCGGGTGGGGAACAAAACAGAGTTGCAATTGCGAGAGCAATTGTTAACGAACCGGCACTTATCTTCGCGGATGAGCCAACGGGTAGTCTGGATAGTAAGACAGCCAAGGAAATATTGGACCTTTTTCAAGCATTGAATAAAGATGGCTTAACTATAATTATGGTTACTCATAATGTAGAAAACTTGGCTTGGGTATCCCGTTCCATATCGATTCGGGACGGGCAACTTTGCGCGGCAACCTAAAGTCGAAGGAGGACAAGATGAGGTTAACACATATTAGTATTCAGAACCTTCGACGGCGCAAGTCCCGGACACTTTTAATGATGTTCAGTATTATCATCGGAATCGCGTCCAGCACCTTCCTTTTTACAACCACTCAGGCGATGGAAAAGGATGTTGCCGATAAACTCGATCAGTATGGATCGAACATATTAATTCTCCCCGATTCAGGTGAAGCTTTAACCTTTGGTGGAATTACTGTTGGGGTCACAGGCCAAGCCGAGGAACTGAATATGTCTATGGTCGAACAGATGCAAACCATTAAAAACAAGGAGAATCTGGCGACCATTTCACCGAAACTTTTAGCGGATGCGGAGATTAATGGTCAAAAGGTTTTGCTCGTGGGTGTTGATTTTGAAAAAGAACTCAGGCTTAAAAAATGGTGGAAAATCGAAGGCTTAAATTTTGGGCAATTGCCCGAAAAGAATGAAATCGTCGTGGGTAGTGATGTCGCTAGGATTCTAGGACTTACCCTAGGAAAAAGCGTTGACGTTAAGGGTCAGTCGTTTTTAATCAAAGGGATCACCCAACCGACCGGTTCAGTCGAAGACGATCAAGCCATTTTCATCGATCTCAAAACGCTGCAGGGAATAGAGAATAAGCCCAATTCCTTGAGCATGATCGAAGCTGCCGCTTTTTGCTATACCTGTCCGATTGAGGAAATGACGAAGCAACTTAGAGAAAAGCTCCCTGGGACGAAAGTGACTGCCTTGCGGGCAACGCTCGAGTCGAGAGATCAGACGGTTAAGAAGTTCAGCATGTTCTCCATTGCTACTTCAATTATCTTACTGATTACGAGTGCCTTAGTTGTGGCAATTTCCATGATCTCTTCAGTCCGTGAACGAACACGAGATATTGGGGTGTTAGGTGCCATTGGCTTTAGAAAACGCCACATTTTGCAAACTATTTTTCTTGAGGTTACTTTGGTCAGCTTTGTTGGAGGACTAGCCGGTTATCTCCTAGGCATGGGTTTAGCCGTAGCCTACGGACCGACGATTGCTAAGATGGCAATCACCCTTCCCTGGCAGCCTATTCTAGGAGTGTATGCAACCTTAGGTGCAGTATTGATTAGTGTTTTGGCCAGTGTTTATCCCGCTTGGAAAGCTGCAAAACTTGATCCGATCGAGGCGCTCCGGTATTTCTAGGAGGAAATTATGACGCTAACTCAGATTGCTCTACAAAATTTGCGACGACGTAAAGGTAAAACTCTTTTTCTCGTTTTAACCATTTTATTAGTTGTGGGAACGATTACGACATTAAATATACTTTCTTCGAATATGAAGCAGGATTTGCAACAAAGTCTGAGTCAATATGGAGCTAATATCATCATCACCCCTAAGTCTGAACATTTGGCTCTAAGCTACGGGGGATTGGCTGTTTCTGGAGTTGATTATGAGGTCAAAAATCTTGATGCAGGAATAATCGAGAAGTTACAGCAAGTTATTGCTCCTGGTGATGTCGTTGCTCCAAAGATAGTCGGTAGTGCTAAGGAAACTGAGCAAACGTTTCTTATTGTCGGCGTAGATTTTGCCCAAGAACTTCAGATGAAGCCCTGGTGGAAAATTGAAGGTCAAGCTCCGAAGACTAAAGAAGTTGTCGTTGGGTCCTCGCTTGCTACTCAAAACAGTCTCAAAATCGGTGATCTGCTGAGGATCGATAATCAGGGCTTGGAAGTCGTGGGAGTAATGCATGAGACTGGGGGATCTGAGGATAATGCGGTATTTACTGATTTTCAGACGGCAAGGGATTTAACTGGAATCCAAAACGATTGGTCCATGATTGAATTAAATGTGGCTGAACTCCAAAAGATCCTCCCTTCAATTACCAAGGAACTGCCGGAGGCCAAAATAGCCCAAGTCTCGCAACTAGTTCAAAGCACCCAAGAAAATGTAGAACGTTTTACGAACTTTTCGGTATCCATCTCGATAGTCTTAGTTGTGATCGGCGCTTTTGTGATTATTTCTGCATTAGCCGGAAACGTTAACGACAGGGCAAGGGAATTAGGTATTTTTCGAGCGATCGGGTTTCGACAGTCCCATGTCCTAAGCTTACTGGGACAGGAAGCTTTAATTATAAGTTTCATCGGAAGCTTGCTCGGCTATCTTTTAGGTATCTTTTTACCCTTTGCCTTGGGGCCCCTTCTTTTTCAGAAAACGATGCCTCTACATGCTTCTGCTTTATTAGGTATCCTTTGCATTCTCGGGGCAATGCTCATTGGATTAATGGCTATGATCTATCCAGCGTGGAGAGTGACCAAGCTCGATCCTCAAGAGGCTTTGCATTTAATGTAATGTGAGAAAGAGCATCCGAAGTGGAGTTCTATAAAGGCATAGAAGATTAAGAAGAGATTAGGAGAAAGTAGGGACATAAATGAATATGAATAATATCGATCCAGAAGAGACGCAAAAAATACTGATTCGTCTTAAAACTGTTAGAGGCCATGTAGCGGCTGTTGAACGGATGATTGAAGAAGGAAAGGATTGTGATGAGGTTCTGCATCAACTGCTTGCGATTCGTTCTGCGGTTCAAAAGGTCTCCGTTGTTATTGCTCAGCGTTATACGAAT
>Ga0255336_101010_pt1 | contig 26914 bp, 22 predicted proteins | sample MeOH1_35cm_T3_17_FD_189102 | JGI IMG/M metagenome (GOLD analysis project Ga0255336, IMG submission 189102) | Sandy soil microbial communities from University of British Columbia, Vancouver, Canada - MeOH1_35cm_T3_179 | ecosystem: Engineered > Artificial ecosystem > Sand microcosm > Unclassified ...
TGGACGGATTTTATTGTGTTTCCTAAGTTTTTAGGCTTCAGCGGGACGACGGAGCGTCCCGCTATGCAACTCCTGTTTGCGTTCTTGCATAATAAAAGCTGTCCCGAGACTTTGTCGACACTCTGAGCCGGCGCCGTTTTTCAAACGGCGCCGGCTTATATCATGATTCGATTTTAACGGTCCTGTTACATATTCAGTTGGAAGCGGGATGCGCCCGTCTCGTAATACGACAGGGTCTCATAAATCGTATTCTTGATGTCGGCCGTGATCGTACCGTCTTCCACAAGGGACTGAAGCGGGTCGCTCTCGGGCGCCATGCTCAGATACGCCCTCTTGGCATTCATAAGCGACACGGCGCTTTTTATGGAGGATTCGACGGCGCTCTTTTCGTCCTCGGTCAGCGTGCTGTTTTCCACCAGCTCCGAAAGTTTTGAAGAGAAGGTGCCCTTGCGCCCGGAAGCGGTTTCCTCCGCAGAATCGGTATCGCCGGAGCTCCCGGCGCTTTCAAGCAAGGAAAGCACCGTGTTCTCCTGATCCTCCGTCAGCGTGCCGTTCTCCACGAGCGCGCTCAGGCTGTCCGTGATCTCCCTGGGAACGCCGCCGTCCTTCGGCGGCGGAGGCATATTCCCCTTGGCTTTCGCGAGCGCGCTCGTCAGGCTGGCTTTTTGATCGGACGTAATGACGCCGCTGTTGACGAGCCCGTCCAGCGCGTCGCTTACGGCGCTTTCCACTTCGTCCGGGCTCAGGCTGGAGGGATTTGAGAATATTTCGTCCAGCGCGGACTGCACCGAGCTTGCCTCGTCGCCGGTAAGCGTACCGTCTTCCACCAGGGAGGAAAGCGAGTCGGAGGCGGCGCTTTTTACATTCTCGTCTTCCTTGGGCGGGGGCGGCGGGGGAGCGGGCCGCATGGCTTTATCGAACGCCTCCTGCACCTTCTTCTGCTGCTCTTCGGTCAGCGCGCCGTCCTCCACCAGCGCGCTCAGGGACCCGGAAAACGAGATGCTCACGCCGCTCTTCTGGGACGCGCTGCTTGTCACGTTTGCGTAGAGGCTGCTGCGGTTCAATTGGGACAACGTCGTTTGTATGTTTGAGATCGTGCTCATAAAATGCCTCCTCTTTTTGTTGTGCCATTGATATCGGCAGTTCCGCAGCCCGTTTTAGGGAGCGTTTCAAATGTTACAAAGCTTCAAGGAATGCATAAGCTTACCGCCGCAATTCATTCAGCTTTCTATAATATTGAAAACAGCACGGCGGTTTGCCGCAAGCGGACGAGCGCTGCTTCCGCGGATACCGGCGGATAAAACAATTCTGTAACGCGGGAGCGTCCCACCCCATTTTTTATGGCTTCTTTTACGAATGTATTGATATCCGCAAAGTGGGAGCATGCGGATAGAACAAGAAAAGGAGCAAACAGATGCGTCTCAAAAGAAAGCTTGGCTTGTTAGCAATCATTTTGGCGATCATCACCGCCTCTACCGCAGCGTTGGCCTACGGGCCGGGCGGCATGGGAGGACCGGGCGGCGGTTCCCAGCCGGCGTCCTGGGGCAGCATGGGTAAGCAATCTTCAGGTATGAAACCCTCCTCTCAGAACGGGACGAACACGCTCTCTCAGAGCGGCGCGAAGAAGCCCTCTCAGAACGGGACGAACGCGCTCTCTCAGAACGGCGCGAAGAAGTCCTCTCAGGACGGGATGAACAAGTTCTCCCAGGGCGGCGCGAAAATACCCTCCCAGAACAGCATGAACCCCTTCTCCCAGAGCAGCATAAAATCGTCTTCTCCGAGCAGCAAGTGGAGCGATGCCTGCGGCAAAGCCACGCAGTCCTCTCAGGATAAAGGAAAAGGCAAGTCATGCGCTCCGGTCTCGCCCGCGCCCACGCCCGCGTCGCCCAGCTCCATACCGGGCAGGGACAAGCCCAGCGGGAAAAACGGCCCGGGTATGGGCATCCCCGGCATGGGCGGCATGGATCTGGCGGATATTAAGGCTTCCATCTCCGCGCTCAACGATACCGCCGCGCAATCCTCCCTGAACATCCTTTTAAGCGCATATGAAACCGCCCTGGCCAACGAGAAGAGCGCCATACAAAGCAAGGCGGACAAAGCCACCCTGCAAGCCTGCCGCAAGGCGACCGTAACCGCCAGGACCGCGCTGCAAAAAGGGCTCAAGGACGCCAGCGTTTCGCCCGCTCCCGCGTCGCCCAGTTCCATACAGGGCAAGGACAAGCCTGAAAAAGGCGGCACGGGTCTGAATCTGACGAACATCAAGGCTTCCATCGCCGCGCTTGCCGATACCGGCACGCAGGCATCGCTCAGTTCGCTGGTAACCGCTTATGAAACCGCCGTGGACAACAAAAAAGCCGCCGTAACGAGCAACGCCGGCAAGGGAACCGTGCAATCCTATCACGAGGCGACCGCGGCCGCCAAGACCGCGCTGCTAACGGGGCTCAAAGACGCCGGGATTTCACCCGCCCCCGCCACCCCCAGTTCCCTGCCGAACCTGCATGTGAACAAAACCATCTGGCAGACGATGGGAAACTGGTTCTCCCATATTTTCCGCTTCCTCTTCAAATAAGGCAATCGCATAGGGACCGCCGATATCTCTCGGGTTGATCGGCGGTCCTTCTCGTCCTGTCGTATTTTGTGAACGAACCTGATTCAGCTATCCATTCGCTCGGCTTCACCGGGACAAAAGGGAAGCTTCTGACGTTGCCGTGGATCTGTTTGTATTCGGACGTCCGGAGGAATAACCCACGTAAAGGCGCTCCCCGGCTGTCCGTCATCGGCCTTTTGGCAGCGGGTGCGGTTGCCGCGGTATAGGCTTTCCTGCGCCGGAGGAAGCGAACGAAGAAGGTGCTTTCGCCGCCCACGAGTTCCGCTCCTGATTGAATTGATACGTTCCCCCGCGTGACGCCGCGCCGGGCAGGTTGGCCGGCATTTCGTTGGCCGCTCCCTTGGGCCGCCCGTTTCCCTGCGTGAAGGGCGGCTGCGGAAGGCCCGCCTGCCCCGCCGGCGCTTGCGCATGCGCATTTCCTCCCGGTTGAGCGGGCCTGGGCGTAGCGGCCGGCTTTTGCGGCATCCGGCCCTGCGCCGGCCGGCTTGGGGCCTGTCCTTCCTTTGAGGGGAAACCCGCGGCGGGGCCGGGCCGATATTGCGGCTGCTGCGACTGCGGATGCGACTGCGGCCGCGGTTGCGCCGCAGGGGACGGCGCGGCTTCCGGCTGGGAGGCGGTACGGGACGCGGGCGTCGGGCTGAGCTTCCGGTTCTCTTTCACGAGCTGGCCGAGGGGCTTTTCGGCCCATTCCTGATACGGAAAGGGCTCCGCGGATGAGGAACGGCTTTCGATCTCATCCACAAGGCGTTTGCGGCCCAGCGTGACGCCCTGATCCGAAGCCTTTGCCGCCTCGTCAAGGCTGCCGGAAACCACTTCCACGTCGTATCCGCCGGCGTCCCCGGCGAACGTGCGCACGGTCTGCGCAAGCTCATCCGCCAGGATATTCGCCTTTTCGCTGCTTTGGGAGGCGGAGGCAATCAGGATGGGGGTTTCGTCCGCATTCTCAAAATACCTGTCTTGTGCAAGCATGTTCAGCGTCAGGCTGAGCGCTTGGTCCGCGCTCAGGTTTGTTACGTTCTTCTCCAGCAGGCCGTCAACGATCCGCTGCGATTCGCCGTTCATCGCGTTTACATGAATCACCCTGTCAAAACAGTTCAGTGAAAACGCGATGGACGGGTTCACGTCGACGCTCATATAGGAGTAAGGCGTCTGGTACAGGCCGGCGCCCAGGGAGATGACCAGCGCCGCGGCGGCGGCGCCCCAGACGGCCGCCCGCTTTACGGTGCTTTTGCCTGCGCTTATGGAAAGCTCCTGCCCCACTTCGTAGTTTTTGTTGGGGACGAGCACGACGGTGCCATCCTGTTTCAGAGCGGCGGCTTTGCTGCCGCGCAGTTCCACAACGACCGCTTTCATTGCCGTCCCTCCTCCCGAATAGAATGCATATACTCCTTCAGGCAGGGAAAATCATCATGAAGCAGGATCTCCGCTGCCGCTATCATATATTTACGGTGCCTCTCCAGCGTTTTTCGGGGTATGCCCGGCTGCTCCAGCGCTTTTAGGGGCAATTGCTTCGTGCGGCGCATTTCTGTAATCAATAAAGGGCGGTCCATGAGAAAGGCGACGGCTCTCGCACACATTTTGCGGGTCTTTTCGCTTTTGGGCGAGCAAGCCGCCAGATCGTAAAAGGAAAAGCCGTATTCGCAGAAGAGCTTGTTGGCGGCCTCGATTTCGTCTTTTATTGCGGAATTGTCCGGGGTGGAAGCCGTCCGCCGCACGACAGCGGCCTGTAAACCGAAATCCGGGGAATCTTCCTCCGCTTCCCCGGAAAACACCTCCGGCGATATGCTAAGCTCCGCCGAAAATTTGGCCTGCCTGCGGAAATAATCCGTCAGGCGGCTGCGCATATGCAATTCCGCATATTTCAAAAAGCCGCCCTTGCCGCTGTCGTAGGTATCGACCGCCTGCGAAAAAGCGATCAGGGCGACCGACCATTCATCGTCGCTCTTGCTTACATACCGGTGCGCGCACCGGACGATGGTTTTGAGAATGAAGCGCTCGCAGCGCCGTACAAGCTGCTCTCTGGCCTCTTCGTTGTGTGCGGCCTCAACCGCGAGGTTGTCCAGCTCTTTCGTTGCGCGCCCCCTTCCTCTCCCGCCGGGATCGCATATTATCGTATTCTATTATACACGATACGCGGGGAACGGTCACCCCGCCGATAGCTGCCGCATCCGTTTTACCGGCGTAGCGGCGTTTTCCCCTCCCTCATAAGCATGCCGCGCTTCGCCCGCGGTGCGGCGTGGCTCTCTTCATATGCATTCATGGGCGATATCCGCGCGTAGTACGTGGCAGCCGAAGGAAATCGTGACCGAAAGTAGCAGAAGTTCTATGGCCGTGGCGGTCATGGTGTGCAAGAAACAAACGACAGCGTTGCCGCGATGATTGACTCACATGTTCGTCCATGTTCAGTCTAGCGCCGATTTATTTTATTTGGTTTGGGTCGAAAAATTACTTTTTCGGAAGAGTGTTTTGCAAATTCATATATTGAAAGCCTACATAAGATTTTGGTGCTGTTTTCTTGCGTCTGTGCCGGCAACAAACCGCCGGCCGGCAGTCAGCCGATCACCTCGGCCAGCGACGTGGCAAAGGTCAGCAGGCCCGATACCCCGATAAGCGCATATACCATCTTTCTCAAGCGCGTTTCGTCGATCGAATCCACGACTCGGTTGCCTATCTTCAGGCCGGCAATCACCGCGGCCAGCGACACGAGCACGTACGGCAGCAGTTCCGCTGTGATGATGCCGCGATAGATGCGCATACCCAAGTTATAAGTACCGACGATCAAAAAGAACAGAGAAATCGTACCGAGATACTCTTTTTTCGACTGCGTCGCGGCCAGAAAGAAGAGCACCATCAACGGCCCGCCGATACCGAACAGGCCATCGCTAACGCCAGAAAGAAAACCGCACGTAAACATAGTCAGCATGTTGGTATTGATGCGGATTTTTCGGCTGAAGTATATAAAGTAAACTGCGAGGGCGATCAGGAAAACACCCAGAATCAGCTTGAGCAATTTTCTGTCGACGCCGGTAGAAAAGTAAATCGAGACCGTACTCCCCAGAATAAAGAACAAGGCGGGGAGCCAGATAGGCTTTGTGCGGATCGAATGGCGGTAGCGGTAGGTCATCAGCGCGTTGAGGGAGAGGCTCATGCAACTGGAAACGGCGGCGGCCGAGGTTACCCCCAAAAAATAAGGGACGGCGCACATGGAGACCATCCCGGCGCCAAAACCCGATATGCCCTGAATAAACCCCGCAACGAGCGCCGAAATGGCGATGACAGAATAGACAAAGACCATGCCGTCCCCCTCGCGCGCTTCAGCCCTTGATGGCCCCCGCCGTTAACCCTTCAACGAAATACTTCTGGATTGCCGTAAAGAGAATAACGATTGGGATCGTTGTCGCCGTACCGAGGGCCATTATGGTGCCCCAGTCAATCTCCGTCGAGCTAATGTAGTTTGCAAGGCCCACGGTAAGGGTTTTCATTGAATCGCTCGAGACCAGTACGCTTGAAAGGAGATATTCATTCCAGGAAAGGATGAACGCCATAATGCCGGTGCTCAATACGCCCGGTATGCACAGTGGAAGTACGATGCGATAGAAAGTCGTAAACGCGGAAGCGCCGTCCATTAAAGCGGCTTCCTCGATCTCCTTGGGAATTTTCTTGAAAAAGGAGATCATCAGCCAGATGCAAAAGGGGAATGTCACGGTCACATGGCCGATGATGAGCCCGAGATAGCTCGACTTGAGCCCCATCTCCGCGATGATCCGATGCAGGGGGATCATGAGCATGATCGGCGGGATGCAATAAGCGGAAAGCACGCCAACGGTAATCGCCCGGCGGCCCCGATAGTTGAAACGCGCGAGACTATATGCGCCGAGGGTTCCCATCACGACGTCGATAAGCATGGTGGCGATGGCGATGATGAGGCTGTTGACAAAGTAGCGCACCACGGTGGAGTCGCTGAACGCCTCACGATACCACGCAAAGGTGGCGTTTTTGGGAAAGAACACCGGCGGTGTTTTAAACAGCTCCTCTGCAGGTTTGAGGGAACTCAACGCCATCCAAATAAGCGGGAAGCCGACAAACGCCAGCGCAAGCAACACAAGGAGCCCCAAGCCGAGTTTGCGCAATAGCCTGCCGTTTGTTCTACTGATCCGGTCATTCATGTGATTCATCTCCTTTTTTCCGCTCAATCTTCGGCAGCCATAGACTTCCTAACATAGAAGGCAACGCAGACAAACAGTATCAGTCCGAAGATGACGGAGATGGCAGAAGCATAGCCGGTTTGGAATGTGCCGAACGATGCCTGATAGATCATGATCGGCAGGTGCGTCGTCGTTCCGGCCGGCCCGCCGCCGGTGACCATCCAGATCAGGTCGAAGTAAGTGGCCGTCCAGACGATGCGCAGTACCGCGAGCACGATGGTTGTATCCTTCAGATGGGGCAGCGTGATATGCAAAAACTGCTGGAGGCCCGACGCGCCGTCTACGCTTGCCGCCTCGTATAACTCTTTGTTAATGCCTTTGAGCGCCGCCCAATAAATCAGCATGGGAAACGGGTACGAGCGCCAGATGTTGATAATAATCAATACAGCCATCGCACTGCCGGGCAAAGCAAGAGGCGATTGCCGGTGGCCGATAAGGCCCAGCGTTTGCAGCCAGGAACTGACGATGCCGTAGTCACCGTTCGCAACCCATTTGGTCACAAGCGCCAGGGCGACCGCGGGCACGACATACGGAATCAGCAGGAAACTGCGCAGCGCCGTGCCGAAGCGCATGTTCTTGCGGTTGATCAGCAATGCGAGGCCCAGCCCCAGCATCAGCTGCCCAATAACGGAGATTACGGTCCAGACGGTCGTATTCTTCAAATACTTGGGGAAGGTCGGATTGGAAAAAAGCTTGATGTAGTTCTCGAACCCCACAAACGACAGCGTACCCTTAAGCAGCTTTGCGTCGGTAAAACTAAGGTAGACGTTGTAGAGCACCGGATAGAGAACAAACATCGCCAAAAACAGCACCGTCGGGATGATAAACAGAACGCCCAGCGTCTGTCTTCTGGAACGATAATGTTTTCGGATGCTCCCCGAGCCGTTCGTTCTCTTTCCACGCATACTTCTTCCTCCCGGTCCGTTATTTGCCGAATTCGGCCCTCTCATTCCAGTATCCGGCGTCGGCGCGCGCCGCCGGCGCCGGATACTGCTTTACGTTTACATATGGGTCCGGATATGCGGGCGCCGGAACCAAGCCCGCGGTTAACTGATGAGCGCGATCTGTTCCTTCAGCTGCTGGTCTATGTAGTCGACAGCCTCTGCGGAGGTCATCGTGCCAAGCGCTACGCTTTGCATCGCCTCGCCGAAGAACGTCGTCGCCTCGATCTGGGAGGAGAGCTGGCTCAGGCCGTGCTCCATGCCGTACCAGTACCAGTTGCTGTTTTCAAACGCGTCGGTGATGGTAGCGATCTGCTCCTGGAACAACGCCACGGAAGCGTCCTGCTTGTAGATTTTGAGCGCGGAGTAGAGGGAAGGGAACGCGAACATCGGGCGGGACAGGGCGCGTTCCGCAGCCCGCTCGGGCGTATAGAGGCGGGTGATAAATTCCTTTGCAAGCGCAACCTTGGCGTCGGAGCCTTGGCTGCTCGCCACGAAGGCATAACCGCTGCCGAAGGAGGCGGGCTTGACCCCGTCCTGACCCGGGAAGTCGAAGCAGCCGAGCTTCTCGACCATTTCGGGGTTGTTGCTCTGCGCAAGGCCGATGACGGCGCCCATATCAAGGGTCATCGCCACGGTACCTTCAACGAGTGCGTTGCGGTATTCGCTCCAGGACCATTCTGTCGAGGATGGCGGAGAGACCTTCTTGTAGAGGTTGACCATGTAGTCCATCACCTCGGCGGCCTTTTCTTTCTGGGAACCGAATACGTACTCGCCCGTGTTCGGATCGACCGTATAGACGCCCGCCGAATAGAGAAACTCATAGTAGGTCTGTGGGGCAACCTGCACCGGGGACATCGGCACCGGGAAGCCATAGATATCGGTTTTGCCGTCGTTATTTTCATCGATGCACAGCGCCTCCGCGACAGCTTGGAATTCCTTCCAGTTCGTAGGGATGGAGAGGCTCTTTTCCGCAAAGAGGTCCTTTCGGTACCACACGGAGGTATGCATTGCCCAGTCCGGTACGCCCCAGGTCTTGCCGTCCACGTTGAGGACACGCAGATAGGAAGGAATAAAATCGTCGCGGCCGATTGTGTCGACGACATCGTCCATCGGGGCAATCATATCCTGCGCGTAGAGGTAGGCCGTACCGGCAAAGTTCGTATGCATGATATCCGGCACATCGCCGGACTCAACCGCGGCGGCCAGCTTCGTGTACATGTCGTTGAAGGAGACGGTCACCATTTCGATTTCGATCCCCATCTCCTTGGCCACTTCGCTGAACTGCTTCTGCAGCACCTTGGCCTGCGCGTCGGCGGTGAGGTTTGTCCAGATCACGAGTTTTTCGGGCGCTTCGGCGGCCGCGTTGCCGCTGTTTGATGTCTCTTTCGCCGCAGCGGCCGCGGGGCTGTTGCTTCCGCTGCCGGTCTCTGTCGCGCCAGTGCAGGCAAAGAGGGATACCATCATCAGAACCGCCAAAAGTAGAGCTGCCAATTTCTTCATTGAAACGTCCTCCTTTTGATTTGTCCCGCGTCGGCGGTGCGGATTGCATGCGTTAGAGAATTGCGTTTTGTTTTTTCAGGGTTTCCTGCAGCAGAGAGATGTCAACGTTGCGCGGCGTCGTTCCCGTCCTGACCGCGATGGCGGCCGCCGTGCCCGCCGCCTCGCCCATCGCCATGCACTGCGGCATGCAACGGATACAGTTGGCCACCGGCGCTTCATAGGAGACGCAGCGCCCGGCCACGAGCAGGCCGTCCTTGCCCTTCGGCAGCATGCAGCGGTACGGAATGGTCATGGACATACCGGGCTCGAGGTCGTAGACGTACATGGTCGCCCCGTCGGGCGTATGCGCGCCCGCGGGCATAGCCCCTCGGCCGATACTGTCCGGAAATTCCCGCGCAGCGCGGAAGTCCTCGAGCGTCACCTTGTAGTCGCCGATGATGCGGCGGCTCTCACGTACGCCGAGCAAACTGGCGATCGCCGAAAGATAAGCGTTTTCGAAGCCGGGGACATAGAGCCGCAGCGCCTCTGCCACATCGTAAAGGCACTTCTGCGAAAACGCCTCCTGTGCCGCGCGTTCCTCAAAACCCGCAATGCTGTGCGCCTCGATGGCGCCGGAGCAGTTGATGGTCACCTCGCCGGGGTTTGGCGTGGAGGTGAAGATTCCGAGCCAGTTGCGCAGATACGCCAACCGATCGGGCAGCTCGACATGCTCGAGCTCGTCGTAGAGTCCGAAGTGCATAAAGCCGGGGAAGGTCTTGAAGTCGTGCCACGCGGGCGGCACCGGCGTATCGTGTACCGGCGGGTGCTCCTCGTAGTAGCGCTTGACCCGCTCGAGATCGACGCCCGCCATCCTGCCGATCAGGGTCATGGGCTGGATATCCTTCCGGTCACGGATTTCGAAGGGCGCGCCCGCCTTCGCGGCCACCACCGCGTCGCCGGAGCAGTCGACGACGACCTTGGCCCGAACCTCCATAAGCTCCGCCTCCGAGAGCACCACGAGGCCGGTGACGCTGTCGCCCTCGGTGAGCGCATCCACGATGGAGGTGTTCAGGTATATAGAGAGGTTCGGTTCCTTTTGGGCCATCTCATCCAAAACGACCTTGGCGATCTCCGTATCATAGAGGAAACACACGTCGGTGTTCGGGTCCTTTTCGACGATAGCTTTTCGCTCCATGAGGATATTCCGCAGCTCCCAGCCAATGCCCTTAACGATGAGCTTCTCCTTATCGCTGAAGCCGACCCAGGCGCCCTGCATGCCGGCGGTGAACTGACCGCCCAGACAGCGCTGTTTGTCCACAATCAGAGTCTTCGCGCCGTTACGGGCCGCCGCAATCCCCGCGATGACGCCGGCGGTGCCGCCGCCGGCGATCAATACGTCGACTTGTTTCTCTCTCATAATCCCTCCGATCTTGTTCGCTTGTCTTGCCTATATTCGCCCGTACCCGCCTCGGCCGATTGATCGGCCAAGGGCGTCGTAAAATTATTCGCCGCGTTTACGCGAGATAGCCGTACTCCTTGAGCACACTCTTAAGAGTCTGCACCACGTCGGCGGGCAGCTCCGAGATGACCGGTTTGCGGCAATAGCCGGCGTCGACGCCGCGCAGCTTAAGTCCGGCTTTGATAATCTGCAGCCATGGCGTGGGCATGCCCTCAGCGGTCGGCTTCGTAAACAACGGCAGATACGGGCGAACCTTCTCAAAGTGCGCCTTCATGGCCTCCTCTATCCTGCGCGCCTTAGCGAGCTGGAAGACCTCGGTGTTCTCCTTCGGAAAAAGGTTGCCGGTGCCGCAGACCCAGCCATCCGCCCAGCAACTCAGACTCTCGACGGGGCACACGTCATAGCCATAGAAGATTGCAAAGCCGTCATCGGTGAGATAGCGCAGGTCCTGCTGGCGGTAGACGTCCGCCTGACGCTCCTTGACGGCGTCGACGAGACCCTCGTTGTATAGCTTAGCCATGAATTCATCGCTCATAAGACAAGTCGAATAGTATGGGTTGTGATAAATCATGATCGGAATATCGATGGCCTTGCGGATGGCTTCGTAGTGCTTGAAGAGCTCCTTTTCGTTGGGGGCCATGTACCAAGGCGTAACGGCCATGATGCCATCCGCGCCGTCTGCCTGCGCCGCGATGGACATCTCCACAACGTCCTTTGTGCGATATGCGCCCGTGGAACAGACGACTTTGATCCGCCCGGCGGCTGCCTTAACGGTGGCGCGATTGACCGCGACCTGCTCCTCAGGCGTCATGGCGATCATCTCGCCGGTGCTGCCGGAGGGAATTACGCCGGACACGCCGTTTTCCGCAAGAAAATTCGTGCACTCTTTAATACCGCTGAAATTGATCGATTCATCTGCGTTGAAAGGGGTCACCATGGGAATGTAGATGCCGGTCAGCTTTTCTTTTGCCATTACGATATTCTCCTTTTGATTGTTTTGATAGGCTAGATCTTAGAATTGGAATAACCATTCCGAAGATTAGTATAACTGGTCTGTATTTGGATGTCAATAAGAAGCACGCAAATTCGTGCAGTAAAGTTTTCCGTGCCCAAACATCGTTGTCCTCCGCAAACGGTTGTTTCCTGATCGTTCAGCCTTGCCCCGCGAGGGATTCTCTTTTTGATCACGCAAAAAACAGCGGTGTTTTCTCCTCTATGCAAGATTTTCACCGGCGGCGGACGCAAAAAACGATTGCCGCGCACTGGGCTTTTACGCCGATCGGCTGCCGGCCGGCGCCAATAGGATTATGGCTGCGTTTTCACTCGTTCATTCGGAATATATATTTCAAATTTATGCGCCGCGTGCCATGTTCCGCTTACGTCCCTCCATAAAACCAAGGCGTGCCTGTAAACGCGGCAAACTTGATCGGCCGCGAGATAACACGTCCGCCTGCATATTGACAACGCGGAACGAAAATGTTACATTGACATTAGTTTATATATTCGTTTTTGCGCATGCCGGAATGGCAATTTCACTTTTTTGCCCGCATGCCGGAACGGACGAATGGAATCTGAACATGAAGAGGAAAATGGCCCTTGGAAGAGTTTGTTGAACATAATAATATTGAAACGATTAAGATGGTCGACCGCGCACTGACGGTTCTGGACATGTTGCGCACGGAGCGCAAGCGCCTCGGTGTCAACGAAATCGCCAAGCAGTGCGGCCTCAATCCGTCGACTACATTTCGCATTCTTAAAACGCTGGAAGCGAACGGCTGGGTGTTTCAGTGCGGCGACGGACGTTACATCTCCGGCCAGAAGCTCAGCTTCGTTATGGAGAAGGACAACCTCTACCTCGCGCTCAAGGACGTGTCCTCCTTCGTCATGGAGCGCAGCACCGCTAAGTATGCGCAGGCGATGAACCTCATCGTCCGTGAGGGCGCACATTGCTACATCATCCAGCAATCCCGTACAAAAAACCTCGTGGACTACATCCCCCCGCTCTACTCCGATCTCCCTTTCTACGCCTGCGCGGGCGGGAAGATCTTGCTTTCCGAGCTGCCCATCAGCCTTGTGGACGAAATCATCCATTCCTGCGAACTGGTCCCCTTGACACCGCACACCATCACCGATGCCGAGCGATTCTGGCAGGAGTTGCGAACGGTCGCAAAGCAAGGCTACGCCTTTGACGACAAGGAATCCGCCGAAAACGGCAGCTGTATCGCCGTGCCGGTACGTGACTGCGAGGGTACGATCATCGCGGCTCTCTCTTTCAGCGGTTTTGTCGGCATCACAGACAAGACCAACCTGCTGCAGTATCTTTCGCCGCTCAAGGAGGCGGCTTTGGAGATCTCGCAGAGCTTGTACCGCTGCTGGGGGCGCTGAAGTGCATCGGCACTAGCGCCGATCTGCTGGAATGACAGTTCCGTGTCGCCATCTTTACCCGCGTCGTTTGCAACTGGTACGCCTATTTTGCCAGTCACCGAATACTTGACTTTATTGCCATATCTTTGCGCTGCCAGCAGGCCCAGCGCTTCAAACTTCAATACGAAGTTGCGCATGGTGGCATATGCGGCGTTTCCAAAATCCCGTTCGGGCTGCTTGGTTGAAAACTCATTGCTTCCATAGGCGGATAAAACAAAGTTCCAAAGCTCCTTTTCCTTTTCTGTGACTTTTCCATCATCCAGCGCTCTGCAGAACGTGTCCAGCGTGCCAGGATGGGGGAGCAAATTATCCGGCTTGTTGTAAAAAATTCTATAAAATGCATAAGAGACGGCGTAATATCCAGTACGCCGCTGATTTTCGCGTTGTCCTCTGTCAGCTCTATGCGCATATAAGTTTGGCCATAGATCATTTCCGAAGAAATTTTACATGTTTATTATAGATATCTAATTTTAGCAATATATGCCGCTGTTAGAATAATTTTAGACTATAACATGAGGCGGTCGGAATGGCAAAAATTCATCGCGTAATCCTCGTTCTATGCCTTCTGGTCACCTTTATGGTGATGTTTACGGGCTGTATCGACAAGCAGAAGTTAAAGGTCATGTTCGGCCCGGATGGGGCAAATGCATCCGTTTCCGCCCCGGTTTCGCAAAACGGCGGCACGGGTTCCGATGCGGGGGACGCACAGGCGCAGGCGCGGCAATCTTTGGACATCAACGGTTCCGTCGGCGTTTTACCCTTGATGAAGCTTCTGGGGGACGCGTTTTCCGAGTCCGGCGGATGTATCGTGAACGTGACCGCGGGAGGCAAGGACGCCGCAATCACAGCCGCCGACAGCGGCGAGGCGGACGCCGTACTTTATGAGGAAAGCGGAGCGCCGGGAAGTGAAAACGCGCAGGTGATAGCCTCGGACGGCGTTATGCTGATCGTTAATGCCGGTTTTCCTGCGGACGGCATAGAGTACGACCACATTGTCGAACTTTTCACCGATCAGGACAACATGATCGGCGACGAGGAGGTTCAGTTGGTGCTCACGGGGCCCGGCTCGCACACGCGGCAGGTTTTTGAGGGGATTTTTCCCGTCAGAGGCGAATCCGAAGGCGTACAGCAATCGCTTGTACCCGACACCGCGACGATCGTGGAGCGCGACTCGGACGTTGTAAGCGAAGTGCTCGCGAATCCGTCGGCAATCGGCGTGGTAAGCATCGGGACGGATCTGCAGGGGGCAAAGGCGCTTCTCATAGACGGCCGATCATTGCAGGATGAGGGCTACGGCGCGAGGGAGCAAATCGTGCTGTATACGGGCCAGCCGCAAAGCGAGCTGTCAAAAGCGTTTGCCGGCTTCATCCAAAGCGACGCCGCAAAGAAGGTTTTATCCGATAACGGGTATACGTTACCGGTAAAATAGAAAATGCAATGGGGAGGATTATACATGTCGAAGTTCAAACGGATGATCACGTTCCTTCTGGTAGCACTCTTTCTCGTCTCAACGGTTCCGGTCGCTTTGGCGGCGAAGGTCACCCTCAAGGTTGACGGCGCAGCCATCGCGACGGATGTGGCTCCCACAATCGTAGGCGACGATGCGCTCGTCTCGCTCAAGACCCTTCAGGACGGCCTCGGCGTCGACACCACCTATTCCGCTTCCAAGAAAATGATCACCGTCAAGTCCGCTGCGCATACCTTTAACTTTGCGATTGGCAACCCGAATTACAATTACGACGGTCCCATAAAGACCGCTGCAGTCACGCCCAAGCTCGTTAACAAAAAGCCCGTCGTATCGCTTAAGGCGGTTGTCGAAGGCCTGGGCGGCACCGTCAGCATCAGCGGCAGCAGCATCGAAGTCAAGTATTTTTCCCTGATGAAGGGCACCGTCAAGATCACCGGTTCAACCACTCTTCAGCCCATCGCGCAGGAAGCCGCCAATAAGCTGAATAAGATGAATACGGGCCTTACGATTTCGGTCGCGGGCGGCGGCAGCGGCGCCGGCGTCAACGATACGATCGGCGGCAAGAACAACCTGGGCATGTCCTCCCGCGCCCTTACGAGCGAAGAGAAAGCCAAGATCACGCCGATTGCGGTCGCCGACGATGGAATAGCGGTTATCGTCCATCCCTCCAATCCCGTGAAGAATCTCACCAAAGAACAGGCCGCAAAGATATTCCTTGGCGAGATCACCAACTGGAGCGAAGTGGGAGGCAAAAACGCCCCCATCCTCGTCCAGGTCCGCGAAACCGGCTCCGGCACGCGCTCTACGCTGGAAGAGATGCTGCTTGAAAAGAAGAGCGTGATTGCATCCGCTACTCCTTCGGCTTCCTCGGCGCTCATCAAGCAGGCGGTTGCCCGCGACAAGAACGCCATCGGATTTGATTCGATCGGCTTCGTTGATAAGACCGTCAAGGTGGTCTCCCTCGATAATATCGCCCCGACCGTTGAAACCGTAAAGGGCGGCTCGTACCTCATGGGCAGGGCGCTGTATCTGCTTACCAAGGGTACTCCCAAGGGCGCCTCCGCAACGTTCATAGACTACCTTAAGACTGCGGACTGCCAGAATACCATCGTTGTAAAGGAAGGCTACATCAAACTCAGATAACCTTTCTCACCAGCCGTATTTGATATTCAATGACGGCGGGGTCGCTAAACGGCCCTGCCGTCCGGCAATTTGCGTGTTTTCCTCACCCCGCTTTGAAAGGGGAGTACGTTTTGAAGAATAATACCTTCCTTCACGGCGACGGATTGCCCGCTGTTTGCATAAAAATCCTTGCGGGAATCAGTATCGCGCTCATTATTTTCATCTTCATCTTTATTTTTTATCAGGCCTGGCCGGTCTTACGGGCGAGCGGGCTGGATTTATTGACGACGCATAACTTCGATACGCAGATTTCCGAGGCGTTTTATTCCAGCGATCAAAGCCCCGTGCTCAATTTCGGCTTGCTGGGCCTTATACTCGGCACGCTCATCACCACTACTCTCGCGCTCGTCATTGCGGTCGCGATCGGAATCGGCGCCTCGATAGCCATATGCGAATTCGCTCCTCCCGTGCTTGCTTCCGCACTGAAAGCCATCATACGGCTCCTTGCGTCGATACCGTCGGTCGTGTTCGGGCTGATCGGCGTCATTGCGGTTGTACCGTATATTCAGGAGACGTTCGTTACGGTCGATATGCAGATGGAATACCTCTCTATGTTCCAAATCACCGGCAAAAGCCTTATGGCAAGCGCGGTCGTGCTCACGTTCATGATCGTGCCGACGGTGATTTCGCTTTCGGTGGACGCAATATCCGCCGTACCGCAAACATACCGCGAAACGGGCTTCGCTTTCGGCATGACGCACTTTCGCGTCATCTGGAAGATACTTTTGCCAACGGCGCGCTCGGGCATCATATCCAGCGTGATTCTTGCCGCGGGGCGGGGGATTGGCGAAGCGATCGCGGTTTCGATGGTCTGCGGCGGCGTCGGGATCCTGCCCGACTTCTCCCACGGGTTTGTTTCGTTCCTTGCGCCGGTACTGCCGCTTTCAGCGGCAATCGTAAACAAATCCGAGGCGATGAGTTCTGTGGCGGTGAGATCGACGCTGTTTGCGTGCGCCGCGATTTTGCTGGTTATGGGCGCGTTTTTAAGCATCGGGGCGAGGCTCGTCGAGCGCCGGATGAGGAGGGCCGTCGGATTTGAAAAATAAAACGAAAAGCCATGCGTTTTCCAGCTTCGCGGGCTGTGCGTATTCCTGGATTTCCATCGCGATGGTGACGGCCGTGTGCCTGTTCATCGTGCTGAATGTGTTCAATATCGGCATTGACGTAATCTCATGGGATTTCTTAACCAAGGAGCCGAATCCTTCCGCGGTGAACGCGGACTCCGGCGGTATTCTCACCCCGATGATCGGCACGTTCCTGCTCACGATCATCGGTATCGTCATAGCGCTGCCGCTCTCGCTTGCAAGCGCCGTCTACCTTTGCTATTATTCGAAGGACGGCGCGCTCAAGAACATGATAACGACGGCGATAGACATTCTCTCCGGCGTGCCCACGATCGTCATAGCGCTGTTCGCCGTCACAATCTTCACGCAGCCCTGGCTCTCGTTTTTGAGTACGCCCATCGAAACGGCGGGCGGCGTGCAGGCCTACGGCAAATCGTTCCTCGTCGCCGGGATTACGATGGCGGTCATGATCCTGCCGTTCGTGACGAAATCCATCGAGCAGTCGCTCAAAACCGTACCGGACGAGTATCTCGAGGGCTCGCTCAGCCTGGGCGCAACAAAATGGCGCACGATTTCGCGCGTCGCTCTTTTGAGCGCGCGGCCGGGCATTATCACCGGCGCGATTTTGGGCATGGGCCGTATCATAGGCGATACGGCTATCGTCTGGCTGGCGCTCGGGGGAACGCTCCGCATGACGGGCCTTCAGCCCTGGTGGCAGCCTCAAAACTGGCTTTCAACGCTGCAAAACACCGGTTCGACGCTCACGACGTACATATTCTATACTTCACCGGCAGGCGAGGGCAACAGCTACGAGGTGGCGTTCGGGGCATCGCTGGTGCTGATTGTAATCATACTTCTGCTCAACGCCGCGACGGCGGTGCTCGGCGGGCTCGGAAAGACAAAGAGGTAACCTGTGGGCATTCCTATCAGCGTCCATAACGTCAATGCATGGTACCGCAATAAGCAAGCGCTGAAATCCGTTTCACTCGAAATCCCGCAAAACAGCATCTACGCGTTTATCGGTCCGTCCGGATGCGGTAAGACGACGCTTCTGCGCTCTATAAACCGTTTGAACGATCTCATTGCGGGTTTCCGGCTGGAAGGCGAGATTTGCGTGGGCGACACGAACGTCTATCGGGAAAACTCCGGCGCGTACATCCAAGGCCTGCGTAAGGGCATAGGCATGGTGTTCCAGCAGCCCAACCCATTGCCTGTTTCAATCCTGCAAAACATGCTGCTGCCCATCCGCGAGCACGTGCGGCTCACGAAGAGCGAGATGGCCCAATTGGCCGTTGAAAAACTCACGGCGGCCAACATTTACGACGAGGTGAAGGACCGCCTGCATAAGAACGCGCTTGCGCTCTCCGGCGGCCAGCAGCAGCGGCTTTGCATCGCCCGGGCGCTGATGCTCGAGCCCGGCGTAATGCTCTTCGACGAGCCCTGCGCCGCGCTCGATCCCATATCGACGGCAAAAATTGAGGAGCTTTTGCTCTCGTTAAAGAAGGACCACACGATCGTGATCGTCACGCATAATATGGAGCAGGCGTGCCGCATTTCCGACTACACCTCGTTTTTTTACGAAGGCGAGGTCATCGAATCCGGCGCTACGCTGGAGGTCTTCAGGCAGCCGAAGACAAAGCTGATGGAGCGGTATATCACAGGGAGAATGTAAAATCGTTGGATGATCAAATTGATGGCTATTGCGTTTGGCTTGACGGGGGTTATACAAACTTTGTCTCTCAACCGAAAGCCACGCCAGGCCTCAAAGCGCGTATCGAGCGTGCGAAGCAACAATTTGCATAAGACTTGATTTCCGCGCGCGCATGGCGCGAGGGGTAAAAACGCTTGAAACGTGCGACGGCAGGCTCAGAACGTCACTTGCAGCAGGATGGGTCCATGTATGGGATAGAGAAAACGACGATGCCTGTGGAATAGGGCGCGATTTCGTATTGCTGATAGTAAATGGCGACGCCGGAAGAGGTCAGATAATATTGTTCCTCATTGAAGTATTTTACAATAAGGGCTTGGTAATCTTCAAATAACGCCTCCGAATTCTCGTTGGCCTGTCTGGTGATCTGATCTGTCAGCGACGTACGATAATCCTGACCGGCAGGGAAGAACCCCGATAGCGGAATGCCGCACCCGCTCATAAGGTTCCAGGTATCGGACGCCCTGACGGTGCTCCCGTGGGCGCCGCCGGTAAACGTATACCGATCGCGGTATAGGCTGAAATGACAATGTTGGTTGTAGGTTATCTCATATTTTAAAACGGCTTCATAGAGACGAAAAGGGAACCCATTTTCCTGTGATTCCTGATAGACGGCAATCGCCTGCTGGTATAAGTCGCCGGAGACGTAATGTAAAAAGCCGCAGACTTGAGACTGAATTTTGAAGTTAATACTATCTTGTGCGCATGGGCAATAAGGCAGAGTCACTTTGGGATAGGAGATGGAAAGCGTGAGCATGGGTGTATTGTTGTATGTTAAAGTTTGTTTTATTTCACACATCGCAATGCTCGCGCAACTGTTTAGCGAAGCCATGAATGTTCCCCCTCCTTGAGCTTTGCTTTCATTCTATTCAGGCGCAGCTTGGCACATGATGGGAAGGTATCTAATGCATCATGCAAGGATGTTTCGCCTGCGGCGAACCCCGGAATTTAAAAAAAGCGCCGCTTGGCGCCTTTTTTGCCCCCTTGGGGCACCGGACCCGCTGCCGCGCTAAGTGCGCTTGAATATGCGTTGTATGCACTTAGCGCGGCAGCTCCGCACAAAATCCTAACGATGCTGTCCGCGCCTCTTCGCCCGCAGAGCGAAGTTCAAACCGATCAATGCCAGCAGCAGCGGGACGGATACCGTCAGCGCAAGCCGCCCGATGGTTCCGATAGTATCCCCGGTTTTCGGGACGCTGATCTTTGCATTCACAAACGCCGCCGTCTGTCCGCGTTCGGTAATCGTACCGGATGTTCCGGTCGAGCTGGTGATATAGCCGCCCTGATTGGCTTCCTTTTCCGTCACCCGGTACGCTGTGCCAACCGGAAGGCCTTCGATGATGATGTATTCGCCATGCTTGAGCGTGATTGCCTGCCCGCTTTGGATTGCCCCGGTTTTGCTGCCGGAATACCGGTAAACGCCGCTTACTCCCAAATCAACAACAAACGTAAAGGCCTGTTTGTGATCCCCGGGATCGCCGGCAACGGTTTTTCGGATCGTCAGATTGCCTGCCGCTTCACCGGACGTCACATTCCTTGTGTTGGTGAATGCGGCGGTTTGCGCAGCGCCCGGCGCGATGCTGCCGGCAGCGCCCGTACTGGCCGTGGCGTACCCGTCGCCGGAGTAGTCCGCTTCGGTTACCGCATATGTTGTACCCGCCGGAAGACCCGTGATGGTAATGCTCTGCCCATGTGCAAGGGAAACGGTATCCCCGCTTTTAATCGTCCCGTCCGGCACTCCATGGCCGGTATAGGCATAGGAACCGGGCGCGCCGGCAAGGGTTATCCTGAAGGAAAAGTTCTTTGCCGTATCTGCGGCGGCCCCGGCAACCGTTTTGCTGATTGTCAGGCTTCCGCCGTCAGTGGCCGGCGCGTTTTTTGTGTTTGTGAAGGACGCTGTTTGCGTAGCGCCAGCCACAATGCTGCCCGTAATACCTGTGCCGGCCGTGGAATATCCGTCGCCGGCGTAATCCGCCTCGGTTACCGTATACGTTGCGTCCGCCGGCAGGCCTGTAATCGTAATACTCTGCCCGTGGGCAAGGGAAACGGTATCCCCGCTTGCAATGATCCCGCCGGGAACTCCGTGCCCGATATATGTGTAGGTTCCGGTTGCGCCGCCCAGCGTCAGCGTAAAATCAAACGCCTTGGCGGTGTCTGCGCCATCACCGGCCACCGCTTTGCGGATCGTCAGATTTCCGGCCGTATTTTCCGAAAAGTTCTTTATGGTGATGGCGTTGGAATTCGTTCCGGTCCTCCCGTCGATCGAAGCGGCAACCGTGGGTCCGCTCGTCGCAACCACCAGGGAGTGGGTCACGCTTTCCAGGGTATATCCGGCGGGAGCCGCTGTCTCCCGGAGAATATATTCGCCATCGGGTATGACCTTCAGCCGAAGGGTGCCGTCGCTGCCGGTGATGCCTTTTTTGATGATCGTGGTGCCATCCATGGCAAATAGGGTGAATTCGGCACCGGTGAGGGGATTGCCCGCACCATCGGTCTTCGCGATACTGATCCAGCCATTCCTCAGCAAGCTGGCGCTGCCGTCCGAAGCCAAGATAATATAAGGCTTGGACGTTCCTTCCTGTTCCGTGCTGCCGCCAAGCAGGGATACTTTGTTGGTAACGGTTCCCGGTTCGCCTGTGATATCGGTGATATAGCTCAGGCGGTATGCCTTCGTGCTGTCGGGGATAATGAAGCTCAGGATCCGCGTCGCGTTATCGTAGCCCACGTTTGTCCCTAACTCCAGCGTAACGGGGCTTCCTGCTGTATAGCTTCCGTCCGCGTTGAGGGTCATCTCGCTGGCCGTAATATTTCCTGCAAGCAGCAAGTTTCCGCTTGAATCCGTGCGCAGATCGATACCGGCCGGCAGCTGGTCTTCCAGTTTTTCTCCGGGCTGCGAAAGGCCGTAAGGCTTGTAATCCACTGTCCAGCGCAGTTCACCCGCCGTTGGCCGCACGGTGGTCTTCTCCAGTATCTGGCTGGCGATGGTTACGTCCTGATAGCTGCTTACGCCGGCAGCCCAGTTCTCGGTATTCAAAGTTACATTGTTGCGTACGGTGTTTGTTTCATTGGAGTCGAAATATCCGGCGGCGGTTTCGCTGGAGGGACTTGCTTTGACCAGGATCACATACGGCTTGTCAAGCGGCGTGAACGTAAATGTCGCCGTACGCCCGCTGAAGCTGGCGTTAAGGCCCGTAACCATATCCGGCGCGGTATCCGTCGCCAGAACGGTTCCGTTGGATTGCCCGGTCCCTTCAAAAATCAGGTACTTTGATCCTGAGACGATGTCTGTAAACGCCCATCCGTCCGGCAGGGTATCGGTAAGAGTCGCCGTTCCCAGCGTTTGTCCCGCCGCGTTTGCCGCGCCGGTTAAATCGATGCCGTCGGCGTTGACGTTCAGACGGAAAATCACAGACTTATCCCGATAGTCGAAACCCTCCGAAGCATTGCTCGTAAGGCCGGAGTTTACGCCGGACGCCGGATCGGACATTGCCTCCCGCTTCAGCAGCCCCTTGAGCAGCATGCGGTTCGTATAGTTCACGTTTCCGGTCGCGGCGTTCAGCTTTGCGTTGGCGCTGAACAGCGTTGCCGTATTCCGCACGGCAGACGTTTTGTTGCCGGCGAATATATCCGGGTCTACGACCTGGCTGTCAAAACTGAAGGTGTTCACAGCGATTGTGGACAGGCCCGTGATTTCCAGCAGATCGGCGACCTGCACGGCGCCCTGCATAACGGGAATTACACTTACCGTTGTGCCCGAGCCGGCAAAATTCCCGGCATATTTCTGGCCATACCGCGGCGTCAGATCGGCGGCAGCAATACCGCTGGGAATGCCCGTAACCGCCCCAAGATCGATGCTGTTCCCGTATACAAGCAGATCATAGACCTTCAAATCAGGAATATTTTGGGCCCTCGCATCCACATTGACGATCCAGCGGATTTTTTGGTTCGCGGTATCCGCCACGCCTGATTTTGTAATGGCATTGTACCCGATGCCCACATCAACGCTGCCCGAACCGATTCCGGAGCCCGCCAAACCGTCCCATTTGATACTGGCCGAATTAGGGTACGTTGTTGTTCCGGTCGTATATGCGTCGTCGGGAACATTGGTCACGATGGTGAGTAGAATCTTAGAGTGGATATCGCCAATAAAATATTCGCCGTTGGCATTGGGCGTAATTGCGTTGTCGGAACCCCATTCGGAACCATTCCATGCCTGCCACTTTGCGGATTGAAACGTTACCCCGTTCTGCAACGCATCGGTTATGACAACATTATTTAAAGCCGCTCCCATATGGTTGGCAACGATCGTCCATGTGATCGTGCGGTTCTGCGGGCTATATTCACCGGCGCCGGCGTCGCTCGCCGCTCCCGCTTTCTCGATCCACTTCGGCGTAAATTTGACGTCGAACTGCCCCTCGTCCACCGCCGCGGATTCGCTGTTGAGAAGCTGGGCCCTGTTGCTCACCGTTTGCTCGGAAGCGGCATAATAGGCCGCATCGGATATTTTTGTTTTAAAGGTGATGGCTTGGGGGCTCATAGAGCCTTCCGGGAAAGTATAGTCCAGCGTATTTGTATTTTCGGTAAGCGTCAGGGAGCTAGGGCTCGATGATGGACCGCTCACATACTCCCCCACGGCGCTCAGATCATCCGTGAACCTGTAACCTTCCAAATCGACCGGATCGCCGCCCTGCGTCGCGCTGATGTTGACCGTCCATATAATGCTTTGGTCCGCCAGGTCCGCCGTACCCGTTTTCGTCACATCATATACAATGGGCGAAGCGGGGACGTTCACGGTATATGTCTTTTCCAGTATCGTTATGGTATGATCCCCCGTGCTGCCGTTTTCGCCGCTGCCGTCATATTCAAAATTGGCGCCGAACTGACACGTTACAGTATTGGATGTCCCATCGAAAACCGAATCATCGCCGTCAAAAACAACGGTGGCAGTCACCATCTTGGTATCGGGGTCCGTTGTAAAGGCGGCGTGGCCTACCGGAAGCGTTCCCATTTTTAATTCAATCGTATCGCCCGAAAGCAGCGTAAACGCGCTGCTCAGGTCGAATGTCACCGTATCTCCCTTATGGACCGGATTTGCGGGCGTGGGATCGTCGCCCTCAACCGGCACGCCGAAGGAGATTTCCACCCGGATCGGCTCGGTGCTCGTTATGGTGCCGCCTTCGGGGATGGGGACTCCATTCTGCGTGACTGTCGCCGTGAGATCCATAAGTACCGAGGCGCTGATCTCCGCGGCATACGCGGCTTTTAACGGCATAAAAGCGTTGAACAGCATCGTTAGCGCCATCAACCAACTTAATACAAGCCGTTTTTTGTGTTTTCTCATACTATTACCATACCTTTCCGCTGCGCCGCAGGGCATAAAATGCCAGGAATCACTGCTTTTTCATTGCGCAGTATTCTATTTTCGTTATTATTATACATATACCCGGCGTCTTGGGCATGAGCGGGTGCAATAAAACGCCTTTTTTATGTCACAAAATACCTTTCAGCAAGCGGAGGAAGCCCCGCCCCTATTTCCCGCCGGCGAGGCGCGCTATGACCTTGCCCTCCTCGCCGTTTTGCCTGACCACGCCGGCCATGCCGTCGATGCTTTCCAGCCGGCGTTTCAGACGTTGCTTCACCGGGACGCACGCCAGTATGGCCAGGCACAGGACGCCGATCAGCGCATAGATCCACCATCCCATTACTCCGCCCTCCCATACTTGGCCTTCTTCGCCTCATACCATTTGAGCACGCGCACATCAGATGCGATGCCGGCCATCTGCGCCGTCAGGACGCCGCCCAATCCCACCGCGATTGCCATTGCCGCGTATCCTGCCATGCCGCCGGCGCGCGCCCCCACGGGGGTAGCTTCGCCGCTGCTGCCGGCCGTTTCGCCGCCGCCCTGCCGTACCTGCGGCCCGGGCGGCTCCGCAGGCGCGGAGGGCGCTGTGGATGCGCGGGGCGTGCGGGTGTTGGAAACGGGCGCAAGGGCGGCTTCGGGCGTAAGCGTTGCACTGGGCCCGGGCGTTACCCGGTGCGCCGGAGCTTTGGCGGGGACGGGCTCGGGGGTCGGCGCGAGCGTCGGCGTCGGTGTGGGCGTCGGCGTGCATTCGGGCAGCGCCGGCAGGACGGGCAAGGCGTTCGCCTCCCAGACCCACGTGCCCGTAAATAGCAGGTCGTGATCCGAAACCGTCTGTGACGGCTCATCCCATCCCGCGAAGCGCCACGTACCCCCGTTTTCCGCCACGGCGTCGAACACGGGCGCGGGCGTGAAGGAATCCCCCGCCTTCCCCGTCGTATCCTCGGGCTGCAGCGCCCGCACGGCATCGGGCAGATCCCGCCCCTCGGTACCGCTTGCAAAGCGGTACGCCACCTGATACGTCGGCGGGGGTGTAGAGGAATCGTCCGCGACATACACGCGGAACGTAATCTGCGAGGGGAGCCCCGGCGTGATCCGCTGCAGCGTTACGGTGACGGGATAGCCTTCTGCCGAGGCCACCGCCGCCAGCGCCGAGAAGTCCGCCGTGTAGCCCGACGTGATCCTGGTCCAGTCCGCATATGGCCTGGAATTATCCCTGATCAAAAACACAAAAGAGGACTGCGACGCGATTTCCGCTTCCAGCGTCTCCCTTGGCATGCTTTGGACCTCGGACAGCCCGATTGCCACGTCATGCGCGCGCATGCAATAATCGGCCGTGTCCGTATGGTTATCGTTGGGCAGTTGGGACGCCGCGAGCGCCGTGCAGGCAAAGCCAAAGCAAACCAGCGCGGCCGCCGTAGCCAATATGAAAAAACGCGCCCAGCCGCGATCCCTCATCGCGTCCCCCTTTCCGTACCCGCTCCCGCAGACCGCCGTACCCGTCCCGGATTTGTAAAAGCGCAGCGCCGCCGTCAGCGGCGCGTTTCACCGGGCGCGCCCGCGTGCATGCCGTCACCCCTGAGCAGCTCCTTTACCTGATGCGCATAGTTTTTCCCGACGGGCAGCCTCTCGCCGGTTTCAAGGACGACCTCGTTTGCATCCAAGGAGCGGATATAGCGCCGGTTGACAAGGAATGATTTGTGCGTTCGGACAAAACCCCTGCCGTAAAGCTGCTCCTCCATGCGCATTATGGTGGAATAGAACTCAAAGCTTTCGCCGGAATAGTATACCGTCACTATGCGCAGCTCGATCTCGAAGTAGCGGATCTCCTCTATGGGAATGCAACGGCTTTCACCGGCACAGGTCAGCACGAGCATTTCGCGCTCCCTGCGCCGCTTGCGCGATAGCGCTTTCTCAAAGATTTCCTCGAATTTTCCCTCGGTGGTCGCGCCCTTGACAATGTAGTGCAGCGCGTCCGCGTCGTACCCGTCGATCGCGTGCTCCCGGTTGACGGTGAAGAATACGATATCGCCCGCATAACCCATTTCCCGCAGCTTCAGCGCCGCCATGATTCCGTCGGTGCCCGGCATATGGATGTCCAGATAGAGCAGGTCGGTGGACGGGAGCAACTCCTCCGCCTCAAAGAGCAGCGCATCGCCGGTAGGAAATATCCTTGTTTTGAGCAGGACGCCGCGCTTCTTCGCAAGCGCCGTGACCCGCTCCTCACAAAGCGCCGCGTGCTCGATGCAGTCGTCGCATATCAGGACATTCATGTGTGATCCCCGCTCCCGTTCTATTCTCGCCGCGCCCCGGCCTTCCGCCGAAGGCGGGTTCATCCAATATATTTATCATAACCGGATGCCGCGATTATGCAAGAGTGAAGCGCACAGAAAAGTGGGGCGGTACGGCCGCCGGCTGGCCTACTTTCATCCGTCGGGTTCCGGGTCCGTCGCATCCCCCGCGGCCGGCCTGCACCCGTCCGCCTGCAAAAGCTGGGCCAGTTTGCGGTTCTGTCTAAGGATCAGCTCGTTTTCCCCGAGGTCCTGATTCGCCTTGGCGGACGCCTCCACCAGGCGATCCAGCTTCTTTCGCTCCGCCCCGATCTGTTCCTGAATCTCCTTCATAAGCCCGATATCCTTTCCGACGCGCAGCAGAGCGCGCCCATGCGAGCGGGGTGACGAAACCGTGCCCCACTCCTATACCGGAAACGATAACGGTTCTACATTTTGTTTTGTGCGCCGATGTTATGAAATGCGTTTTAGATGTCAGATATGGAAAGCGGCCCTCCGCCCGCTGAGGCGGAAAAGCCGCTAGCCTAAAGAGTTTCTGGAGCTGGTGATCAGATTCGAACTGACTACCTCGTTATTACCAAAGATAATAGACAAATGGGGTTGCGGACAAAATATCGGACAAGCGACGGTCCTAACATGGAGGGATCACATTGTTCACATATGAGAAGCGAGTCCGAGCACTGGAGACGTATAAGGAAACACGTTCTGTGACCGAGACTATCC
>Ga0255336_101013_pt1 | contig 26783 bp, 29 predicted proteins | sample MeOH1_35cm_T3_17_FD_189102 | JGI IMG/M metagenome (GOLD analysis project Ga0255336, IMG submission 189102) | Sandy soil microbial communities from University of British Columbia, Vancouver, Canada - MeOH1_35cm_T3_179 | ecosystem: Engineered > Artificial ecosystem > Sand microcosm > Unclassified ...
GTGTCGACAGCGCGACGCAAGGGCGATTGAAAAAAATCCGGGCGGCAGATCGCGAGAAGGTCGAGGCGCTGATGAAACGCGACTCGTCGACCAATACAGCGACCGACGAAGCGGTGAAGCCGGCCGCCGGCACGGGCAAGCCGCTCGGGAAAACTGGCGACCAGACTGAAAACACGATCCGGCCGAAACCGATTTTCGATCGCAGCGGTTACGACGTGCCGAAGTCGGTAGCCAACCAGTATGTGGCGCATGAAGGCAAGTTTCTCGATCGCAAGAGCGAGACGGTGCACTTCGAGGACAAGGGCCGCTCGCTGTCGACGGCCAGTGAGGACCGTGACGTGATCGCGCACATGGTCGAAGTCGCAAAGGCGAAGAACTGGGGTGAACTGCAGCTCAAGGGCAGCGAGGAATTCCGTCGGCAGGCGTGGATCGCGGCCGAGCTCGCGGGCGTGCCCACGCGTGGATACAAGCCCAAAGAGCAGGATCGCGCCGCGCTGATCGCCGCGCGAGAGGCAATGCGTATCGGGGCGGGCGAGAAATCGAATGATGCGGACAAGGTACGCACGAATGAAATGGAGTCCGCAGACGCCGCAGGGCAAAAGCAGCCAACTTCGCCGGAGTCGGCGAAAACGGGCACGCTGGGTCGTGAACGCGCCGCGCCCGAAGGCGACCGGACGCCCGCCACGCAACCGTCGTCAGCCACGTCGGCCAGCCCCATTCAGGACACGCCAACACCGGCCGGTGTCACGACGGGGGTGCTGGTTGCGCACGGGCCCGCCCCTTTCAACCACGATGAAAAGCAGAACGATAGCTACTACGCGACCGTGCGTACGCAGGCCGGCGAGCGCACGGTCTGGGGACTGGACCTCGAGCGTGCGATCGCAGAGAGCGGCGTGCAGAAGGGCCAGCAGATCGAGCTGGAGAAGGGGGGTAGCCGCAGCGTGACGGCCCAGCAGCGTCAGTTCGACGAGAAGGGCAAAGAGCTCGCGCCGAAGACGGTCACGAGCCGGCGCAACGAGTGGCTTGTGTCCTCGCAAGATGTGCCAGGCCGTCCCACGCGTGAGCAGCGCGAAGCGCTTGCCAGCGCACGGCGTGAAGGGGATGAGCGCCGGCGGATCGGCGAGGCGCGCGAGCGGTTTCTGAAAGGCGAGTGGACATTCTCGAAGGAACAGCAGGCGACGCTCGATGCGGCACGCGAGCGGATCAAGGCGCAGGCAGCGCGTGAGGTGCTGCGTGACGAGATCAAAAACCTGCCGGAGCAGCAGCAGGAGAAGCTCATGGGGGAGTTCGAAAGCGCCGTGGACGCGGCGCGCACGACTAACCGACCGCTCGACGTGCCGATGCCTCAAGTGAGCGAGGCGACGATCGAGACGGTACGCGAGCAGATCGAGCGCGAGCGCGCTGGGCAGGACCGGGCAGCGGAGCCGCGAGCACAGACATCGGATCAGTCAACGCATGAAGCTGGGCATGATGAAGCAGGGCATGGCGCGCCGACGCTCGAACTCGAACCCTAACGCAATGCGTTTCCGCGACAGCGTCGCGGACACGCTGATTGATCAACAGGAGAGACGTACCATGAAAATCGCCGTCATCAACTTTTCTGGCAACGTTGGCAAGAGCACGGTTGCGCAACATCTGCTTGCGCCGCGTTTGGACAATGCCCCGATCATCCCGATCGAGTCGATCAACTCCGATGGCACTGAAACAGGCACGCTCCGCGGGTCACAGTTCGACGAGCTGCAGGACCAGCTCATGACCCTCGGAAACGCTGTTGTCGATATCGGCGCATCTAACGTAGAGGACTTCGTGAGCCTGATGCAAAGCTACGACGGCTCACACGAAGATTTCGATCTGTTCATCGTTCCCACCGTGCCGGCCGCCAAGCAGCAGGTTGACACGATTGCGACGCTGCGTGCTCTTTCGGAGCTGGGTGTGTCTCCATCGAAAATCCGGGTCGTGCTGAACATGGTCGACCCCCGACAGGACATTGCCCGAGTCTTTGCCAAGCTGTTTGAATTTCATACACGCACGAGCACGTTCTGGCTGGATCGCCAGGCGATCATCTATGAAAACCCGATCTTTGAAAAGATCAAGGGCTTTGACAAATCCATCGCCGAGATCAGGGACGATCCGCGTGACTATGTTGCATTGAACGCGGAAGCGATTGATACAGGTGCTCCGGAGAATGAAAAGGCATATATCCGTCAGATGGTAGCGCTCAAACGCCTTGCAAGCAGGGTAACAACGGATCTCGATGCGGTGTTCAAGGTCATGGTGCACTGACATGGGCGCACCGGACGATTCGATTCGCGAGGAACTGATCGGCGCGGTGCTCGGCGAGCTGTCGCTGCTGCGCCGCGACGTCGGTGAACTGCGCACCGCGCTGCAGCAGGCAGGCGATCAGTTCAAGGATAGTAGCGACCTCGCGATGCTACGGCTTGCTGCGCGCACCGACCGGTTTCTGGTCGACTTTCGGGATAGCACTGCTGGTGTGCTGGACAAGGCCCGACAGTTTGGCGAGGCGCGTGAGCAGCTGCTGGGCGAGATTGCAATCCGCCAGTACGACGACGCCCATGACCGCAGCCTTGAGGAGATCCGGCAGATCCTGCGCGAACCACTCGCACGCCCGTCGCTGACCCGTCGTGAGATGGCCCTGTGGGGTATCGGTACGGCGCTGCTGTCAGCAGCACTTGCCGTCCTCGTGGTCGTGGTGCTGGTGCGCTGAGACGAACATCGCCACGACTTGTGGCACACACATGGACGCATGAATCATGAAACCATATCTTGCGACTACGACAGCAGCGGCAGTCATCGCCGCTGCATGGATTGCATCGGCCCCAGCGCACGCGGATGACAATCCGTCGGCGTGCGGCGCGGTACTGTGTCTCGCCGGCCTGATCGCCGGTGGCAGTGCCGGCGGGGATTGCAAAAACTATATGACGGGTTACTTTTCCATCGTGAAATTTCACCACGGCCATTTCGATGAGACAGGCACGTCGAACGCCCGCAACGATTATACGAATCAGTGCCAGAGCGTTGGATCAGATACAAAGAAAGGCGTTAACGACAGGTATGGAAACGTTCAATCCGGTCCGTAACGCGCACCCGCGCTTTCACGTCCTGACAACATCGTCATCCTCGGAAGTCAAAACCTTTCCCGGCGCCGGCACTACGCCGGCGCCCTTTTTCCGTTCGCCGATATAGGCGGCGACGTCGCTTATGGAAATTGCCTTGATTTTTAGCGGCTAACCGATATGAACAAGAAGATCATCACAACCCTGGTTCTTTCCCTGGCGTCATTCGCTGCTCGTGCTGGCGATCTGCCTGACCCAACGCTCACACCAGGTGCAATCAACCCTGACGTGGCGCAGGAGAACATCAGCAGCACCGTTTGCGTGAAAGGCTGGACCAAGACCGTCCGGCCGCCCGCGTTATACACCAACAGACTCAAGCGAACCCAGCTTCGACGGTACGGATACGCCGACACCAATCCTCGTGATTACGAAGAAGATCACTTGATCCCGTTGAGTGTCGGCGGCAACCCGACCGACCCGCGCAACCTGTGGCCGGAACCTCGTAACTCCGAGTGGAACGCCGACCGTAAGGACGAGCTGGAGTTTGCTCTGTACATGGCTGTGTGCCATCGGCAAGTCAGTCTTGCCGAGGTGCGCAGCGCGTTCGCAACGAATTGGATCGCCGCATAAAAGCGTTATGGGTCATTGCTGCGTCAATATAGTAAAGGGGACAACACTGGCGATCAGGCGGCAACGTGCGCGAATCTGCAAATTTCACCAAATCGCGCCTTATCGCGTGAATCTGCAAATTTCGCCAAATCGTGCGCACCGCGCACCTACATGCCTTTCAGAATTTCGGCCCGTTTCGCGTCGTATTCTTCTTTGCTAATCAGGCTGCGCTTATAAAGATCGTCCAGATTCGTCAGCCGCTGGGACGTGGATGCTGCTGGGGATATTGCGCTGTCTGCTCTGGCTGGGCACGCCGTAGCGCACAGATGCATGGCGTCGGTGCACTGGTGTTGCGCCATAAGCGGGAAGAGAGTGAACTTACCGAGGCATTCGGAATAGCTCGTCGTGCAGGATTGAGCGCAAGCCGTATCGAGCTTGCCGGTATCAATGTCCGCAACGCTTGCGCATCCGGCGAGAAGCATCGTTAAAAGCAATGTCTTTTTCATTGTTCTGTTTTCGTGAGGATCAGCTACTTCTGTTGGATTTCGATACGCTGATTCGCTTCGGCCCTGAACTTCGGCCGTTGAAGCTGCGGGTCGTCGGGCTTTAGGCAATAGAAAGTGATTTCGGCTTCGCCGCAACCGCCGTGCAACGCGCATTCGCTTGACTGTTCGTGATCGAGCAGGATTTCGCGGGTCTTCGACTCACAAAAGGCATTCGCCTCCGTCAGGGCTTGGCCCTTGGCCGAAGCGGGACCGCCGAACGGGACACGCTTGGAAATCGTGTAAGTGTCAGGACCGACTTTTATCGGTCCCGTGTCAGTGCAACCGGCAAGCGCGAGCACCGCGCCGCGCCGCGCCGCGCCGCATAGGACTAGCAGTTTCATTGCGTTCCCTCGTTATTATTATCAGCACTTCGGCTTAACGGCATTTCGCCGCCCGAAGTTTAGCCCGTACGGCTGATCGTTCCTTGCGCCCGAGTGTATCCTGCACGAGCCGTGCGCCGGGAGCACGGCAAACCGTTCGTGGCGACAATCTCGACGGTAGCGTCTATTAAAACGATCGTTTTAGCGAACGCGGGCTGGCGCGACCGTCGCAAACCGGCCAACTTGGGACATTGGACTGAAGCCCCTGGATTGACGACAATCTTAAGTTCAGAGCGTGTTGCCTCACTGGAGCATGTTACCCGACGAATTGTTGTCGTTTTACCTTCTTCATCTCTTTCACGGTCTTCCGGGCGCGGAGCGCCCGGCCCCGTCAGCGTTTACCTTCCGCAGCTCATGCTTCAGCAGGTATGGCAGCCGGCTTGCGTAGGCCACCCATGATCAGTTCTTTCACGCGCTCGGCGCGCCATGCTTTGACCCGGCGTTGCAACGTTCGCAGTTTTTCATGACTGGCATAGGCTTCCGGAAACATCGCGGCCAACCGATCCATCAATACGTTGGCCGGCACAGAGGGCTCTGCAACCAGCCATCCTTCGATTAGCGGCCACGCGTCGGCGAACGGATCCACCCGACTTCTCCACCAGTGCTTTGCCTTGGGTTGCTTTCGGTGTGTTGGACGTGCTTCGCCTTCCTTCCATGCCGAAGACAGGCCCGCGAGGAAGACGGCAACGTCTGATTCGTCCGTTGGTCCCTCCGCAGTACTCACGCCATGGGCCGCGAAGTCGCTCAATATCTGCTGAGCCGTTCGCATCTCTTGCAGCAGCCGCACAGGATCGAGGCCTTCGAACTGCGCCTTCAGTTTCTCCTTGATAGCGGGTTCGACGCTGTCGTGCGCTAGAAGTCGATCGCAGGGCGTCGCCGGCGCGAAGTAGACCTTGTGCACGCGTGCGCCGTCGCGCGTCTTGGACTTCAGCTTGAACGAAGGTTGGAAGAAGTTAATGTACAGCCGCGATGACGCGTACAGCTTTGCCAGAGCATTCCTGGCATCGGTGCCGCTCAAGCGGCCATAGCCGACTAGCCGCCGCACGACAGAACCGTTCTTCTGCTCGACCCAAGCTTGGTCGTTCTTCCTGTAGGCCCGCGAGCGGGTCTGCTCAAGGCCACGTCCCTTGCAATAGTCGAAGACACTCTGGTTCATGAAAGCCCCATCGTTATCCGAGTCCAGTCCAAGCATCGCGAATGGCAGATCAGCCGCCGCTTTCTCAAGCCCTTCAATTACCAGCATCTGGTTGCGCAGCCGCATGGCTACACATTCTGTCCAGCCGCTCGCGATGTCGGTCAACGTAAGAGTGTGGATAAAGTCACCGTCGGTCTTCGGGCCGCCACAGTGCTCGACCATGTCGATCTCGAAGAAGCCCGGTGGCGGATCACGCCAGTCAGCGAAGGTACGTACCGGGATGCTACGTCGGATGGCCGAGCCCACACCCTTGCGGCGTTTGCGCTGCCCGTCGATATGCAAACGCGCATTGGCCAGCATGCGATCGATGCTTGCCGCACTGACCTGAAACAGTTTGGCCCTGATGACCGGATCCAAATCGAGATGGCCGTGCCGCTCCATGGCATCAACCAGCATTGGAATCAACGCCTTTAATCGCTTGCCACAGATCCTATCGGCCGCTTCCCACAACACAATCAATGCCTGGCGAACTGCCTCGTCGTAAAGACGGTTGTGCTCGCGCGTCGTCTCAGGCGCGGAGGGCTTCGCCCGCAACAGCCGAATGGCGTGCTTGCGGTGATACCCGGTCAAGGCCACGAACTCGTCGAGAATCTTGATCCGCTCACCGAAACCCGAGCTCCGATACCGAACTTGCAACGCTGCTACCAACTCCTTGCGTGTCGTCATGCTGATTTGCCTTGTCACGTTGTGCTGCTCCCGCCGGACAATCCGACGGGTAGCAAACTACGTGAGGCAACAGGTCAGCACGAGTTGCAATTCTGATGAGTCAATGCGTCGCCGCCATCGAGCGGCACATAGCCATGCTCCGGGGCAATCTCGGAGACCTCATCGATGAAGCCCCGGTCGTGGATCAATTCCACCTGTTCAACCGTGCCCATCGGCGCATCGCGCCATTCCAAGGACGAGAACTCCGACGACCGCAACGCGCGCAACACAGTTTTCAAACGTTCCGGCGACTCCGGGTGACTAGCGCCGGGGCGATGTTCCAGACAAGCGGCATGGGAATAAACAAGGGTATTCGTCATTTGCGGCTGATGCGCGGCCCAACTCACATCGTCTCCTTATTGTTACGGCACGGGCACCGGTGCCGGAGTGCGCCCACGATATGGCGCGTCTCATGACAAAGCCCCCAAAACTGCTTACGGCGTGAGCCAAGCATAGGGCCGCATCTGCATTCGTGACAGTTAAATAATATTTGCCACGTCATAGCTTATTGTTATGAATGCGCCATGCGTGACCAAACGCACCGGGGCGACGTGTATTAGCGCGCCGCGAAAGCGGGGCGGACTACCCTTGACGTACCGATCGTGACGGCTATCGACCGGGACACGAAGCGCGTCCATGCCGCGTACTAAACGTACGATACTAGTTACGTTTGAAAGTTCACGGTTTCACACTTCAAGACTATCCGTCGGGGCTACAGCAGTGAGCCTCCCAAACGTCCGACCGGTGATATCAATTGCCATGTCGAATCAGATCAGAGCAATACGGCTTGTCGCAATAGTTCCAAGGCTTTCATTTCGTCTAGGCGACCAGTACGTGCTTTGCCCGCGAGTGTCTTTATCAGCGCCTCAGCTATCGGTTCAATACCGTGCAAATCGTCCAAGCTGGTTGCCGAAGTGAGACGGCGCGGCTCCGCGATGACCTGCGTTACGCAGGCTGGCGAAAACTGCTGGCGGGCGGCGGAGAACGAGACTTCGTTATCAACGGGTTGCCGAATCGCCGGATCGGCGGCGGACGAGAGTGCTTGATCTTGTTGCCCCATGACCGCCTTCGTCTCAGCGGCGACGTTCGTTGGAACGCTTGTGTGATCCGCATCAGGGGGTGGGGCGTGTCGAGCGCCCGCCGTTCGCACCTTCGTACTCGCAGGCGTCTTCGCCGCTGTTGCTTTTGGCTCAACCGGGGGCGGCAGTTCCTGCCGAGCGGACGCATGGCGACGCGACTCAGGGACAAGCAAATCCGACACCGACGCGGGGATGTCCGTTACTGAACGCGGAACGTCCAACCAGCCAGTCGGCAAACCAAGGCGTTCCGTGAACCGGTTTGCTTCGGCCTCGTCCATACGTTTCTGCCCGTACAAACGATTGTCCAGGTTGGAGTTGCTAATTTCCATCACCGCGGCGAGCCGCACCTTCGATCCTTTGCGGGACGTAAGAACATGCAAGTTGGCGCGACGAATGTTTTCCAAAGTTGCGGCGTCGTTCAATGGCAAGGGTTGCTGAGCCCCCGACTTTGACGACGCTTTGACTTTCACAGGTGCTGATTTCGGCAAGGTTGCCGTGGCAGGCTTCGCCGCCGCAGTGTTGCTCTTCGCGACGGCCCTCGGCGACCCGCCACTTGTTTTCTTTGGCATTTCCGGTTCCTTGAGCAAACGATCGGTGGGAGTAGGGTGGTAATTGGCCTTTATCACAGGAGCTGGCTTGAATACTTCCTCGTACGTAGCTTCCGGTTCGACGCTCGAGTGAATGAAGTCTAGTGGTGACCTTAAGCGAGCAATGATCTCGGGCGTGAGGACAGGATTGGGCTGATCGAAAAACCCATCGGGCAGCCCAAGCGTTGTTTCGATGTGAAAGGCCGTCTCGGGCGTGAATCTCTCGCCGTTTACCAACTCGGCCACGCGCGTTAAGTTGGAGTCGAGCCCCAATGCGATGTTCTCCGCGCCCACCGCATCCACCAACAACTTAAACGATCGTGTTTTAAAAATGGACGCCGTCTGAGCCGGGTCTCGAGTGGGTGGACCTTTTACAAATGGCTTGTTTTGTCGGTGGGATGTCGTTTTTGAAGGTTGGCGCGATTGACGCTGGTCCTTGTCTCGAGATCCCGAGTATCGCCCGCGTGCTTGACTCATAAAGTGGGGCTCCCCGCCGTGAAATCACTATCAGTTTTGGCATTATAGGCGAGGGGGTACTGACATCGGACTCGCCGTCAGGCAATGAGCCGTTCTGGTAACCCGGACGCTAACTATGTTGCTGTCGGCGATCTCTATGTCAGGATCGAGGGACAGCATGCGGTTAAAGAATTCGAAGATGGCGAATCTTGCCGATGCGCGCAGAGCGTTTCAGGATGAAATCGGTGATGTACTCGAGAAGAAGGGCGCGCGGAATGTTCGCGGGTACGTCTTTGACCACCTGCGACGGAACCTCGGTGATATAGTCGTCGGGCGCGCTCGCCAGGCTGTGCTCGTAGCTGACGCGATAGTCCATGATGGGCGAGGCAGCCGTTCTCGTGCTGCGGCATGATCGCGCCGCAAGCTGCGCATTGGCTAACGGACATAACGGAACTCCGGGTGAATCGAATAAGCAACGAGCTGCACAACGCATGCCACCTCGAGGTGGCGTGCTGCAGCACAAAAGTTCGGTTTCGTCTGCGATGTGCCCATTTTGTCACGTCTTAGAAGACACTCGAGACGACACGCCAATGGCAACGTGCACAACATATCGAGCACTCTTGGGGGCAACCATCGGCTGCTGGTCAGACTCTTTACCGCGACAAGACTAGCGTGCGGATTGCGACGCTCTATGGCTGATCTCTGTCGGTCAAGCGCCGACCGCGAGATGAGCGACTGAATCGCTGTCTTGTTAGGTTAGCTTACGCCAGCGGACTGGTGTCATTCTTTGATCAGAACTACGAACGAAAACTCGATAATTCCTTTTATGTCAACTTAATTAGTTTTCCTATGTAAATTCGAAATGCAACGAATCTGATCCACATCCTCAGTGATATTTTTCCCGCTAGGATACATAGAGTCAATGCTGTAACCAACTATCTGGGCAGCCCGCCCCCCGGATTTCGTCGCAAAGCTAACCGCTTCACGTCCGATCACGCCCAATGTATCAGAGGATCCGAAATTTTGAGCGCTGTCGCCACATCACCGCACACGCAAGACGGTCCTCGAGGTCGACAAACTGGTGCGCAGCATCTACACGTTGCGTTACATGCTCGATCCGCAACTGCAGCGCGACGTCCATCGCTCGCAGAACCGGATCGAGGCGTACCACCAGTCACGCCCGTTCATCGCCCAGGTCTGCGAAAAAAAGCACCTCATCGGCAAGACGGACCTCGATGTCGCGATCAGCAACGAGTGCGGCCGACTGCAAGCCAACGTCGTAACCGCCTTTAACTCGATGCTGCTCTCGCAACTGCTTGAGCGTTACAAGCGACGGCAACCAGAAGGCGCTCGACATGCTGAAAAAGATCTCGCCCGTTGCCTGGCAGCACATCCATTTTCTCGGACACTACGGGTTTCGCAACGAGAATCCGATTGATCTTGCCGCGATGCTCAGCGGCCTCGACATCATATAATACGGTCAGCAGAATCGGATTAATCGATGTCATCCTGGCCGTCAGAACCCGATTCCTAGCCAGCAATCGTTATACCCCCGGACTCAAGCATGAGCACTATCAACGAAAGCCGCTTGTTCGCAACGAATGAGCATGCATACCCGCTGCGTTCCCTGGCGTGGTCGGGTTTTCCGATCGTGGATGCCTGCACGGTTCACGCTGAATATGGCCACCTGCTCGTGTTGACAACGGACGGAACACTGCATGGCGTTGATTTCGATACGCGAGCCTGCCTGAAGCTGTGCGTCGTCGACCTGCCTGTTATCGCACGCACCGTTGAGCACCTCTATTTCGGCGCAGCCAGCTACCGGCTGCACGCGTCCTCAGACGGCAGGTATGCCGCCATCGTTGTCGACCGCGGGCGTAAAGGCGTTGTCATGGAAGTACTGTCTGGCGCGGTAACGATGCGTCTCAACGGCGGTGAGTATCATGAAAACACCGTTCCCTTTAGCGCGTGCTTTCTCCGCTATAAAGGGCGAAACGTACTCGTCCATCGTACATCGTGGAACCGGCTTGACGCTGCCGACCCGGCCACCGGTAAATTGCTCACTGATCGCTATATCGCGCCCTACGAGGGCGCCAAGACCCGGCCGGCACACTACCACGACTACTTCCATGGACAACTTCGGCCGAGTCCGGATGGTAGCCGCCTGTTCGACGATGGATGGTTCTGGCAGCCAGTTTCGATGCCGCGAGTCTGGTCGGTCACCGACTGGTTAGGTTCGAATCCTTGGGAGAGCGAAGACGGCGCCTCCGTCGTATACCTCACGATGCGTGACGATTGGACTACGCCCGCCTGCTGGGTCAGCGAACGGCACTTCGCCCTATGGGGGCTAGCAGACTGGGACGACGATGAGTGCGCAGAGGTAGGACAAGGTACGGGTGTACGAATTCTCGATGTGAGCGAGGGCAAGCAGTCCTCAGACCGGCGATGGCCCATGGAGATGGAAGCCAATCGCGTATTCGACCTGTTCAGTGATGGCAAGAGTTTGTATGTTGCTGCGGATACCGGAACGACGGTGTGGGACATCGTTTCTGGTACGCAGATTACGGGGCTTCCTGAGTTTATCGCTCGCCTGCATGATCTGGCACGCGGCACGCTAGTGGCGATCGCGCCTAACACAATCACCGAATTTCCACTGCCTTGGCTGGCTGCGAAGTAGGAAGGTTTCGGAATTTTGATAATAGGTACGTCGAACCCGCGAAGTTCCTGGAGCGTGCGGTAGGTGAATCCGATATTCGCTGCACGAAACAGCTTATAACCCCGACATTCCTAGATCTTTGAGTGCCCCAACGTCTTTGCCATTACCTACGCCGCTGACCAAGCATCTTGCGGATGCGGATGTCGAAGTACTTTCATGATCATCGGAGAGTGGTGAGCTCGTGCTTCGGGTAATTAAAGAAATCGGTTCTGAGTGCGGACTCATTCGATTCAGTGGGGTAGCTCACGTTGACCTGGCGCCACGCTTCACAATTGCTGGCATGTCGGCCGTACAACGACCACCCAACCAGGATGAATCGCCCCGGGGCGATTCACAAGACGCCCGCCCATAACGACATGCCGCTCGTCGCTGAGCTTCAGGAGCTGGTTGGTGATTTGCCTACTTACGGTTACCGGCGCGCCTGGGCCCTGCTACGGCGAAACCGGGACGCGCAGGGGCAGCCTCGCGTAAATGCAAAACGGGTTTATCGAGCCATGCTTACCCACGGCTTGCCGCTCGAGCGCCGTCCTCGACATCTCGAATCTGGACGCCGGCACGATGACAAGGTCGCGGTGGACCGGAGCAATGCGCGCTGGTGCTCGGACGGCTTCGAATTCGGCTGCGATGACGGCTCGCCGCTGCGTGTCATCTTTGCACTAGACTGCTGCGACCGAGAGGCCATGAGCTGAGCTGCGACCACTGGAGGCTATACGGGAGACGTGGTGCGCGATGTCATGCTTCAGGCTGTAGAGAACCGTTTCGCTATTGCGTTGAAGGCGAGCAACGAAATCGAATGGCTTAGCGACAACGGGTCCTGCTACATTGCCGAGGAGACGCTGACGTTCTCGGAAAAGGTGGGCCTGGAACCCATCACGACGCCGGTCAGAACTCCATAGAGTAGCGGGATGGCCGAAAGCTTCGTTAAAACGATGAAGAGCGGCTATGTGTCGTGATGCCCAAGCCCGACGCGAGAACGGCGTTGCACAACCGGTCCATCGCCGTTGACCACTACAACGAGTTGCATCCGCACAGCGGCCTGAAATACTGCTCGCCACGCGAGTTTCGCCAGCGAACAAATTTACCAACCTAAGCGTGACCGCACATCCGGTCACGCGGGGGCAAGTCCAAAAGTCCACCTTAGCGACAAATAGGGCTTGCCTCAGGCACTGAAAAATTCAACAGCAAACTTGATCAATTCCGCCTGACCCTCGATGTCCAATTTGCGTTTAATCGACATTCTATGCGTCTCCACCGTCCTGACCGAGAGCCCGTGCAGCACCGCGATCTGCTTGTTTGACAGACCATTGGCGAGGTCGCGCAACAATTCCTGTTCGCGCGGAGTCAGCTTTTCGATCTGCCTGTAGTTGCTGCGATCCTTGGCGTGGCTTTTGACGGGAACCCCTGCGGCCTGTTTCGCCTGTTCGTTGAAATAGGCGCCGCCGCCGAGAATGGTGTGGATCGCAGCAATGATCTCCGTCGCCGGCGAATCCTTGAGCACGTATCCGCTTGCACCTGCCGCCCGAGCTTCGGCCATGTATTCGGCGTCGTTGTGCATCGATAAAACGAGCACGTGCATTGCCGGATGACGTTGCCGTATTTCGCGCGTAAGCGCTACGCCGCTGCCGCCTTTCATGCTGAGGTCCGTCAGCACAAGGCGCGGCGAAAGACGCTCGATGACCCGCAGCGCCTCCGGCATATTGCTCGCTTCACCGATTACCCTGAAGCCGTCGATGGCATCCAGACGCAGCCTCAACCCGTCCCGCACGAGTTGATGATCGTCCACCAGCAAGATGTCGATAGTGCCTGTCATGAGCTCACGTGGCTTGATACAGTTGAGGGTAAATCGACCGGGATCGCAGCCGTCAAGCCGGTCCATCCTGGTCGCGATTCAATTCCGAAGGAGCCATAAAGCGACTCCACGCGTTCGCGCATGTTGCGCAGGCCGATGCCTCGTCGCGGGTCCGACTGCACTGCGCCCGAACCAAAGCCAATACCGTCATCGATGATCGTCAAGACGACCTGCCCCGGCGCACAAGTGAGCGTGACGCGTGCGTTGGCCGCATGCGCATGGCGCTGGATGTTGGTCAGCGCCTCCTGCGCGACACGAAATAGCGCTGTGTTCACGGCATCGGGCAGCGGATGCGCATCGCTCTTTGCGGCATCGACTGTGACGTTCGTGTGCGGTGTGTTACCCGCCTCGTTGAATTCGAGCGCAAGCTGGCGCAAGGCGGCGCCCAAGCCGAAATCGTCGAGCATGGCCGGACGCAGGTCGTGGGAGATCTGCCGGATTTCGGCCAGGGTCCGGTTTGTCTGCGCCAATGCGTTGTGAATGGGCGGTCCGCTAGGGTCGTCCCGGCTGGCATTGGCGGGTTTTAGCGCAAGCGCCGATTCGAGCAGCAATTTAATGGATACGAGCATCTGGCTGATGCCGTCATGCAGTTCGCGCGACAACCGGCCTCGCTCCGCCTCCTGCGATTCGACCACCTGCCGCGCCATGATCTTCAACTGCGCGTCCGAGCTGCGGTGATCGGTGACGTTCATTGCAATGCCGCAAGCGCCGATGAATCCCATCCCCAGCGCACCGACCAATCCGATCAAAAACAGCGTATGGCGAATATTCGATGACGCCTGCCGCCCGGTTTGCAAAAGCGCCATATTGACGTCGTCCAGATAGATGCCGGTTCCGACCATCCATCCCCATCGTTCGAAAGTCACCACGTAACCAAGCTTCGATTCCATTTTTTGGGTCGACGGACGCTCCCATAAATATTCGACAAACCCGCCGCCGCCTTTAGCCTTTGCCAAGAGAGACTGAATGGTAAGCGCGCCATGAGGATCATGCATGGACCAGAGGTTAGTGCCCACGAGCTGCGCGAGGCGCGGATGCATCAGTAAATTGCCTTGAAGGTCATAGACGAAAAAATAGCCGTCGCTGCCGAACTCGAGTTTCGATAAGATCGCCAGCGCCTGAGCGCGCGTAGCGGGGTCGTTGCGACCCGAGTTATAAAGCGGCGCCACCGCGCTTTCCGCCAGCGCGACGTAATTCTTGAGCTCGACTTCCTTGCTGCTTCGGTAAGCCGCCGCGATTGCGCGCTGCTCCGAATTCGACAAAGCCTTGGCCTGGAACGCCACGGCTATGGCAATCGTAGCCATTGCTCCGATAAAGGGCAGAAGAGCGAGAATCAGCCACTTTCGCTTCATCCCGTGCAAAGAGAGTCGCATTGAATTTTTCCTCTGGGACGTCCGCTTTGTTCGGCCGAATATCGCCGACCAGCCTGAGATTGTGCCATCTCGTCGCCCGATGAGCCTTTAAGATACTTTCCGCCTGCGTATTATTACGTAGGGTGATTCCGCTCTTGACGTTGCAAAGACACTTGCGCCTTAAGCCTCGCAGCGCTGCGTCTGACACCGCACGGCACGTCTACGTACTACTACGGAAGGCGACGAGAGAAATTGCGCCAATACTCCGGCTCCAGTTCGAAAAGAGGCTGGTTCCAGGAGATATCCATGAGTTCAGAAAGCGTTTCACCCGGAAAACGCGCAGCCGGCAGGCTGCTGCTGTTGATCCCTTACGTCGCCTTGTTATGGCTTCCCTTCTATAACGACGCCCGACCGTCGTTCGCCGGTTTTCCCTTCTTTTATTGGTACCAATTGCTGTGGGTGCCGCTGACGTCGCTGATCCTGTACGTCATTTACAAGTGGGTCCGATAATGCCGACGACATTCAACTGGACCTCCGGTCTCGTATTCCTGGGATTCTTTGCGCTGGTCACAGTGCTGGGTTTTTTTGCAGCACGCTGGAAAGCAGGCGACCTGACTCAATTGCACGAATGGGGCCTTGGCGGCCGCCAATTCGGCGCTGTCATTTCGTGGTTCCTCGTAGGCGGCGACTTCTACACCGCGTACACGGTGATCGCCGTGCCCGCGCTCGTTTATGCGGTCGGCGCGTATGGTTTCTTCGCGCTGCCTTACACGATCATCGTGTACCCGTTTGTATTTGCGGTCATGCCTAAGCTCTGGTCGGCTTGCCAGAAGAACAATCACATTACGGCTGCAGACTTCGTACAAGGCATTTACGGCGGGCGCTGGTTTGCCGCGGCTATCGCGCTGACGGGGATTATCGCGACAATGCCGTACATCGCATTGCAACTTGTCGGCATGCAAGTGGTAATCAAGAGCCTTGGTGTGACCGGTGAAACGCCGTTGGTGGTCGCGTTCATCATCCTTGCGGTGTACACGTATGCGAGCGGCCTGCGCGCGCCTGCCATGATCGCCTTCGTCAAGGACATCATGATTTATATCGTGGTGATCGCAGCGATCTGGCTCATTCCAAGCAAGCTTGGCGGTTACGCATCCGTATTCGATGCAGCCGATCACTTCTTCACTGCCAAGGGCGGTGCCACGGGCATAACGCTCAAGGCAAGCCAGTTCACGGCTTATGCGTCGCTTGCGTTCGGATCGGCTATGGCAGCGTTCATGTATCCGCATACGCTGACCGGCGTGCTCAGCTCGAAGAGCGCCAAGACCATCAAGCAGAACGCAATTGCCTTGCCGGCTTATACGCTGCTCCTCGGGTTGATTGCACTGCTTGGTTACATGGCGATCGCGGCTGGCGTAAAGGTTACTTCGCCAACAGACGTTGTGCCTGCGTTGTTCCTCAAGCTGTTTCCGTCATGGTTCGTCGGCTTTGCAGCGGCGGCCATCGCGATCAGTGCGCTGGTGCCCGCGGCCATCATGTCGATTGGATCGGCGAACCTGTTCACACGCAATTTGTGGAAGCCGCTGATTCAGCCCAACATTACCCCGGCTCAGGAAGCGACGAATGCAAAGGTGGTCTCGCTGGCCGTGAAACTGGGCGCGCTGATATTCATCATTTTCCTGCCGACGCAATTTGCCATCGACCTGCAATTGCTTGGCGGTGTATGGATCTTGCAGACATTCCCGGCGGTTGTGTTCTCGCTTTATACGCGCTGGCTCAAGCTGCCTGCATTGTTTATTGGCTGGCTGGCAGGGATTGGGCTCGGCACGACGATGGTGTTCATGCAAGGCCTCAAGCCCATCTACGCATTGCATCTCGGTGCTACGACGTATCCGGTTTATATCGGCGTGCTTGCATTGGCAGTGAATATCGTTGCGACGCTCGTGCTGTCCACGGTGTTTCCGGCGCGGATTGCCTCAGCAACTCGCTCGGCCGCCTAAGCTATCTTAATCGGGCGCTGGCTTTGGTACCGGCGCCCATTTCAGACCGCCGAGTCTGGAGGTGCAGTAAACCTTATGATTGCAGTGAAAGATCAAGTTGTGTGCTTACACATGGTTCCGAGTCAGCATTCACGTAATTCGTAAGCCGGGACGTTGCTCTCGAACCGCAAAAATTCCTTTGATCTCAACGGAAGCATTGTTGGGTAATTGAGCGACGCCAACTGCCGTGCGGGCATGGCGACCTCGCTCCCCCAAAACTTCCTCGAGAAAATCAGAAGCGGCGTCAGCAACCTGACTTTGTTGACCAAAGGTATCCGCACTGTTGACATACACCGTCAATTCGATCGCTTTATCCATTTCCTCCAGGGAGCCGGTTGCGATTGAGACGATTGATAGCAATCGTGATGCACAGATGCGCGCTGCTTGCCTCGCCTCATCCAAACTCACGTCTAGACCGACTTTCCCGGTAAACTTAATATCGGTACCGACACGCGGCAATTGGCCACTCAAAAAAAGCAAGTTGCCGTGCCGTGAAAATAAAAGATAATTGGCCGCTGCCCCGACAACCTGGGGCAGCGGGAATTCATTTTGCACAAGCGCCCTCGATTTTACTGACATATTTGTAGCCACCTTTAGAAAGTTTCCGAGATAATATTTCCGTCAGAAAGAATTGTAAGTACACCATAGTTAGGCTGGAAATTTGCCAAAACCAACTTTTTCCAATCGTCCTTTTCCCCGAGAAGCTGCAGAATCACCTATTCGCGGCGATATGGCCAGATGACCAAAGAAAAACGCGAGAAATGGTAGATCAATGAAAGCGATCAGTTACCTAAATCGTACGTACAACTAAGCATCGGCATCCCTGCATTCGCGACGCGGCATCACTCAACGAATCGCACAGCAGCCATATGACCGACTAGCCACCGACCGATATAAGAAGTCGTCGCCCCGGATGTAAGTTCCTCGAGCGACGGGCCGACTATCGAAAAGGACTTCGAAGTCCGCGCGGTCGGGGCGATCTGGTATGGAGCATTTCCAGAAACATCAGGTGGCGAAATTACCAGGGCTCAGCATATTCGTCTCCAGGGTACAAGGGTGCCGCATGAAGCGGAAACCAGGCACATTCGCCTGTGTGTGCTGCATCATAATTCGATGCTATTAAATGTTCAACATTTGGGACAAGAAATTTACAAAAAACAACCGCAATTCCCTTAGAAGTCTGCCAGTGAACCAAGAACTTTTACGTTTTCGCAGAACTGGCTGCGGTTTCGATCGAAATTCCGGTGACCATATACTAAGCATGACGGAGGATAAGTGGAATCTAGTGCATTCTCAGAAATCAGGCACAGGAGCTTTCGTGCTGGCAAATGTAATGGGGCTGCCGGGAAAGTCGCGACGTCGATAAACCTTTCACGATTAGCTGGTAACGCTTTCCCCACAGCTCTTTGATTCCGCCTGGTGTGTTGATTGTTGTGAATGTCTACGACATCGCTCAATGCCACAAAGTCGCCGTACGAAGAAATTCTATTTCCGTGGCGAGCACGCAAATGTGCAATCGCCAGCGGCGAGTGATTAAGCTGTAAGAAAGTGAGTTTGCAAGTAGTTATCGTCGAGCGCGTCACAGCCGAGTCCAACCCCAGCAGGATTCACATGCTTAGAAAAAGTCGCGGCTAGAAGCTCAAAAACGGCGCCTCCATTTTCGCACCCGTGCACAACCTCTCAGCATCTAGGATATTGATATAGCGAGGCGCTCGGAACAGCAACACAAGCGGCGTGGAGTTCGTCCTAGAGATAAGTACGCCATCGCTCCGCTGCCGATTGATTGCGTATCTGAGGCCGAGGGTATTGTGGGGATTGCAAGGCGCGCGGTATCAGCGTATTTCAAAGCGGGGCTTACCGACGACTGTCGGCGGCTCATGCGAACGGCCGGAATTGCGCTCCCAATGGTGCCCCCATTTTTTCGCGAGTTACGCGGATACCGAAGTTCAGCAGCTCGGAAAGCTTGAACTTGATCACGCGCAGTGTGCGTGTTCCGCCGACCGGCCATGTCTGCGGCGGTCAAACTTCGGCCATTGGTGCGGCATCTCAGACCGTCTCGCATGGCTGGTCCCAGCCTTTCCACCGCGCCAAGCTCGTGCCGGCGTCTGAGTTAGGATCGCATGGTCCAACGCTCACACTATGAATGCTTCGACAAGAAAATCGACGAAGACTCGCACCTTCGGGCTCGCGTCGCGGCGGCGCGGGAAAATTGCGTACACCGGCATTGGTGCAGGCTTGAGATCGGGCAGTACATGTACAAGCACATCAGCTTGCGATGTTCGTTCGGCGAGGAAAGACGGCATCCAGCCGATACCGGCGCCCTCACGGATCGCCTGAACGATCGCGATCATGTCATTTACCACCAGCCTCGGCTTAATCGCTGTTTGTCGAATGCGCGCTCCATCGGGCCAAGGCGAGGTCCCGTTCACCCAATGCTTATCGACAATATCGTGCTGCTCAAGATCGGCGAATGTCTTGGGAATACCGAGGCGGGAAACATACCCTGCGCTGGCATAAAGACCCAGCGTAATCTCGGTGATGCGTCGTGCCACATGGCTTGAATCAGCGAGCGCCCCTGCCGTGAGCTGCACATCCCAATCATGGGTCGAAAGATTTGCGAAGTCCTTCAGTTCAAGGACCACGTCGATCTTTGGGAAGCGGTCCATGAACGAGGCCAGGCGCGGCACAAGCAGCGCATGTCCCAACCAATAAGTCGCCTGAACAGTGAGCACGCCCCGTGCGAGGGCAGTCGTTGCGGCGACGGCATCAGTCGCTTCTTCGATGCCGGCCAATATGCGGCTTGCATGCTCTGCAAAAAGCCCGCCCGCCTCGGTCAGCACCAAACGCCGGCCATTGCGAGACAACAGGGCTGTTCCGAGGCTGAGTTCCAGCCGTGCGACATCGCGGCTGACTGTCGATTTCGGCTTGCCGAGCGTTCGCGCCGCGGCAGTGATGCTGGAAGTCCGAGCGACTTCCGCGAACACGCGCAACTGGTTGAGATCGGTAATCTGCGAACGTTCGTGCATGGGAACAGTGTATTCGCTTTTCGTGACTTGTCCATGGCCGGGAACGATTACACACTGGCATCGCGCCTCGCATGCAGGTGACAACACTGACCACCCGACAGAAAGGATGACACAGCCGATGGACCCGACAGTCATAAATACGGAGACGCGGGAGAGGCGCTTCGCGATCAACTGGCCGCTGCTGGCGCTCGCCATCGGCACCTTCTGCATCGGCACCACTGAGTTCGGGCCGATGGGCTTCCTGCCGGACATCGCGAAAGGCGTGGACGTGTCGATTCCGAAAGCCGGCCAGATCGTCAGCGCCTATGCCATCGGCGTCATGATCAGCGCACCGATCATGACGCTGGCTTTGGCCCGTTTGCGGATTCGCAGCGCCTTGATCCTGGCAATGAGCGTTTTCACCATCGGCAATCTCCTGTCTGCGCTTTCGCCGAATTACGAAACGCTGCTCATTGCCCGCCTCGTTACCAGTTTCAACCACGGCGCCTTTATCGGTCTCGGATCGATCGTCGCGGCAAGCGTGGTGCCAGAGGAACGAAAGGCAAGCGCGATCGCGGCAATGTTCATGGGGCTCACCGTCGCTAACATTGGTGGCGTGCCTGTTGCAGCCTGGATAGGTCAAGAGATCGGCTGGCGCCTGGCCTTTGCAGGCACGGCGGGGCTGGGCGTCTTCGCGATCCTGGCCCTGTGGCTGGCCTTGCCTGAGTGCGAGGTCGGTAAAGCGCTGAACGTGCGGCGAGAACTGTATGCTTTAACTGCTCCAGCCGTGCTTGTCTCCATCGCCACGTCCGCGATCAGTTCGGCCGCGATGTTCACGCTCTACACCTATATGGCCCCTGTGCTGGAAAATCGGACAGGTGCGTCCCAAGGTTTTGTCATTTTCGTTCTCGTCGTGGTGGGCTTGGGCTTCACCCTTGGCAATGGCATTGGCGGCCGGTTGGCGGACCGGACGCTCATTGGCGCAACGCGGATCATTCTGCTTGCGCTTGCTCTCACCTTGGCGGCGATGCCGCTTCTGCTGACGAGCCATGTTGGCGCGACCATCGGGTTCTTCGTATTCGGTACGGTGAGCTTCGCGATCGTGCCGCCGATGCAGATGCGGGTAATGCAGGCCGCGGCCGAAGCACCTGGTCTCGCCTCGTCGATCAATGCCGGCGCGTTCAATCTCGGCAACGCGTTTGGAGCAGTCCTTGGCGGCGCCGTCATCAGCCACGGTCTCGGCTATGGGTCTGTCCCCCTCGCGGGCTCCTTTCTGGCAGCGGCGAGCCTGGCACTGGTGCTGTTTGGCTGGATACCCGTGACCGGCAGTCAAACTGCCGATTAAGTAAAACTACAGACATCGCAATCTTTTGCGTGAACGGCTCTTCTAGTCCAGTGCTTCGCAGTCTGGGGGGCTAGGCACAGTAGAACGGAAAATCGGGTCAAGCATGAGCGATTGCCATGTGGGGTGGGATTTTGGATAGCTCGGATCGAATGGGACGCGGTGCCCGGCTGATTCGGTCCGGCATGTGGAGGCACATTCGCCGTCGGCCACAAAGGCTGGTTGTTCGCCGACACCGTTGCCGGCGCGAACGTCAGTGCGAATCCTTATTCCCTCGTCGAAACGGCCAAGGCAAATGGTGCCGAGTCGTATCGCTATCTCATCCAGCTATGTAAAAACCTGCCGCCTGCCAACACCGTCGACGACTCCACTACGCTATTACAATGGAAGCTGCAGTCGAACTCCCATTGACCGTTCATCTCGCTAAGGCTGGATAGCACAGACCATGAATCAACCGATGAATTTGCGCGCTGCATCCAAGGATGACGAACCGTTTCTCTTGCAACTCCGCAAGCTAACGATGACGGAGCATCTGGAAAGAGTCGATATGTCCGTCGGCGATGAGGCGCATTACCAGCGCATCAGATCAAACTTCGAAGACGCGCAGATTATTTGCCAGGGAAATCGAAGCATAGGGCTAATCAAAGTGAGCCGCATGACCGACGGGTGGCACGTGCATCAAATCCAGGTGATACCGTCCCACCAGGGAAGAGGTATCGGCAAAACCGTTTTGACTGCCGTGTTAAACGAAGCGGACCGCATAGGCGTACCGGTCACTCTCAGTGTGCTGCATGGGAATCCGGCGCGTCGTCTGTACGATCAACTCGGATTCCAATTCGTCGCCGAACTGTCCAAGAGCACGAAACTCATTTGGCACCCGTAGTTACGGTTACATCAGGGGCATCTTACGTGAAAGATCCATCATCAAGCATGGCTTCGCCTTCATCAGGCATCTATACGGTATACGGTCAGGGTCGGACGGTCTCAAACTAATACCATTGAAGTATTTTCCAATTGCTATTTGCCAACCCAGCAGAACCATTTTAAAAGTGGGACAGATTCTGCGGCGTCCGGTCTGTGCGCTCAAACCCTACTTCAATGCCACCGGAAGTCGTAACGATAGAGGCATTCGGGGATGCGTGAGGGCGAATTGATCGTATCTCAATCGACTCCGCCTTCATTATTTCCAGAAATTTTTCCATTGGCGTGCCTTTGCGGAGAAGACGGGCATCCTGAAGCGCTACGGACTCCTGCGCAGAGCGAACATCTTCGTGACTATAAGAGGTGTCAGCGAACAGGCAATGCAGTTCGCCTAGAGCGGAGAAATGAAACTCCACATCTCCATAACTGATTATAAGTGGAAACTGGTAGGCGCCCCTATTTACTATTCCACGCTCGTCTTCTTTCGGTGGCCATACTTCGGTCGGCGCACCGAACAGAGATTAAATTTTTTCCGGTTCAACATTTCGACGTGGCTTGAACGGACCGAGATTTCCAGTAACCAAAAATTCCCGCATAGATAGTTTCATTGCCTACCTTTAAGCGCTAGAGTTGCCCGATTGCGATTCGATCAACTTGATCTCAACTCGTGTGCGAGATAGCGGATGCGTTGAGCACCAACGTAAAAAATCGGCGCCCGCCGGTCGAAATGCCAACCGATCTCAACGATTTTTCCGATCCTCGGCGACCGCGGCGGCAAAGCCGAGACTGTCTGACCATAAGAAAATTCTGGTGGCAGGCACGAATGCAAGACCTTGACGTTCACACGCACGACGTCCATGCCGAATGCAACCGGAATCCAGTCGCCCTGCGCCGGTAGCAGAACGCCTACCCTCCCCTGCGCCGCCGGCAGCAGGCGTTCGACATCCTCGGCGTGAATCAAATGAGCCCCGTCCCCAGGGAACCAGGTTATGTAGGCCCATTGCATCGTGGCAGCGTTGAACAGGCTTTGACTGTCCGCACTGCGATCGCTCCAGCGAAAACTGACGCCAGCCGTCATAATCTGTAAGTCGAAAATTCTCTCTGCAGCGAAAGCTCCTTCTGTCACGCAGAAATTCAGTGCATCGACCTTTCTCTGTAGCTCGTCGCACTCGACGAGCAGCATCTCGTTGGCCGCATGTTCGAGTGCCATGAATAATGAGGCATACGTGGTAAAAGGCCCTGTTGGAGAGAACTCACCGATCACCCGAGCATTGCTTTCGGATAGAACGCGAATTGTGCCGACGGGGGTTCCATCCTGGTCAAGCAACGATAGAACCCGGTCAGTTCGAACCGCCATATTTACGCTCACTAACTAAAAACCACCCTGTTCCTCGTCTGGATCAATGTAGCTCACGAAGCAAGCAGCGATAACGCCTCGGCATCGAGGACACATCCACGCAGTCTGGCCTGCTCAAGCGCTAAACGCAGTAGTGAGGCGGTCAATGGGACCACAAGCAATTGGGATTCTGAGCTTTCGAAAGTGACAACCATCCCTGTACGCGAGCTAGACACTACGCTCCCCCGTTGAACCAGGCGCTTCAATTCGAAGAGGCTCACTTTGGAAACCTGCTGATAGGGGACAAGCCGATGGCGAAGCACCTTGTACTCCAGCCCTTTATCCGTCCATGCGAATTCAGGATTGAAGCTATTCAGCATGTTGCTGACATAACGATTCCTAGTGGGCGGCCACCAGTTGCACCCTCTCTTGATGATAAATGCTGCATCCACAGGAATGGAGACGGTTAGATCCGGCAATGAGCGCTCTGTCATTCAAAATCCAGTCCTTATCGATCAATTCATACTCGCCTGGTTTTAGTGCCCAATGTGTCCACCGCTACCGTCCGCGCCGTGACCTCCGGCATCAATATGTCCCAAGCCATGCCCATCCGCTCCAGGCAAACCAGAGATATCGCTCGACGCAATGTCAGCGGCATGATTCGCAGGCCGACAGTTGATTCTGTCAAAAATCAAACAAACAGCCGCCCCGACCAACGGCACGATCCAGATAAAAACCAGCTGCAGCCGGCGCTGTAACTTCGTATTGGCCACACTCTGCAACACAACAACTGATGCTACCAGGTTAATGCTCCCGAGCACCAATGCTACAACGAGCGGAATCCAGGACATTCACGCGTCTCCCAGCGTGCGGTCGAATTTTGCTTTAATAAAATTATAGGCAAACTCGAAAGAATGCAAAATATTAGGCCATCTTCCATAAGCCCTTGAATCGGTAAGCGCTTTCAAGTAAAAACTAGCGTACTAGCATCATATCATCGTGGTGTTATTCTAAAATGAGCAAGAATACTTTTCCTCAATAAAAAAATAATCAACCGAATGGATCGCAACGATCGCACCCACGCCTGTCGACTCACGTACGTCAGCGCTTGACGTTCAACGCCCCTCAGTTCGCTACGATCAAGGTGCAACGTTCGCGGAACCTGATCCGAAATTCCACTTATTAATAGACATGATCGAAATTAAATCGTGCGAAACTAGCGCTACCCTGACTTTCACGTTGCGTAGCCTGAGCGAGAGCGAGAGTCGATTTTGGGCGAAAATTTCAGGAACGCCGTTCACAGGCGAAGTTATCGCGTCCACTTATCATAACGGACCTCCGTCAGCACTGTTCGACGATATGGCCGCTTGCTGGACGGGGTGGCAAGGTCAGAAGATCTGGGAGTCGATCGACGGCGAGTTGTCTCTAAAAGCGACGACAACATCATTGGGTAGCGTGACGTTGGCGGTAAAAATGAGCGTTGATTATGGTGATTGCACTGTGACAGCGCTGCTAAAACTAGAGGCTGGCAGCCTCGAACGTATCGCTGACAACATTCGTGCATTGTTTGCAACATGACGTCTTGGAGCCGCAATTGTCGGGCGCTGTCTTGATAAAGACGGTGCGGCGAGCGCAGTGCACCCCCCGCGCTCATCTCGAAAATGGAGACCCTGCTCCGGCGTGTTAGTCTCCAATTCCATTGCCCTCGCTATGATCGTATTCGCCGATATCCAACATTCCGTTGTGCTGAAAGACGCGATGGGACTGGGGAAATCGCGAGGTCAACAGACTTTACCGCTAGCTGATAACGCACTTACCACAGATCTTTGATTCCAGATGGCGTATCAATTGTCGCTCGATAGCGGAACTGGGCAGCTTTCCTAACCTCTGGTTGGTTGACTACATCTAGGCTCTTGTAGAGCGCCAACACCCAATCGGGATCGGGATGCTCAACTCGAAACGAGAGGAGATTGACTCCAAGTTTCGGAAGCGTGGATATAGCGCCTAGCCGTCCTTCTCGATCGACGACCGATGGCGCAACTCCGCCAACGGGAAGCGATCCGTCTGGAGGGACGGAGAAAAGCCAGGACCGTTCACCGCGGGAGACGCGGGTCTTTTGACCAAGTAAAGTGCCATGACGGGCTAGAACCGCATCAAGGTTGTCGGTTTCCGCAACCCATCCGCGAAGACGACGGCCGTCGGCCCACGCTAAGCGAACGGCTTCGGAGTCGTCAAGTCCAAACCAGCGTGGGTGGCTCGGCCGATTAGCGGCAGGATCGACGGCGATTACCTCTATAAAAACCTCATCACTAAGGCGCAAAACAAGATTGTGGGTTCCCATCTCAGGGTGTTTTCCGCCGACCGGCATATCGATGCCAAGTTGGTCGCGAACATGAGCGGCGCCGACTTCAAGGGATGGTGCAACAATCGTTAAATGATCGAGCTTCAACATTATTCCTCCTTCCCACCATTACCGCAATATAGGCCCGGTTCCATGGCATTTCACATTTTTCTGGAAACGCGCCCCGCCATGCAGATCTACACTAAGCGGCTAGTTTATATTCGCATTCACCCGCAGATATTTCTGCGTAGTCAAAGTCAGGCCCGAGCCAAGAATATTTGCACGGCGAGCCATCGTATTCAACGGACGGGAACAGCTCGTTCCAACGCATTCTGAGTTAGCCGGGATGTTGCTCTCGAACTGCAAAGATTCCTTTGATCTCAACGGAAGCATTGTTGGGTAATTGAGCGACGCCAACCGCTGCGCGTGCATGGCGACCTCGCTCCCCCAGAACCTCCTCGAGAAAATCAGAAGCGGCGTCAGCAACCTGACTTTGTTGACCAAAGGTATCCGCGCTGTTGACATACACCGTCAATTCAATCGCCTTATCCACTTCCTCCAAGGAGCCGGCTGCGATTGAGACGACCGATAGCAGTCGTGATGCACAGATGCGCGCTGCTTGCCTCGCCTCATCCAAACTCACGTCTAGACCGACTTTCCCGATAAACTTAATATCTGTACCGACACGCGGCAATTGGCCACTCAAAAAAAGCAAGTTGCCGTGCCGTGAAAATAAAAGATAGTTGGCCGCCGCCCCCACAACCTCGGGTTGCGGGAATTCGTTTTGCATAAGCGCCGTCGATTTTACTGACATATTTGTAGACATCTCGAGAAAGTTTCCGCATCGACATTTCCGCCGGAAAGAATTGCAAGTACGCCTTGACTAGGCTGTGGAAATTTGCGCGCGAGGATTGCAGCAAGCGCCGCAGCACCACTCGGCTCCAAAACCATCTTTAGGTGTGCGAAAGCAAAGTTCATTGCTCGGCAAACCTGATCATCCGATACGGTTACGCCTTGTACGCCACATACCTTCATGACCTCGAACGTCAATTCTCCCGGAGTGGCGGCAAGCAAGGCATCACAAATGCTTCCGTCTCGGTGATCATTTCCAAGCCGTTGGCCGTGAAGCAATGACCGACGTGTGTCGTCAAAATCCTCAGGCTCTACTGCATAAACGCTGGCATCAGGTAATAGAGTGCGCGTAGTAGTCGCCCATCCTGAAGCCAGGCCGCCCCCGCTGCAACAGAGCATAACA
>Ga0255336_101014_pt1 | contig 26765 bp, 32 predicted proteins | sample MeOH1_35cm_T3_17_FD_189102 | JGI IMG/M metagenome (GOLD analysis project Ga0255336, IMG submission 189102) | Sandy soil microbial communities from University of British Columbia, Vancouver, Canada - MeOH1_35cm_T3_179 | ecosystem: Engineered > Artificial ecosystem > Sand microcosm > Unclassified ...
AAGTATTGCTCGCGAGCTTCGGACTCGACGAAGACGCAGCGCTGCTGCGACTCGGCGAGATGGTGCATGCGCTCGATGTCGGCGGCGCACCGGTGCCCGAAGCGATCGGCTTCGAAGCGGTGATGGCCGGCGCGCGTCAACGCGCGTTGGACGATGACCAATTGCTCGACGAGATGGGTCGCGTGCTGGATTCGATCTACGCGCACTTTGCGACGACGAGCAAAAAAAATGGCAACGCAAGGGACCGTTCATGAACACCACGACGGCGACCGCACCAGGCTACACGCTTGGCCAATTGGTCCTTTACATGCTGCGGCTCGGTACCCTTGGATTTGGCGGCCCGGTGGCGCTGGTCGGCTACATGCGTCGCGACCTCGTCGAGCGCCGGGGCTGGATCAGCGAACAGGACTACAAGGAGGGGTTGGCCCTGGCTCAAATGATGCCAGGTCCTCTTGCCGCACAACTCGGCATTTACCTCGGATACGTACATTACCGCGTCGTCGGCGCGACGCTTGCCGGTATCGCTTTCGTCCTGCCTTCGTTCCTGATGGTTGTGGCGCTCGGCTGGGCCTACGCCCAGTATGGCGGCCTCTCCTGGATGCAGGCAGTCTTCTACGGCGTGGGTGCCGCGGTGGTCGGAATCATTGCGATGAGCGCGTACAAGCTGACCAGAAAGACCGTCGGCAAAGACAGACTGCTGTGGGCGATATTCCTGACGCTCGCGGTCGTCACCGTGGTCACCCAATCCGAGATCGCGTGGCTGTTTATCGCGGGTGGCCTGCTTAACTGGTTCTGGCGTGCCCCACCGAAGTGGCTGCATAAGGGTGGACTGAACGCTCTCGCCATCGCGCACCTGCCGGCGACAAGCGGCGTCCTCAGCGGAATCGACTTGCCACTGCTCGGCCAGATCGGTCTTTTCTTTACCAAGGCGGGCGCGTTCGTGTTCGGCTCGGGACTCGCGATCGTACCGTTCCTCTACGGCGGTGTCGTCACCGAACACCACTGGCTCAACGACAAACAGTTCGTCGACGCAGTCGCCGTCGCAATGATCACGCCCGGACCGGTCGTGATCACGGTCGGCTTCATCGGCTATCTGGTCGCGGGATTCGGGGGCGCCTGTGTCGCCGCACTCGGCACCTTCCTGCCGTGCTATCTGTTCACGGTGCTGCCTGCACCGTACTTCAAGAAGTACGGCAAGTTGCCCGCCGTCAAGGCGTTCGTCGATGGCATCACGGCCGCCGCCGTGGGCGCGATCACCGGCTCCGTGATTGTCATCGCGCGGCGCTCCATCGTTGACTGGCCGACTGTCGTGCTTGCTCTTGTGACGGTCTTGTTGCTCTGGCGTTTCAAGAAGCTGCAGGAGCCGGTGATTGTCGTTGCGGCGGCCCTGTTTGGTCTTGCTGTCTATCCGCTCATCCACGCGCGCGCCATCTAACAGCACGCGTGCGCGCATTCTACGAGGAACGTAATCATGGCAACACGTCGTACCTTCCTGCACAACACCGCTGCGGTTGGCGCGGGAATCATGTTGGCCCAGGCACAAACCGTCCATGCCGCGGAGGACCTTGGCTACAGCGACAAGCTGACAGACGCGGAAGGCAAGTATGCGGCTGGTCCTCTGCCATTCGCCTATGACGCGCTTGAACCGGTGATCGACGCGCGCACGGTCGAACTGCACTACAACTTTCACCATAAGCCTGCTGTGGTTGCCGCAAACAAGGCAGAGGACAACCTGGCGAAAGCGCGAGAATCAAACGACTTCGCGCTGGTGAAATTCTACGAGAAAGAGCTCGCGTTTCAGCTATCCAGCCATATCCTGCACACCGTTTACTGGACCAGCGTATCGGGCAAAGGTGGTGAACCGAAGGGCGAACTGGCCAAAGCCATCGACAAGAATTTCGGATCGTTCGCGAAGTTCAAGGCCCAACTGGTTGCGGCAACAATCGCCGTAGAAGCCTCGGGCTGGGGCATCGTTGGATATCATCCTGCAACCGGTAAGCTCATGATTCTGCAGTGCGAGAACCATCAAAAGCTGACAGCCTGGGGCATCCAGCCCATCCTCATCCTCGACGTTTTCGAGCACGCGTATTACCTGAAGTACCAGAACAAGCGCAACGAATACGTCAATCAGCTTTTTAGCCTCATCAACTGGGACAACGTGGCGCTCAGGTTGCAAGCGGCGATGCCTGCACGCAGACTGACGTAAAGCAGGTTACGCGGCAGCGTTCACAGATCGGTTTTATTAGTATGCACTACGGATGAATGTTATGCAGTTCCTGACAGGCTTACGCTGGCTTGCCGCGGTCGACGAGGCACAGTCGCCATGGGTTGTTCCAGCGCGTCTCGCAGTCGGCGCGCTGCTGCTTTTCCCTGTGGATGGCAGCATCCAGCAACTATTCACGTTCCATAACGTCGATAAATCCGCATTCTCCTCAAGTGTGGTTGCCGGCGGTATGGCCCTTCGCGCCGTCGAGGTCCTGAGCGGGATGAGCTTCGTTGCGGGATTGGGAATCAGGCTGGCGGTGTATCCGACTGTAGCCATTTTCGCTGTGCGGGCGCTCGCCAACGGCGCGAACTCATTCGCGTGGTTGCGAGATGTCCTGAACAACGTACTAGTGCCTCACGGAGACTGGGCCTTCGGCGCAGTGTATCTGGGTGTCGCGCTGTTTCTGAGCGACTTTCTGGCTGTCGGCAGCGGGCGATGGTCAGTTGATTACTGGCTGTCAAAGAAATTCGAGGTATTCGAGAAGTCCAGTGGCAAGCGTTGAGAAGATACAAATAGATTTTTTGCAACAGGAGCAGATCATGAGCATCCAGATAAAACCCTTGGGCTGCGATCCAGGCAAACTCGCGGGCCTGTCCGAGAGACTAATCGTCAGTCACTACGAGAACAACTATGGCGGCGCAGTCAAACGGCTGAACGCGATCACCACGGAACTCGCCGGGATCGACGTGAACAGCGCGCCCGTGTTCGTGCTTAACGGACTCAAGCGCGAAGAGCTGATCGCTGCGAATTCGGTGATCCTGCACGAGACGTACTTCGACAGCCTGGGTGCCGACGGCAAGGTGAACGGCGAACTCGAGGCTGCGCTCACGCGGGACTTCGGCAGCGTCGAGCGTTGGGCGGGCGAATTCACCGCCATGGGCAAGGCGCTGGGTGGCGGCTCCGGCTGGGTATTGCTGACCTGGTCGCCACGCCTCGGTCGCCTCACGAACCAGTGGGCGTCCGACCACGCGCACACCCTCGCTGATGGCACGCCGATTCTCGCGCTGGACATGTACGAGCATTCGTACCACATCGATTTCGGCGCCAAGGCTGCAGCCTACGTGGATGCTTTCATGCAAAACATCAACTGGACACAGGTAGCGACGCGATTCGCGGTGCTCGCACCCTAGCAAGTTGGCTAGCACGTACCCGCTCAATGAGGAGCAAGCCATGTCAACTCTTGCCAGGCAGTTGGCGTGGCCGATGTAGTTCCTTCGCTTGGTCTGGTTGTCTCGAGGAGAATCCGCTCGGAGCGGCGATCCGCCGCCTGAGTAGAAAGAGCCGTGATGATTCTGTTGATACGGGTACTGTGGGCATTTGCCGTGTTCTGGCACACCCTGACGTTTGCAGCGGGCAGTATGAATGTTCTGTTCGCCTACCGCGCCATGTTCGGCGGTCGGCGTGAGGCAAGCTGGTCACAGGTCATCCACGCTGCTGAATGGCACCTCTGGGTCTCCGGTCTTGCCATTGTCGGACTTGGGATTTCGCTGTCAGGGTGGGAGACATACTTGGCCGACCCCAAACTATGGACCAAAGCCCTGCTTGTCACGGTATGGCTGCTCTCGACATTGGTCATGCGCCATACGGCAATCCATCGGCTGCGAGCAGGCAAGCGATCCCTGATGCTGTGGGCCTGTTCGATCAGTGCGGCCTGCTGGATTTACGGCGCGTTTGTTGGTGTCGCCAAGACGCTGGCGAATGGCGCGCTGCCCTTTGCGGCCCTGGTTGGTGGTTTTCTCTTAACCGTCCTGGGGTGCTTGATGGCAACAATGTATTGCGAGAATGTGCGCACACGCGCCGCTTTAGGGGAATGACTCTGCATATCCGCTGCTACTCGGTGCGGCCCACCTCATGGAAGCAACGCAAGGCGATTGCCGCGGCGCTGCGCGTGATCTATCGCGCCCAGGGCGCCGACGCTGGGTGGCTTCACTGAAGGCCTTCGAGCAAGGACCGTGTGGCACCAAATACGTAACCCGTCGTCTACATAGAGTAGTAAAGGAACATGATGGAAGTTAGTACTCCCAAGCCTAAAAAATCGATAATACTACCGGCCGTGATCGTTCCCGCGCACGAGCGCCATGGCGTTTCTTTCGGCGAGGCCTTCTGGGTCTGGGTCCGTGTCGCGGCCTTGAGCTTTGGCGGGCCGGCCGGTCAGATCGCGGTGATGCACCGCATCCTCGTCGAGGAAAAGCGCTGGATCAGCGAGGCCCGGTTCCTGCATGCGCTGAACTATTGCAACTTCGTGCCTAGACCCGAAGCGCACAAGCTGGCGGTCTACATCGGCTGGTTACTGCACCGGACCCGCGGTGGACTCGTGGCGGGCATCCTCTTTATCCTGCCTGGTCTGGTCGCATTGGGCGTACTGAGCTGGATCTATGCCAGCTACGGCAACATCGGTATCGTGCAAGCGCTGTTCTTCGGCCTGAAGGCGGCGGTACTGGCAATTGTGTTCGAAGCGGTGCTGAGAGTGGGTCGCAAGGCACTCAAGAGCCAGGCGATGGTCGCGGTCGCGGCGCTCTCGTTCATCGGCATATTCTTCTTCGCCGCCCCGTTCCCGCTCATCATCGCAGCGGCGGCCCTGATCGGCCTACTCGGCAATTTGACAGGGATACGCGCCTTCCGCACCGCTTCGGGCCAAGGCACGGCCACGCACCGCGACGAGCCGCTGGCCGCCATCGACGCCGCCTTCGCCCAGGAAGTTCCTGAGCACGTACGACCATCGCATCGGCGGGCGCTCAAGGTCACGGTGATCGGTCTTGCGCTATGGCTTGGGCCACTCATCGCTTTTCTCGCGACGGTGGGTTCAGACAATGTCTTTACCCACATCGCGGTCTTTTTCAGCAAGCTGTCAGTCGTCACGTTCGGCGGCGCCTACGCGATCCTCACCTATGTGGCGCAGCAAGCCGTAGAGCATTTCCACTGGCTCGCACCCGGTGAAATGCTGGTCGGCCTGGGTATGGCCGAAACGACGCCCGGGCCGCTCATCAGCGTTGTGCAATTCGTGGGGTTCATGGCGGCATTTCGCCATGCAGGATCGCTCGCCCCGATCCTTGCCGGCATGCTTGGCGGACTGCTCGCCAAATGGGTGACCTTCGCACCTTCATTCCTGTTCATCTTTATCGGGGCACCCTACGTCGAGGCACTGCGCGGCAACAAGGGAGTGAACTCGGTGCTCTCGACCATCACGGCGGCCGTCGTGGGCGTAATTCTTAATCTTGCTGTCTGGTCCGCGCTCCACACCTTGTTCAGCCAGGTCAATGTGGTGCGTGCCCTCGGCATGGTTCTCCAGGTTCCGGTGCTGGCGAGCGTCGACCTCTGGTCGCTTGTGGTGTCGCTGGCAGCGATGCTGGCGCTGTTCCGCTTCAAGGTGGGCATGATGGCCACGCTGGCGGGCTGCTGCGCGGCCGGCATGATTATTCACTTTGTCGGGCTGATCTGATGATCAACCCGACGATGGCCCGTCAACCTTCCGTGCAATGAAAGAGAGGTGAAGTCATGAAATGGATTACCCGCGAACGTCCAAAGATCGACCGCGTTGCATGCCCGTGGCTGATTGCAAAATTTATCGATCGACAAGCGGAATTTCTTTATGTCCCAGCGGGCGATGTGCTGCGCGTGGCCCACGAAACGGGCGCAATACCTTATGACATTCCGGGTGTCGAGTTGTCCCACGTCGGCGAGTTCTGTAGTTTCGACGCATTCCTGAAAAAGTACGCCCTGACCGACCCAGCGCTCGATCAGCTCGCTGCCATCGTGCGCGGTGCGGATACGTCGCGACTGGACCTGACGCCGCAATCACCAGGACTGTATGCGCTCTCGCTTGGACTTTCGCAGACGTATGCCAACGACCACGAAATGCTCAAGCACGGCATGGTGATGTACGACGCCCTGTATGCATGGTGCCAGCATTGTCAGGCCGAAACGCATAACTGGCCACCTGTCATGCCATAACCCGCCTACGCACAGGAGATGTTCGATGTCACGCAGGTATTACCAGGGACTCATCCTGATCCCCGGCGCCCGCTCGTGGTCTGGGCGTCAGTCTCGCCGCGTCCCGGTGAAATCTCTGATCGTTCAATCAGTTTATTTCGCGAAGCGAAATAGGAGGCCGTCATGTCAAATTCTCCCAGAAAGTTAGTCTGTGCCCTCGCGGTACTGGGTCTGGTCAGCCTGACTCTGGTTGGCTGCAACGAATCGCGATCCGAGCAGGGTCAGTTGGAGAAGATCCCTTTGACCGCGGTGCCTGCTCCGGTCAAGGCCACGATCGAACAGGAGGCTAAGGCCGGCGCCCTCAAGGAAGTCGAAAAAACGACCGTTGAAGGCAAGACCGCCTACTCGGCGAGCATTGTCGTCAACGGCAAGGAACAGCAGACGCTCATCGGCGAAGACGGCAAGGTGATCAGCCGGGGGGCCGTCGAAACAGACGAGGACGACTGATTGGCGTCCGTCAGGTTTACGCGCGAAACCCTCACGCTGCTCCGTGCATTCCGTCGTGTGGAGCTGACTGACGCAGCGTCACATCCCGCCCACGACTGATCATCGGAATGAGGAGATTCTCATGTCATTGCTGCAACGACTCCCTCGTGTATTCCTTGTCAGGTTGCTTGCCTCTGCCTTCGCCGGCACTGCGCACTCTGAACACTACGGAGCCCACGCATCATGAACGCAACTTTCAGACGGTCCACTACTCGCTGCCTTCTCCTGAGCGCATGCGTTATCACTGTGGCATTGGGGTCGTTTGCGCTCCTTGCATCGGGCGAGGATGACGATGCGGCACCTAGCCGCCTGCCGCTCAAGCAAGTGGCCGACGTTGCGCTGGGCGGACGGACGACCCGGCTGGACTACGCGAGCTACGACCCTGAACGCCAGTTGCTGTTCATCGCTCATTTGGGCGACGGCGAGGTAGTCGTGTTTGACACGCGCGCGAATCGCGTCGTCACCCGGATTCAGAAGGTGGCTTCGGTGCATGGCGTCCTGGCGATTCCCGAACTGTCTCGTGTGTATGCGTCGGCTACCGGCTCAAACGAGATCGTCGCGATCGACGAAGCCACGTTAAAGATCACCGCACGCATGCCGGGAGGTATTTACCCCGACGGCGTGGCTTACGCGCCCGACGCACATAAGCTCTATGTCTCCGACGAAACAGGTGCGACCGAGACGGTGATCGACGTCCGTTCGAACACCCGTATTGCGACGATCCCGCTCGATGGTGAGGTCGGCAACACCCAATATGATCCGGTTTCCCGGCACATTTTTGTGAACGTGCAATCCCGGCAGCAACTGGTCGAAATAGACCCGGCCACCGACCGGATCATCGCGCGCATCGACCTGCCAGGGGCGCAGGGTAATCACGGGCTGCTGATCGAACCGCAACAACGGCTCGCTTTCATCGCGTGCCAAGGCAACGACAAGCTGCTGGTGCTTGATATGCGCACGATGCGCGTCACGTCTTCCTTCGACATCGGTCGAGATCCGGACGTGCTCGCCTTCGACCCGCAATTGCATCTGCTTTACGTCGCCGGCGAAGCGGGAATCGCATCGATGTTCAAAGCTGAAGCCGGCAGGGTGTCGAAGATTGGCGACGGCCGCATCGGCCCCAATGCCCATGTCGTCGCGGTGGATGGGTCGACGCACCGCGCCTACTTCCCGCTCAAGAATGTTCAGGGACAAGCGACGTTGCGCATCATGGAACCGAAAGGCTGACGCCGTCGCGGGAGCGGTCGAACGGTCGAACATTTCGGCGAAAGGTTTCAGATCCATTCGACGGGAGGGAACTATGGAGATGAAGTTTGCAGGGGGCTGGCTATGTGAAACGGAGGTTGTCTTGAGAACGTTTATCGCTACAGTCGCGCTACTCGCCGCTACCGAAGCATCAGCGGCTCCGCCTCACGTTAGTGACGGGATGCTGGTCGACGGCCACGGGATGACCTTGTATGCATACGCGGGTAAAGGAGCGCCTGATGCGACGGCGTGTGAAGGGTCCTGCGAGCTTAATTTCCCGCCTGCTATCGCGGACCCTCACGATACGCAGACCGGCAGTCTAACAATCGTTACCAGCGCATCGGGAGAACCGCAGTGGGCGTACGAGGGTCAACCGTTATATCACGGCCGAATGGACAAGAAGCCAGGGGACCATCGAGCCGATGGTCTCAATAGCATGTGGTACCCAGTCCGACCGTAGCGCGTTTCGGTGCAAAGCGGCGGCCCACCACCGGTGGCCAGTTGCAGGTGTACTCCAAACACGCGAAGGACAAAGAACGTGTCTCATGACGACTCCAGGCTGGATCGCAGCGGTAAAGACAAAGGAGTCGGAATGCGTAGTGCCGACCCGGCTGATCGCGAAGTTGTTCGGGCCTTGTCCAGATGCTGCCGATGGTGGCTCAACCGACAAATGAAGGAAACGTCATGGCTTTAAAGATTTCAGCGAAACGACGGGCATCCGTGGGCGTTTGTGGTGCGCTTTCCCTGCTTGCGTCAATTGGAACTTACGCTGCGCGCATACCGGATGCATCCACCGTTCCCACATTACCCTTGCAACAAATCGCAGATGTGCCGCTTGGCGGCAACACTACACGGTTCGATTACGAAAGCTTCGACCCCACCCGGCACCTGTTGTTTGTCGCGCACCTGGGCGATAGTCAGGTCATCGCCTTCGACACCGCGACTACTCGAGTAGTCGGGAGCGTCGGGGACGTTGCGTCGGTGCATGGCGTACTTGTGATCCCGGAACTAGGCCGGGTCTACGCGACAGCCACGGGAACGAAGGAAGTCGTCGCCATCGATATGGCGACACTGACCATCACCGCCCGACTCCCGACGAGCGCATTTCCGAACGGTATGGCGTATGCGCCGCAAGCGCACAAGCTCTATGTGTCAGACCAGAGCGCGGGTGCATTGGTGGTCGTTGACGTACGGTCTAACAACACCGTTGCAACAATCCCGCTCGGCGGAGACGTCGGCAACACTCAATACGATCCCGTCTCGAAGCATATTTTTGTCAACGTCCAGACGCAGGGCCGACTGGCTGAAATCGACCCGACCACAGACAAGGTCGTAGGACTCGTCGATGTACCCGGCGCCCGACGCAATCATGGGCTGGTCATCGACCCGGAAGACAGACTCGCATTCATAGCCTGCCAGGACGACGACACACTTCTGGCCCTCGACATGCGCACAATGCGTCCCGTCTCGTCGTTCCATCTGGGTGGCGGTCCGGACGTCCTTGCTTATGACCCGGGCTTCCATCTGCTGTATGTCGCGGGCGAAGCGGGCGTGCTCTCGCTGTTTCGAGTCGAGGCTGGTGCGGTCGCGAAAGTTGGGGAAGGCTACGCCGGTCCAAATGCGCACGTCGTGGCCGTCGATCCGGCAACACACCGCTCGTATTTTCCGTTGATGGATGTGAACGGGAAGACAGTGCTGCGCATTTTTTTAGCCAAGCCATAGCAGCGCATGCGCGTGATTTTTGGTTTCTAACGGCTTCACCGCGTCGGTGAAATGGCGATCCGCAATATCTCGCCCGCGCTCACTCAAAGCCCCTTGCCGCTTGGACGCGCGAACCATCCTAACCACTTCGTCAATGTGGCGACGGGGCTGCCAATGCTGCCAGTGCGCGCCGCAACCATTCGCGGTTGTGTTCACGGGCGTGGCGCGGCCAACGCTTGGCATCGTGCAGGATTTCCATATACAGGCTGCTTGCCCGCTGGTGATCCGCCTCGTCCTTTTGGTCAGCCAGCCACTCGGCGTAAAGGCAGCGAGGTGCCGCGTCGCTGGCGCAGGCAAGGGCCTGCTCGAACGCCGCGCGCGTGCCCGACGCATGAAGCGCAGCCAAAGTGCGCGCATGCAGCAAGGCCGGTTCGGGCTGTTGGCGTGCTCGGGGGGCGGAAGCAAACAGGCGGGACAAGACGACATCAGCCTCCGCGTGGCTACCGATAGCGAACTGCGCCCGCGCGAGGCCCAGCAGCAACACCGGATCGGTTGCGAAGGGGCCGTTCGCGGCGGCCTGATAGTGTTCGAGCGCTTCGCCGGCGTTGCCGGCTGCCAGCAAGGCTGCACCCAGGCGCATGCGGTGCTCAACAGTGGGCGCACGGTCGAAATCGGAGCGTGCCTCGCGCACGGCGCGATCGGGGTCGACAAGTCGCGTAATGGCGCGCGCGGCTGATCGGGCGCCGCGCGACTGGCGCAGATTCGGCAAGTAGATGGCGAAGAAATACACAACGCTGCCCAGCAGCGGAAAAGCAAACAGGATCAAAAGCCAGTAGATGTTCTGCCGCGTGCGCACCGCATGCACCGCAAAGTAGATCGCGACAATGACGTGAAAACCAATTCCAAGGTATGGCATGTGTATTCGCCTTGAGGATCCAGGCCCGTGACCGCTGGTGCCGATAGTCATGGGCGCGATCCTAACCGATCCGTGCCGCTGTTGCTTCGGGTAGAACGAGGCGCGCAGCAGATGCCGCCTGATCGGGAAGTGCTGCCTGATCGTACGGAAGCTCGACAGGAACGCCTGTGTGCGTTCGGGATCGCGGAATCCGCGATGCGTAGAGAACGATCCAGGACAGAAGAACATTCCGTCATTTACGAGACTTCGGCCCCCGCAGCCGTTCCTTCACCAGGCGGGCGATGGCTGCCGGCGCCTGGTCCGGTATGGCGAAGACGGAGCTGACGTTGATCTCGCACAACACATAGGTGTCTTCACCCGATGCGGTGCGAGGTCCATATAAAAAGTCAGCATCCCAGATAATCGGCAGCGAATCAATGTCGATTTTCAGGACGTCCACGGTCTCGACGTTAATGTTCGTGCCGGTTGTGTTTGGCATGGTGCACGCGTGGCTCGAGAACCGCCGCGCGAACCGCGCGCCCACGCAGCCACCTTTCCCCGCTCAATGACTTATTCATCGAAGAAACAGCGATCTAACCACTCAACGACTCCAGCGAAAAAGCGCATCTGCCCAAGATGCAACACGCCGTTATCGGGGGCTGCTCTTCTTTGCTCGCCCCCTGGCAGCCACGCTCTTGTCCGTGCGCCATAAATCGATCTATAACCATAGAATGTCCAAATATTTCGTTCAGGTGAGACTTCCGCAAGATGCGAATCAAGCCTACTTGCGGTTCGAGCGATGAGCGTCCGCATTGATCTTGAAACGCCGGGAAAGTCGACAAATCATCTGCTCATCGCCGATGCCAGTGGCGTCCGGACAATTCCACTGTGATATGAAACGCGCAGAAACGCTTGCATCCGTCGCTCAGGACCCGACGAGTAAAGACGTATGCATGCCCATCGCGTAGTGCCCCGGCTCGTTGCAGATGAGCACGTAATGGCCCGGCGCGAGGCGCAGCGTCAAACGTTTGCTCTTTCCCGGTACGATGTCCTCCACCTCTCCCATCTTTTTGTAGGTTTTCTCGAGTACCTTCCCGTTTGTCATCTGAAGTTTGTCGTCGGTCACGTCGGTTTTCAGAACCACCAGTTCGTGCGTCAAGTTCCCATCGGACCCGTTGCTGACCTCGATTGTGACGGCTCCTGCCGTGACGCTCGTTGCGCTGAGCTGGATGGCGTTTGCCAGCAGCGTCGCCTTTATGGTCTGGTCCGCAAAAGCGCTGCTGCAAGTAATACTGATCGCGAGTACACCGACACGTAGTGCATGACGGGCGAATAAGTTCATAGCCAATGCTCCAAGGAATAGCGCGTGAATGCCGCGGGGGACGAGCCCGTTTGTCAAAACGGACGACAAAATTTAAACGGGCGAGCTGGGCAACCTATTCCATGGTTTCAAATAAATTAGCCGGTTTACCGTAGGGAGATCGCCTAAGCGCAACGGTGGGTGCCGAGTCAACCGTGCTAGACGCCGGCCTGATCTTAGCCACTACCGCCCCCATGAGCCAACCAGCGAAAAGTCCTGCAATACGCCAATGCACACGCTTCTATCAGCCTGCGTTCGGTATGCCGGGATTAATGCCGCTTTCCATCGCGGCTTAATCAGTCCAATCGCGATGAAGGCTGGCACGACGGCAAACCACAATACCGTTCTTATATGGTCGGCGAACCAGAGCATCAGCACGATCGCTAACAGCGGCCCTACGAAAGCGCCGAATCTTATCGGCGTTCAACAGAAGGACTTGACGAAGCGCATCACCAAGCTGGTGCCTGACTACTGCATCGGATTGATGTCGCTGGCGAAGCCGGAATCGTCTCGATGTTCAAAGCCAAAGCAGGCTGGGTGTCAAGGATTGGCGACGGCCGCTTCGGCCCCAAAGCGCATATCGTCGCGGTTGACGGGTCGACGCACCGCGCTTACTTCCCGCTCAAGAATGTTCGGGGACAAGTGACATTGCACATCATGGAACCGAAAGGCTGAGCCCGTCATGGAATTTTCCGACCTCGCCGATCAATCCGACCGCATGACGAAGTTTTCATCACCTTGGTCGATTTCTGCCGCTTCTGGTTCGGCGGCAGATCCTCGTCACAGACGTTACGAACTTAGAAACGATGTCGAAGACCTATGTTGAAGCGAACTTGCGAAGCTCTGCCCGCATCTATGTCAGTTGCCCCGATCACCGCCTGCGCATTTCCGCTGCCGTTCTGACCGGCAGCATGGGTATAGCTCAAGACCGAATACACGTCCGTGCGTTTGCTAAGCAAGTAGTCCACACCAACGCTTCCCTGATGATAACGAGCGCTCGAATCACCCGTCGACTTCAGATAGTTGTAGCTAGCCTCAGCGAGGAGCGATGGGGTGAAATACCAGACACCGAACACTGAAGCGTTACGAAAAATCTCGGTGCGCGAAAAGGTAGATGCGCCGTCGGCCGCGTATCGAGAGTCGCTGTAGTACCCACCCAATGTGAACCGCGAGAACGCGTATTGAGTCGCGATGCGATAGATATCGATCGACGCCGCTGACGCGTACGCCATATTCACAGAGCTGTTAAAGAGACTGTCTGCGGATCCCGTACCACGGGTTGAATTGACGGGATTTCCGCGGTCCATGTGTAAATAGCCACCAGCGACGGTGTAGCCGCCCGCGACGTAGCTCAGCGCTCCCGAATAGCTCTGTCCGGAACCCGTACTGCCGGCGACGCCACCGAAGCCGTACAACAATTCCACATTGATACCGAACCAGTTCGGGCTGGCCCATTTCACTGCGTTATTAAAGCGCGCGCTACTGTCGGCGTTGTCAACGTCCCCAGGCGAGGTGAATGTTTGGCCAAGATATCCGTCGCCCTGTGACGGCTGAACCAAATCTGTGAGCGGGTCATAGACTCTGCCCGTAGTCACCGTGCCGGCAGTCGCATTCTTCAACCCGACGTAGCTTTGCCGGCCGAACAAACGACCTCCTTGATTCATTTTTCCGGTGTTCGCATTAAATCCGTTCTCAAGTTGAAAGATGGCCGATGTGCCTCCACCTAATAACTCCGTTCCTTTGAGACCCCATCGCGAACCCGACAAACTTCCGCTATCGAGACTCAGCTTTGTAGAGCTGCCGCCGCTGTTGTGGGTATAGACGAAACCGTTATCGACGATCCCATAGAGCGTCACCGAGCTTTGCGCTTGAGCAATTTGAGCACAAGCAATAAGAGGAAGGGTGGCGGCTATATGGGTGCCGTATTTAAATCTGGTGGTCAAGGTCATGATTTTCTTTGGATGGCGATGTGGGAAGAGCTGCACGGCAAGCGAGCAAGCACTCCAGGACAGCGCGTGCGCGGTCCTGGAGACCAAGAGTTGGAACATGCTGGCTTGATGTTTAGCTAACGGCGAACTGCACTTGCGGCCAACCGGTTGCTGCTGTTGGGAGATACGAACTCAACGTCGCATTACAAATACTTGAGCCACCAAATATCTTTCCGTCGCTGCTTCATTTTCGAAAACCAGCGAGTTGGCCAATAAAGCGTCAGCCCCAGGATCGCCCACCAAAGCCATATTCCCGCGAGACTGTCGAAACCGTAGTACAGGCCCTGATTGGCTCCCCAGATGTGAACGGAAACCAGGTACATCGCCTTCAGTACATAAAGGTGGAGCAGATAAAAGAACATCGGTGCGCCGCCCAGCACCGCAAAAACCTCGGCGATGCGCTGATCTTGAATCTTCTCGAAGAACGCCAGCAAAATGAGACCCAGACCTAGGGTCGGCAGCAAGAACATCAAAGTAGGCGGATACTTCTTTGCGCTCATGAAGCTCATGAATGTGCGCAGCGAATCTCCCGTATGAACCCATGGCTTCTCGCCGTAGAAGTTCAGATATCGAATGACCACGAAGGCGGCGAGAACCCCTACACCGAGTTTCAAAAGACGCGCCATGCGTTCACTCGGCTCGACTGTGCGAGCGAACCAAGGTCCAATTGCATAACCCAGGAGAATGACGCCAATCCATGGCAAGACCGGATAAGTCGTACGGGCCCGGGTTATACCCCCAAGATCAATGAAGACGCGTTGATGCAGGATGGACCAGGGGACATAGAAGGGTGAGTCAGGCCCAAGTACCACGCCATCCAGAAGGTTGTGCCCGAAAATAATCACGAGTCCGATAATGATCTGCCAACGCCTGGGAATGTGCATCAAGGCAGCTAAGGCAATCATGCAAATGCCAATGCACCAGATGACTTGCAACCATAGCGTCTTGGGTGGAAACTCGGCGGTCCACGCGAAACAAACGAAGGTCAACTCAAGAAAGACCAGAAAGATGCCACGCTTCAGCAGGAACGTGGAGGTTTGCTTCGGCGTGTGGGACTGACCGTACAGATACGCGGATAAACCGGTCAAAAAGATAAACACCGGAGCGCAAATCTCGCTCACCATGCGCGTAAAAAATAGTTCGGGTGAAATGGTAAGCGCATCCATCGGGTCGGTTACCTGCCGATGGAGGAAAAACGTTTCGCGTACGTGATCGACCAGCATGCAAATCATGACGAAGCCGCGCAGCGCATCGATCGCTATCATTCTTGTGCGAGTTAGCGTCGCAGTGGTGCTCGCTGGTTGTGCGGCAGGCGTTGCGCCTGTGCGACCAGACAAGTCCGTTGAGGTAGCCATATCACCCACCCGTAGTTAGTTGAGGTTCAAGCGTTGAAGGAAGTGTTGTATCGATACAATTACTGCGCGCCAGGACGGAAAAGTCGTTCGTAAAAGCCGCTTGTTTTAACTTTTACCTTGACGGTCTCGTCACCTCTGTTGCGCCAGTACCAACCATGCGTACCGTCAAACGGGGCTGTGAACGAACCCTGAGCCGATGTCTGGTCCGCTGCTTTCCAATAACTGGTAAATGCCTTTCCGGCATGCGGACGTTCGCCGTGCATATCGACCGTCACCGGTCCGCCGACGGCTTCCCATTGAAAGATGTAGTGGTCACCCTTCAACATCTGAGCTTTTATCTCAGCACCGCTGTTGGGTGGCAGGGTTATCTCCATCTCGTCGTTCCGATAAGGCGTTGCCGCTACGATCGTCTGCCTGGTTGGGATGGGTAAATCCGCACCGCTGGGCGCCACCGATGCGGCGGGCGCGACCGTCTCCTGCGAAGCCGCACCATTCGCCATTTTGGTCAGACCCAACGCAGCGCCAATACCTGTCAGGTCAATGCCACGCTCCGCAGGCAAAACAAACAAAACAAGAATGAGAAGCGCTGCGACGGCGGCCCCGGCAGTTGCCTTGGCAATGCTTTGTTTCGGGATATCGAGTGTGCTCATTTCACGCAACCTGTGATGTGAAGTAACCTGAGAGTTGGAAGCCCACAAGCACAAGACCTGCGGTCATCAATGCGGCGTTCGCAAACACCGCATGTTTTTGGAAGCTGAGCGAACGGCGCCACATCGTCATCGCGATCAGTATCATGCTTAGCGCCAGCAGCTGGCCAATCTCGACGCCGACGTTAAAGGCAACGATGTTCGGGATCAATCCTTCGCGCGAAATGGACATTTCCTGAAGCTTGGTCGCGAGGCCGAAGCCATGAAAGAAACCGAAAACAAGCACCGCGAGCTTCGGGTTAGGCTCGTATGCGAGCACCTTTTTGAACGCCCCGAGGTTATCGAGCGCCTTGTAGACAACTGACAGCCCGATCACCGCGTCAATCAGAAACGGGTTCGCATGGATGTTCGCGATCACGCCAAGTAATAGCGTGGTGCTGTGGCCGATCGCGAATAATGTCACGTACCGTCCAACGTCTTTCAGGCGATACAAAAAGAAGATCACGCCAAACAGGAAGAGCAGGTGGTCGTATCCGGTAACCATGTGCTTTGCCCCGAGGTACACGTAAGGGATGAGATTGATCCCCGCGCTTCCCTCAATGAACGACTTGTCCTCTTCGGAAACCCCGTGCGCATAAGCGGCTTCAGTGCCAGCCAGGAGCAGCAGGAGAAGCCATCGGCTATTGGGCGAAAGCCTGATTAATAGTCGATAAAGGAATTCCAGTGTGCGTTTCATCCATGTTCCTTTGAATGGGAAAGCCTTGCGGTTCCTCGTGCGCGCGCGACGGTCCTTGAGTGAACGCGTTGATTAGAAACGTGAGGGATCAAATGCTGACTACTGGACCTTAAATCTCGCGCTGACCTTAGTTGTTCCATCCGCCATGGTCAGCAGAGCGGTCACCTTGGAGCCGGCTTCGACACTTACGCCCTTTGACTGAAGTTGATTGCCAGTGACCAAGGTGATCGGAGTTTCCTTCTTGGCGCCGGCGGCGTTCGTGACTGTCAGCACACCCTTGATGTTCTTGGCGTCGACTGGTGCGTCGTCGTCGGTCACGTAAAGATCCACGGCACCGGGTTTGGCGACCATTTCGACGGCAACCAACCCTGCGTCATCCATCAGGCCGCCGTGCTGTGGCAAGGGGATACCGTGGGCGATCGCTTGGCTTACGAAGAAAGCGGAGGCAGTAACGGCGAGAATCTTTGCTAGGGTATTCATACAAACTCCATCAGGTGTTTTCTGGCGGATATCGCGCCTGGCGCGGCGAGTCGCTGCGCCTTGGCAACTAAAGGACCGACGTTATTTCTTGTTCAGGCGTGCAATCTCAGACGCGGGCAACGTAGACGGCGCTTTCGGCAGGGGAGTCGCGCCGGTAGTCTGGGTAAAGGAGAGTGTCGAGCTGAAACTTTTAATGGCGTACTTCTCGGTGACGTTATCCGTGTTCACGCGCTCGCCCGGGGTCCGGTCGCGATACTCGATTCCAAGAACATAGGTCCCCTTCCACGGCAGCGCGAACGACACCTTTCCTTCGCCGTCCGTCGTACCCAGGTAGTCCCATCCGGATGCCGATGACAGGGTCACTGGTTTGTTTGTCAGTGGTTCGTTCAGATAGAAGACCTGGAACTGAACGACGTCGCCTTTGACTACACCGGTCGGCACGATGTCCAGATCGAGTTGCGGGGAACGCGCGCGGAAGTCGCTCACCCATCGGGTCGCCGGTGTCCAATACGTATCCACGACAACGCCTTCGTCCTTCACTTTGAAAATTGGATACTTCTTGTCTACGGCAAGAAGCGAATCGCCTTTGCCAGGCTTATCGCCAACCGAGAAGCTGGCTCGCTGAAGCGTCATCGGCAGGGGCTGAGTACCGTCAGCGGTAACCCACTGGCCCAAGAGCGCTTTGAATCTATCCATGCCCCCAGGCGTCACTTCGAGCATGTTCTTGTCGTACTCACCGTAGTAAAAGGTGACCGTCCGATCTTTGCCCTGCTCAAACCAGATCTGATGGGCTTGTACGGATGCGGCGCCAAGAGTTGCAACTGTCCCGATGACAAGCGCGCTAAGTACTTTCTTCATTGGCGAATACTCCTTTGTAGGTTGGAAAACACCATGGCTTTTTTTAAGGACGAAAAGCCCCTCCGCTGCGGATGAACGCTTTAGCGGAATGCCAGTTGCGGTGATTGCGTGAAAGACGCGGCGAACGTTTTCGTGGTCGCTTTCAGAGTGCTGCCTTGAAAGCGACAAGTGCATTACATCATCGACAATTTCATGAACGTGCCGAAATGATTCGCGTGGCTACGTGAAAATTTGGTTTTTGGACCGCAAATAGCTACTTATGCTGCGTGCTACATGCTCGCGCATCGCTTCACCAAAATGGTTCCTTAATGATCCTAGACCATTAGGTATCCAAATTAATATATTTGAAGTCTTGAAGGCAAAGTTGGGAGGGGGTACGATTGGAAGGATGCATACACACCCCTCTCACTCCGATATCATCGATCGCCTTAAGGCTGCAAAAACGAGCCTGGAAGACATCATCCAGATGATGGAGCATGACGCGCGTTGCGCCGATCTGGCGCAACGTCTGCATTCGTTCGAAAAAGCGATTAATGGCGCAAAAAAAATTCTAATTCACGAGCACTTGGCCGTTTGCCTGGGTGAAACTGCACGTGGCGCAGGTGGCGCTTCGAATGATGCGGTTGGCGAATACAAGCGCATGACGAAGCTCCTGCAAGAAAAAAACTAAAAAGGCCACCTCGCGGAAACGCGGCCATCTGTTTGCAACGTAAAAGATAGGTGACACCACCGTCGAAAATCCTGCGCCAGCCTCTAAATCAACAGGCTGTTCGGAAGCTTCGCAATAATCCAAAGCAACTTCGCGGATTGATCATAAGGATTGCGAACATCATGTGGAATCACACCATCAAACAAAAAACTGTCTCCTGCCTGCAACGTTGAGGACACGTCGCCAATCGTCAGGACAACTTGCCCAGCTAACAGGTATCCGCCTTTTTCCGACGGATAGCTCGAGGTTCCGGATTGAGAATGCGGGGGCATGTCTATTGTCATGAATTCGAATACGCGTGATCCGCCGTGGTGAAGGAGTTCCTTGTGAGGCGCACCAGGGCCGAGATCTAGCTGAGGCCGGTCGGCGACACGGCAAATAAAATCTGGTTCACCCGCACTCTCTTTCGGAAGATGATCGTCATCGAAGAAAAAGCTGCTTGGCAATCCGAGTGCGTTTCGAACCTTTCCTAATGTCCTAAGCGAAGGGCTGTTGATGCCTCGTTCCACCTGACTAAGAATGCCTACGGAAATCCCGGCGCGCGCGGCAAGATCCGTTAGGGTTAAGTTGGACGCCTCGCGGTGCTGCCGTAATTTTTCACCAAAAGTCCTATGTTGAACGGCCGGAGCGGAAGTCAGCGGCGATGTGCCACGCTGCGGACCAAATTGTCCGAATGGCTTCGGTTCAATTTTCGTCTTGCCTGCGCTCGTGGCATGGGTATGTATCGCCTTTTTTGAAGCTCGCCCGTTTCCAACGGGGCGCTTCGGAGGCGAGCCGGCTTTGCTTTCGATCATCGCCTCGCTTCCGCTTAGCCTCAGTTTTTTGGCGGTGACGCTCATGAGTCGATGCACCCACACGCGATCAACAAATGAATCATCGCCGCGAGGTCCAGCCCCGTGGCGAAACCTTGGTCGCCGTGGGCGGCAACGGAGCGATCAATCAGATAAATTTTCATTTTCAACATGTTGAAGTACAGAAAGGTCATGCGTCAAGTAAAACAAAATTAGCAGTCGGATTGACCGGTAAAGCTTTTATGAGAGAGGCTTTTCGGGTTTACGATAATTTTCAATTAATTGAAGCCGCGCCAGTGACTTTTGGCTGCTGGACCCATCAAAGTCGCCTTATAAAAGGTCCCGCCAGCGTCGGACCTCTCGGGAATGAAGCAGCGGATAGACCGCGAGATCGAACAACGCAGTCACTACAACCGCCACAGGCTCCGAGAGTTTCCCAAAGCGAAATATGAGCCAGATGTCCGCGAATCCTGGCGGGAATGAGCTTAAGTACGCATGCAAGAGCCCGCCCGCCGATGACATCCCAGTCATCGGTCTCCGTCACGCTCTCCGTCCTGGTTTTACGTTATCCTATCCCCCTGGATAGGATAAGGCACATGACCGTACATCAATCACACCCTGACATCGTTAAACGGCTCAAGCGGGCCGAGGGCCACCTCAAGAGTGTTATCGCCATGCTCGAAGAGGGGCGAAGCTGCCTTGAGCTAGCGCAGCAACTGCAGGCCGTCGAGAGCGCCATCGGGAACGCCAAGCGTACGCTCGTTCATGACCATATCGACCATTGCCTCGAGGCCGCGATCAAAAGCGGCGGTGAAGGTGCCAATGCGTCGATTCGGGAATTCAAAGAAATCACTAAATACCTGTAAGGCTTTACCTTGAACAGTCTTCCTCAATTGATTCAGCAGGGATCGACAAATCTCTGGCTCTTTATGCCGAGTGCGATCCTCCTCGGTGCCCTTCACGGGCTCGAACCAGGTCACTCAAAAACGATGATGGCCGCGTTCATCGTCGCGATACGCGGTACGGTTCGTCAGGCCGTATTGCTGGGAGTTGCCGCAACGATTTCGCATACCGCGATCGTGTGGCTGGTCGCTCTTGGCGGCATGTATATCGGTCGCCAATGGAACGCCGAAACCACTGAGCCATATTTCCAGGTGGCTTCCGCCGCGCTGATCATCGTCGTGGCACTCTGGATGATTTGGCGGACGTGGCGACAGAGCCGTGTTCAGCACGACCATGACCACGACGCAGGCCACACGCACGATGCAGGTCACCATCACGATGAAACCAGACTCATCGATACGGGACACGGTTTCGTTCGGCTGGAGATATTCGAGGATGGAGTACCGCCGCGTTTCCGGTTATACGAGGAAGGCGGCCGCAAAGTGCAATGGCCGGCAAGCTCGGTGGTTTTGACCACCGAGCGCCCGGACGGCAACCGGTTAGCGTTCGAGTTTGCGCAGCAGGACGGTTTTCTCGAGTCGCAGGCAGAGATTCCGGAGCCGCACGAATTTATGGCTCGCCTGAGCCTCGGGCACGGGAGCCACACGCATGACTACGACCTTCAGTACACCGAGCACAGTCATCAGCACGCGTCGCCTCGAGCGGGAGCAATAGACTTGACCTCGCCCGGTTATCAGGACCCACACGAGTTGGCGCACGCCAACGACATCCGGAAGCGCTTTGCCGATCGCGACATTACCACTGGTCAAATTGTCGCTTTTGGTCTCACAGGCGGACTGATCCCGTGCCCCGCTGCAATTACCGTTTTGCTGCTCTGTTTGCAACTGAAGAAAGTTGCGATGGGCGCAACGCTGGTCATGGGCTTCAGCGTTGGACTGGCACTCACGATGGTCGCTGCCGGCGTCGTGGCGGCAATAACGGTCCGACATGCGTCTAAACGCTTCTCAGGATTCGGTGAGTTCGCGCGCAAGGCACCTTACTTCTCGAGCGCCGTGATTTTGGCTGTTGGCTTGTATGTCGGATATCACGGCTGGATCGCGCTGCCCTGACCGGTTGAAGTCAGACTCGTTTTCACGCTACGAGCAAGGCCGGATTTTTTATCGGTTAGGCACATCGAGTGACCGAGGTTTGTGGCCTTGATGATGTCCTCGCAGCGATGGGTAGTTCGATGAATTGACGGAGAACATCTGAGGGTCCTATGGCAAATATTCTCGACAGGCTTGGGTTTGGCGAGCAAAGCACGAATATCGACGGTAGTGCCGCACAGGAATCAGCGAGGTGATACGCCGCTCACTTCCGGCGTCGGGTACACGTCGGCCTAATCGTTGTGTGCGGTGGCGATCAACTTAAAACGGAGGCTTAATGGAAATCGGTGCGTTGGCCGCAGGCACTGTAGTTAAGGCAAGTCAGAGGCCTTAAACCGTTCCCGGTAGTAACCTGGACTCGTACCGAGTCGGGTCCGGAAGTGATTGCGCAAGGTAGCGGCTGCGCCAAAACCTACCGCCGAAGCTATCTCATCAACCGACAGGGTCGACTCTTCGAGCAGTTCGCGGGCACGAGCCAGGCGTTCTCCCAACAGCCACTCTCCAGGCGGCATTCCCATCGTGCTGACGAAATGCCGTTGGAAACTTCGACCGCTCATTGCGGTGGCGGCAGCCATGCGCGTGATTGACCAGTCCTCCGCCAACCCACAACGAACCGCATCGACCAGCGGCGTTAGCGTCGAGCCGCTGCGGCGCTGAACGGGTTCCTCGACATACTGGGCCTGACCGCCTTCCCGATGTGGGGGCATGACGAGGCGTCGGGCGACTTGATTGGCGGCCCGAGGTCCCAAGTCACGGCGTATCAGATGAAGACACAGATCGATTCCCGCGGCGCTGCCCGCCGACGTAAGAACGTCGCCCGCATCGATATACAGAACGTCGGGCTCGACAGAAATCGAAGGATACCGGTCTGCCAAGACTGCGGCGTGACGCCAGTGCGTTGTAGCGCGCTTACCGTCAAGCAGACCGGCAGCGGCCAATACGAAGGCCCCGGTGCAAATCGACATCACGCGGGCACCGCGCTTGTTCGCTTCTCTTAGGGCAAGGCAAAGTTCATCGGGAACTGGTTCGGCAATACCACGCCACCCGGGAATGATGATCGTTTTCGCCTTGGACAGAAGCTCGAGTCCCCCATCTGCCCGGACCTGAATGCCGCCTGCGCCGCGCAACGAACCCGGCTCGGCGGCTGCGGTCGCGAACCGATACCAACCGTCGCCCATCTCCGGCCTTGGAAGGCCGAACACCTCGACGGCGCACCCGTATTCAAACAGGCTCAAACCATCGTAGACAACAACGACGACCAGGCCCGCATCGGTCCGACGAGTAATTTTCACTTTGGCATCATCCGGACGTTAATAGGCATTCGCGCCACTGGTGCCTGCATTTTGCATTATTTACGCTACGGGTCAATAAGTCCTCTTGATGAAATTTCGCGTCCCGTGAGAGTGGAGCAGTTGTATGAAAGTAAAGATCGTCACGAAAACTGAGCTGGCAGTCGGCATCGCTGCATTCGAGCTTGCGGATCCGAGCGGAGCGCCTCTGCCGGCTTTCACCGCTGGCGCACATATCGATGTGTTCGTCGGCAATGGGTTGGTACGTCAGTACTCGTTGTGCAGCGACCCGGGCGAGACTTATCAGTACCTGATCTGCGTGTTACACGATCCCAAGACGCGCGGAGGATCCAGTGCGATGCATGAACTCGAAGAAGGCGCGACGCTAGACGTAAGCGAGCCCAGAAATCATTTTTCGCTGGAACCAACGGCTAAACATTCGGTACTACTGGCGGGAGGAATTGGTGTAACACCGATCCTGTCGATGGCTCTGTGGCTAGCGAGACGGGGCGCGTCTTTCGAAGTGCACTACTGCACTCGTAGTCCTGCATACACCGCGTTTCATGAGCGTTTCCTCAAGCCCGACCTGCGCGACCAGACCCGTCTTTATTTTGATGACAGCCCGGCCTGCGATCGATTGCAGATGTCAGGAATCTTGGCAATGCCTCACCCAGAGAAACACGTCTATGTCTGCGGTCCGTCCGGGTTTATCGAGGCCGCTGCCAGCGCCGCAATGGCAGCGGGCTGGAATGAGGCGAACGTACATCGTGAACACTTTTCCGCACGACCCGCGCTCTCCGGGAAGGCCGGCTCGTTTGCCCTTCGGCTCGCGAAGAGCGATCGGATCATCGAAGTCGACTCGAACGAACGAGTGATTGACGCGCTTGCGCGAGCCGGGGTCAAGGTTCCGATCTCTTGCGAAGAAGGTGTGTGCGGAACGTGCCTGACTGGCGTACTCGGGGGCGAGCCCGATCACCGCGACAGCTATCTGACCGCTCGCGAACGCAAGATGAACGACCGTTTTCTGCCGTGTTGCTCACGTTCCAAAACACCCGTGCTTGTTCTCGATCTTTGATGTTTTGCCGCTGTTTTCTGCCGCATTCAGTGCCACGAGGCGAACGCGGCATTCACGGGTCGCATTTCAATGCGATGCATCTGTCACCGGCGACGAGCACTCGCGGCGATCTCCCGTCGCCGAAACAGCGTTGTCGCCGCACTTTGGCAAGATCAGGACGGTAATAGTCATTTGCGCCACTAGCACAGCTTTTTTGCGCTGCATAACCTGTGTGTCAGGTCGTCACATAGCCACCGCGCAATGCTTGGCAAGCAGGTATTTTTTAAGGGAGCTTTCAAATGAGCACAACAGCAAGTCCAGCGGCGCGCTCGAAATCGCGCTCAACGCCGCTTCGATGGCTCGTCGTGGACCATCGATGGGTCGGCATCGTCCTGTGCCTGTTTTTCGCGATGTGGTTCGCCACTGGCGCTGTGATGATGTTCGTCCCATACCCGTTTCTAGGCGACGGTGCGCGCATCGCCCACATCGAACCGCTGCGTGCGGATCAGATTAGTGTCGCGCCTTCGGTAGCGGTCACGGAGGCGGGCATTGTCAGTCCGAGTCGTATCCGTTTGCTCGAAGTCGCGGGGCAGGCGCTGTATGTGGTGAATCCGCCAAAGGGTCCCCAGGTAGTGGTGTCAGCGACAACGGGCAAGCGAGTCGATGGCGTGACCTCAGAGCAAGCCAAGGGAGTCGGAGAACATTTCGCGCAAACCCCCGTAAAGGATGTCTCCGAACCTTTCGATTACGACCAATGGGTCGTTCATCACCGGTTTGATCGCTATCGTCCGTTGTACCGCGTAGACTTCGCCGACGACGCTGAGACGCAGTTGTATGTTTCCCAGCGCTCCGGCGAAGTCATCCAGCGTTCTACCCATTTCGAGCGCTCATGGAATTACGTCGGGGCTGTTCTTCACTGGATCTATCCCACCGTGCTTCGCAAGAGCTGGGTCACGTGGGACCGCACGGTGTGGTGGCTTTCGCTTGTCGGTGTGGCGGTGACGATCGCAGGGATCTGGTTGGGCATCGTTCGCTGGCGAAATCAAGCGAAGTCCGGCCGAGGCGGGATGAGCCCTTATCGCGGGTGGATGAAGTGGCACCACATTGGCGGCATCGTCGTGGCAGGGTTCGTTTTTACGTGGATCTTCAGTGGCTGGCTGTCGATGGATCATGGACGGCTGTTCTCGACAGGAGACATGAGCGACGCGGAGGCGTCGGCCTACACCGGCATTTCACCTCGTGATGCCGCAAAGGCAGTCACACCCGATCTATTACGACGCATGCTGCCGGCTTCCGAACTCGAGGTCACGGCGCTCGCTGGCAAAGCCTATGTAGTGGCTCGCGGAGCAGGTTCCGAGCCAAAAGTCCTCGCGGTGGGGCGTGCCGCCGCACCTGCGAGCGCGTTTGCCGACGCAGACATTTGGGCCGCTGTGCGGGCCGCATGGCCAGGGATCAAAGTCGACGCTCCCACACCGATTCCACTAGACGACACCTACGCTCGATTGCGCAGCACCGATGGAATCGGCGGGGACGGAGTACGCGTCGTGGTGCACGACGACAGCAACTCGGATGTGTATGTGAATCCCGTCACGGGCAAGGTTATCGAGGTAATGGACACGAGCCGCCGCGCCTATCGATGGCTCTATTTCGGCTTACATACGCTCGACTTCCCGTTCCTGTCCAGCAATGTGATCTGGAAGCCACTGATGCTGATCCTGCTCGCGCTTGGGTTCGCATTCTGTGTCACCGGAGTCACCATCGGATGGAAGCGCCTCATGCGCAAGTTCTCGTTTCGTCGGGCATAGCACTCGCGTGCCTCAAACACGGATGACCATGCGGGGAGCAAGGTGGCCGCATGCATCCAAAGTCTTCAACCTGTAGTGAGAGAGAAAGTGAAAGACAAATTATTCATGCTTCGTCCCGGTTTTTTTCAAGGATCTGAGGGGCCGTTCTATTGTGGCGACTCCGTCGCTGTCGAAGGCCTGCTCGGATTTTTTCCGCAGCTTCGCAGCGAGATCGAAGTCGAGTATATCGATGCGCCTCGCCCGCGCGCTGCCATCGTCGAATTGATCGGGCAGGAGAATCAATCGGCGCCCGTTCTGGTTCTGGCAGAGGGTAGAAAACCCGTCGACGAAGGGGTGCAAGTCCACCTTCACGGAAATACCCGCTTTATCGATTCACCGGACCATATCCGTCGTTATCTGTCTTCTCAGTACGGTGTCGCCCGGCCGGCCTGACGACATTCTTCACATATCTTTAAAGGCCTCTCATGCAAACTCGGCACCTCCTGGCAGTCGCCGCACTTGGCGGCATCGCAAGTTCGGCACATGCCCAAAGCAGCGTCACGTTGTACGGCATCGTCGATAACGGTATCGCCTATGTGAACAATATTGGTGGGGCACATTCCGTGCAGGCATCGACTGCAAATCTGTATGGCAACCGATTTGGGCTCAAAGGTGCCGAGGATCTTGGACAGGGGTTGAAAGCTGTGTTCACCCTGGAGGGGGGCTTTAATGGTTTTAGCGGGCGCTCGGGTCAGGGCAGTCGCGAGTTTGGCCGGCAGGCTTACGTTGGCTTATCCGACGCCCGCTACGGAACGTTGACGCTCGGCCGTCAATACGACCCTTTGGTGGACACCGTTGCCAACTTCTCAGCGCAAAACGAGTGGGCGACGGACTATGCGGCCCATCCCGGCGACGCGGATAACCTTGACGGGTCGTTCAGAATCAACAACGCGGCCAAATACGTCAGTCCGACATACGCGGGCTTGCAGTTTGAGGCGTTGTATGGACTCAGCAACCAGGCAAGTACGGGGAGCGGCGCCGGGTTTTCGAACAACCGCGCTTATGCCGCATCAGCCTCTTACG